>MDTA01226610.1_pt1 | contig 9995 bp, 9 predicted proteins | sample 811151 | NCBI WGS metagenome assembly MDTA01 (sample SAMN05326648, study PRJNA326480) | marine metagenome | isolation source: seawater | place: Indian Ocean: South | collected 2010 | reverse complement strand
TTTCGGAAGAAACTAATTTATCTTTTGTTTGTGATGAAAATTTTGGATCTGGGATTTTTGTAGACAAAACGCAAGTAAGACCCTCTTTAATATCATCTCCAGATATTGTTAATTTACTTTTTTTTAAAAAATTATTTTCACTGGCGTATTTATTTATAACTCTTGTTAAAGCACTTCTAAAACCTAATAAATGGGTTCCACCGTCTTTCTGGTAAATATTATTTGTATAAGGTAATACCTCTTCAGTATATCCTGAATTCCATTTTAATGAACATTCAATCTCAATATTGTCTTTTTTTCCTTCAATATAAATTGGTTTTTTAAACAGCTCATTTCCATTTTTATTTTGTAGTTTTTCTCTTTTTTCATCTAAAAAATTTACAAATTCTAAAACTCCCCCATCAAATTTAAATTCTTGACTTTTTTCTTTTTTAAGACTCCGGTCGACAAAAGTAATCTTAATGCCTTTATTTAAAAAAGCTAATTCTCTCATTCTTTTAATAAGAATATTATTATTAAATTTTATTGAAGAAAAAATTTGTTTAGAAGGTAAAAAAGTGATTTGTGTCCCTGTTTCTTTTGATTTTCCTGTTATTTTTAAAGGTGCAATTGCTTCACCATCTTGAAATTCTATAAAATATTTTTTTCCATCTCTGTAAATTTCTAGTTTTAATCTTTCAGATAAAGCATTAACGACAGATACACCTACTCCATGCAATCCCCCAGAAACTTTATAAGAGTCATGATCAAATTTACCTCCGGCATGTAACTGTGTCATGATTACTTCTGCGGCTGATTTTTTTTCACCTTTATGAATATCAACTGGAATACCTCGACCATCATCATTTACAGTTGCTGTTCCATCAGAATTAATTTGAACTTTTATATTTTTACAATATCCAGCTAATGCTTCATCAATAGAATTATCAACAACTTCATAAACCATATGATGCAAACCTGTACCATCGTCAGTATCACCAATGTACATTCCAGGTCTTTTTCTAACTGCCTCTAGACCCTTTAAAACCTTAATTGAATCTGCTTGATATTTATTTGAATTTTTCATTAAATGGAATTGCTTCTTATAACATTTTTTTTAAACAAATATTTAATTAAATTATAATTTATTCACCTATAAATATATGATTTTATTACTTATTTTGAGTTAAGATTTATTGATATCATAATAGATTACAGGCCATTCTAAATAATTAGTATATTTCATAAACCAATAAGGCAAATATCTCTCTGCTAAAAAAGTATAAATTCTTATTTTTCCGTACCCACTTAGGTCAAAACCAAAAATTCTCTCACATTTTAGCAACCAATCAAAAACTTCTGTAAAATAATTATCAATAATTTTCGAAGATTTACTAATAAACATATTGCCTCTTGCAAAAGAAGTTTTTGTTCTGGTAAAGTGTTTAAAATCTTCTCTATCTTTTTCTGGTAACAATTCTATTGCTCTATCCAAATTTCCAACACCATGATACATATCAAATTGCCATTTAATAGTTCGTCCACTTTTAAAAAAAATAGCTTTTGGATTATTTAATAATGCTAATTTTCCATATTTTAACATCTTGATGAATTTTCCTCCACTTACAGAAATTGGTTTACCAATGATGCATTCATATTTATCCCAATTTTTATGTGGTTTTTGCAAAACTAAATCCTTTAATATACCACTTTGTGAATTGATATTATTTCCCCAATACTCTCTATATGAACAAAAACCAACCCATTCATCTTTATGTTTCTTTTTAAGTAAGTTTTTCCAGTACCAATAATAGAAAGTATATTCACCATAATAAGGATTTTTTTTTGAAATGTTATCAAATGTATTATCTCTAATCCATTCTTCTGAAAAATTTTCATTTTTTAAACCTACAGGCAAATAACCCAATTCTTTTATCTTTTTTAAATTAGAATTTTCTAAAGCCATACAGTAAATAGATAATTTGCTCATAAGATTTTTATATATTATTATAACTTAAATTAAAAATTTATTAATGGCGGAGAGAGTGGGATTCGAACCCACGAAAGAGTTACCCCTTTACACACTTTCCAAGCGTGCGCCTTAAACCTCTCGGCCATCTCTCCTACTTAAGATTAAATATTCTATCTTAATAATTTTTTTAATTTAGTTAAGTTGATAGAAGAGTCAAATGGCATTCCTATTTTTGATTTTTTAGATAAATATATTTTTTTTACCTTCGGATTATCTTTTTTAGCAAAATCATAAATATATTGAGACTTTCCACCTATATTTATTACTCCTTTTTTATTTAAAATACTGAACAAAAACTTTATTACGTCCTCATGATAGGCAAAACTTGTCTTAACATTTGCGAATGCGCTTTTATGCACAAAGGGTTTTTCAGTCATACATACTCTTATAATTAATGAGTTCTTATAAAGATGAACAGATGCTTCTCCTCCAAGTTTTGACCATGCATAATTATTGATTGGCAGTAATGGATCGGTCTCTTTATAATTTCCTTTCTTTCCTGGATAAACATAATTAGTAGAAAAATATATTAGTTTAACATTATTTTCTGAACAAGCTTTGGTAATATTCGCTGTGCCAATAATATTTAAATCGATACTTTTTTTAATATTTTTTTCATGAATGATCATTGGACGAGATAAACCTGCTAAATGAATTAAATAATTTGGTTTTGTTTTTTTTAAATATTTCTGTATTTTTCTTTCACTCAAAATATTTAAATCTTTTTTATTTGGAAAAAAAATTTTATGTTTAGATTTATGATTTTTTAAAACCCCACCAAATCTTCCTGACCCGCCAGTAATAACTATTTTTTTCATATCATGTGCTCTTTAAATAAGTTAATATTTTTTTGAATATACTCGGGGTATGATACATCAATTGATGTTTTCTCAAATTTATATCCTCTGTCAAAAAGATCCTCTAAATTATTTATTCTTCTTTTTATATTTTCAAGATTTGTAAATTTTTCAATATCATATTCTGTGTGAGGAAATGTTTTAATCTTTTTTGATATTAATTCAAGATCATAGAGGTTATTAAAATGCCAACCTCCATTTTCAATAATATCAATATTTTTTTCTATATAAAATTTCCAAAATGGTTTTGAAATATTTTTTTTTAGGATTTTTTTTCTCAAATAAGTAAAACTTTTTAAAAATTTTTTTTTACAAGCTCTAGTTCCTTCCCAAGGTGTTTCATATCTGTTAAAAATATTAATTTTGTATACATAAAATTTTTGAAGAAAAATTGCAAATTTGTTATTGATTGACAAGTTTTCTAATTTTTTTGGATTTGGAATTTCATCTGAATCTGAAAACAAGATATAATCATCTCCATCAGCATCTGATATGCCATTAAATATTTTTTCTCTCTGATAACTCTCTGCTTTCCAGCCATCCTTAAGGTCTGGAAACCTTTCTTCAACAATCAAATGTCTTACTTTATTTTTAAATTTATCATTTATCAGAGAAAAATTGATTGGTTTTGGTTTGCCCTTATGATCAAATTTTGACTCACAAACAACAAAATAATCAACAACATGATTTAATATTTCAAATCTAAGATTTGTTAAAAAATTTTCATTATAAAATGTTATGCAATCGTAAATTTTAGCTCTACTCATTTTTTGATAACTATCAAACAATTGTTGGCAATATTTTTTTCATGAAAAATATCTACAATTGAAAAATTATAAGGAGTGTTTTTAAAATATTTAATAAATTTTTCTTGATCCTTATAATAAATATCCTCAATTATATAAATTCCATCATCTTTTAAGAAATCTATAGAATTTTCAAAAAAACAAATATTTGCATTATATTCATGTAGACCATCCTCTAAAATAACATCAAATTTGGATTTACCAATGCTTTTGAACATTTCTTTAATAGAACTAGGATCAGTTTGATCAACATAAAAAGTTTTTATTCTATTTTCATCTTTTAAAATATCTTTATCGATATCAGCTCCATATATATTCGCATTAACAAAATAATCTCTCCAAGCTTTAAGTGATGCAAGAGGTTTTCCGTCCAAACCCATATTGCTTGGAACTGAAGGATTGTTTGAGCCTAAGCCAATTTCTAAGAAATTTTTAATACTATCTTTTTTATTATAAAAAATTTCTGAATAATATTCTGCAAAATTATGTTGATTATTTTTTCCTCCTTTATCACTTCCATAAAAATCCATAAGTTTTTTTAACTCTTGATTTGTTTTACTGTTTGATAAATAACTAAAGTTTAGATCGGTCTTAATAAATAAGAATTTTAATCTATATTTAATTTTTCTAAAAGAATCTCTCAAGAATCTCATATTATTTTTCTTTATTTATTTTTAGTACCCCAATAAATGCTTCTTGAGGAATTTCAACTCTTCCAAATTGCTTAGATTTAGCTTTTCCTTTTTTTTGCTTTTCTAAAAGTTTTCTTTTTCTATCAGTAGCACCTCCACCATGTATTTTTGTTAAAACATCTTTTTTAAATCCTTTGATTGTTTCTCTAGCTATAATTTTTCCTCCAATAGCGGCTTGAACAGGTATCATAAAGTTATGTCTAGGTATTAAATCTTTTAGTTTTTCACAAACTTCTTTCCCAGTTCTTTGTGCTACATCTTTATGAATCATCATAGCTAATGCATCAACAGGTTCACTATTAACTAATATTCCAAGTTTAACTAAGTTACCTTCTTTATAGCCAATCATTTCATAATCAAAACTTGCATAACCACTTGTCATCGATTTGATTCTATCATTAAAATCAAACACTACCTCATTTAAAGGAAGTTCGTAACTTAAAACAGCTCTGTTGCCAGAGTAGCTCAAATTGGTTTGTATACCTCTCTTGTCTTGACATAATTTTATAATGGATCCTAAATATTCATCAGGAGTTATTATTGTTGCTTTAATCCAAGGTTCCTCAATAAATTTAATTTTAGAAGGATCAGGAAGGTTAGATGGATTTTGTAAATCAATTAAATTACCACTATTTAAGTTGACTTTATAAACTACTCCTGGAGTAGTGGTTAGTAAATTAACATCAAATTCTCTTTCTAATCTTTCGGTAATTATTTCAAGGTGTAATAATCCTAAAAAACCACATCTAAAACCTAAACCTAATGCTGATGATGACTCAGCTTCAAATGAAAAACTTGCATCATTTAATTGTAATTTTGCTAATCCATCTTTTAATTTTTGATATTCAGAACTATCAACTGGAAAAAGTCCGCAGAAAACAACAGGCTTACTCGGTTTAAAACCGGGTAAAGCATCTACTTGAGTTTTAGATGAGTCACAAATTGTATCACCGACTTTTGTCTCTGATAAAACTTTAATTCCAGTTGTGATAAATCCAATTTCTCCTGCATTAAGATTTTCAATATCTTTCGGTTTAGGTGTGAAAATTCCAACTTTTTCAACTACATATTCTTGTTTAGTAGAAAGCATTTTAATTTTCATATTTTTCCTAATTTTTCCATTTATTACTCTTACTAAAATCACTACCCCTAAATAAGTGTCGTACCAACTATCAACTAATAAACATTTTAAATGTTCCTCAGAATTTCCTTTAGGAGCTGGTAACTGACCAACTATTTTCTCTAAAATTTCCTCTATTCCATCTCCAGTTTTTCCTGAACATGGAATTGCATTTTGAGTATCAATACCGATTACATCTTCAATCTGTTTTTTGGTTCTTTCAATATCAGATGCTGGTAAATCAATCTTATTCAGCACTGGAATAATTTCATGATTTATATCTAATGCCTGATAAACATTAGCTAAAGTTTGAGCTTCCACACCTTGGGTACTGTCAACAATCAATATAGAACCTTCGCAAGCATACAAAGATCTACTAACTTCATAACTAAAATCTACATGACCAGGAGTGTCAATAATATTTAGAATATATACCTTTCCGTTCTTAGCTTTATAATTTAATTTGACTGTCTGAGCTTTTATAGTAATTCCTCTCTCCCTCTCAATATCCATTGAGTCAAGAACTTGTGCCTTCATTTCCCGTTCAGCAAGTCCTCCACATTTATGAATTATCCTATCTGCTATTGTTGACTTTCCATGGTCAATGTGAGCAATAATTGCAAAATTTCTAATATTATCAATAGTGTTCATTTTTACTTTTTAAGATCGAATTTTAGCACCAGTATTTTGTTCTACAGTATCGATAATTAATTTATTTATTTTTTCTAAATCTTCGTCTTTTAAACTCTTGGTCATAGATTGAATGGTTACATTTAAAGCAATTGATTTTTTGTCTTGAGGAATATTTTCACCTTCATAAATATCAAAGATGTTAACTTCTCTAATAAGTTCTTTATCAATATTAGAAATAACATTAATCAATTCCTGCGATTGAAAATTCTTATCAATGATAAATGCAAAATCTCTCTCTGATTTTTGAAAATCAGAAACTTGATAAATAGGTTTTTGATCTTTGAGAGATCTTTTTGGTTTTTTCAAGTTATCTAAAAATATTTCAAATCCAATTAAAGACTCTGTTTTAATTTCAAGTCTTTTTAGAATATTAGGATGAATTTCTCCAAAGTATGCTGCTACTTTGTCTTTATCTTTATTTAAAAAAATTCTTCCAGACTTACCAGGATGATAATAATTTGGAGCTTTATCATCAATCAACATTTTTGATCTATTATAACCAGCTTCAACTAATGTTTGCATAATATCTTTTTTAACATCAAAAATATCGACATTCCTTTGATTTTCTAACCATGACATTCTAGATATTTTTCCAGCACGAAGTCCACCTATAACTATTTCTTGATTTCCAGGTTTAGATCCAAAAAATACTGGACCAATTTCAAATAATGACAAATCTTTAAAATCTCTATCTAAATTTTTATTTAGATAAATGATTAAATTTGAAAAAATAGAATTTCTTAATACGTTTAAATCAGAGCTAATTGGATTTACAATTTCAATATCTTGTATATTCTGTTTAAATAAACTATTTACTTTAGAGTCAGTGAATGACCAAGTAATAGCTTCAAAATAACCTTTTGTAGCTATAGATCTTTGTAAAAAGTGAAATAACTTTTGAGACTTGTTTAAAGTAGGTTTTAATCTTGTTTTAACTGGGTCAATCTTTATTATCTTGTCATATCCATAAATTCTCATTAATTCTTCAACAACATCAATAGGTTTTTGTACGTCTGGTCTCCAAGATGGAACCCGAAGCTTGAAAGAATTCTTAAATTCTTTAACTGCAAATCCTAAATTTTTCAAAATTTTCATAATTTTGTTTTTTGAAATTTTAAAACCTGAAATTTTTTCAAAAAGTTGAATTTCGAAATTAATATTTTTTTGTTTAAAACTACTTATTTTTTGAATATCTATTTTGCTGATTTCTCCACCACAAATCTTTTTAATTAAATTTGCAGATTTAATTAATCCTTGTTTTATTGAAAGGGGATCAATTCCTCTTTCAAATCTAAATTTTGCATCAGTATCAATATTTAACTCTTTTGATGTTTTTCTGATTGAATTTGGATCGAAATAAGCTGACTCAATTAAAACATTTTTTGTATTTAATTCTGTTGCAGATCTAGTAACTCCAATAATTCCGCCCAAACCTAATACACCTTCACCATCAGAAATTACACACATTCCCTCTCCAAGCCTATATTTTTTATTATCTAAGGCAGTAAAATTCTCATCTTTTTTTGAGTTTCTTACAACAATGCCTTTTTTAATTTTATCAGCATCATATGCGTGTAGTGGTCTATTTAAATCTAGCATTACATAGTTTGTTATATCCACTATTGCTGAAATTGGTTTTTGACCAATTGATAACAACTTGTCTTTAAGCCATTTAGGACTTTCTGTATTTTTAACGTTTTTGATTAAACAACTCCCAAACGCCGTACATCCATTTTTTTTTTTCTTTGATAATTCTGATACTTACTTTTTGTTTATCTTTAGATTTTACCTCAACAATTTTATCATTTTTTAGTTTTCCGAAACCTGCTGACGCTAAATCTCTAGCTATTCCTCTCACTCCTAGGCAATCTGGTCGATTTGGTGTAATTGATAGATCAATAAGATTTATAGGATTTTTATCAAAATATTTTTTTCCAATCTTATTTTTAAATTTATTTTTTTTAAGTTCAATGATTCCCTCACTTTCGTCTGATAAATTCAATTCAGATTTGGAGCAAAGCATCCCATAAGAAGTTACACCTCTTATTTGGCTTACAGATAATTTCATTTTATTTTTTGGAATTATTGAGCCTGGTGGGGCGTAAATAGTAAATAAATCTTTTTTTGCATTTGTTGCGCCACATACAACTTTAATTATTTTTTTTTCTCCTATATCAACATCACATACTTTCAATCTATCTGCATTTGGATGTTTTTCTGCTTTAACAATCCTAGATATTATAAACTTATCTAAGTCTGCAGAAGTATTCTCCACCCCCTCAACCTCTAAACCTATACTAGTTAATTTATCTAAAAGTTGATTTTCTGAATTTTTAGTTTGAAGATGGTCCTTCAACCAATCATAAGTAATTTTCATCTGCTTAACCCTCTATAATTTGATGGAACATCTAGTGGATCAAATCCATAATGATTTAACCATCTATAATCAGTCTCAAAAAAAGATCTTAAATCATTTATGCCATATTTGAGCATAGCTAATCTGTCAATTCCTATACCAAATGCGTAACCTTGATATTTTTCTGGATCTACTTTCACATTTTCGAGAACATTTGGATGAACCATTCCACATCCCAAGATTTCTAACCACAAATTACCTTCTCCTATAACTATCTTTCCATTTTTAATTTCATAACCTATATCAACTTCTGCTGATGGTTCTGTGAATGGGAAATGACTTGGCCTAAATCTCATCTTAATTTTCTTAACTTCAAAAAATTCTTTAACAAAATAATTTAAGCATCCTTTTAAATGACCCATATTAATATTTTTATCTATATGTAGACCCTCAACTTGATGAAACATTGGTGCATGAGTTTGATCACTATCTGATCTATAAGTTCTTCCTGGAGCAATTATTTTAAAGGGAGGTTTGTTGTTTATCATTGTCCTTATTTGAACAGGTGAAGTGTGAGTTCTTAATAATTTTTCCCTATTTTTATCCAGATAAAATGTATCATGCATGTCTCTTGCAGGGTGATTTTCAGGTGTATTAAGAGCAGTAAAATTATTATATTCATTTTCAACATCCGGACCTTCCTCTACACTGAAACCTATTTCAGAGAAAATAGAAGATATTTCATCAATTGTTTGTGAGACTGGATGTATTTTACCTCTTACAAAATTTCTTTCAGGTAAAGTTACGTCTATCTTTTCTTTTTCTAATTTCTCATTTATTTCACCAATTTCAATTTCATTTATTTTAGAATTTATTAATTGTTGTAGTTCATCTTTGATTGAATTTAAATTAGATGCAAATTTTTTTTTTTTCAAATTCTGGAAATGTTCCAATTTTTTTGAACTGTAATGAAATTAAGCCATTTTTCCCAAACAGGTCAGATTTAATTTTATTAATTTCTGGAAGACTCAACTTTCTATTAAGTTTTGATAAAAACTCTTCTTTTATTTTTTTAAGATCAGACATCATTACAGATTATTTCTTCAGAGAAATAAAACAATAGTGAAGATTAATTTAAAGCAGATTGTGCTTTCTGAACAATAGATTTAAAGGCTTCTGGGCTATCATACGCTATTTCAGCTAGAATTTTTCTATCAATTTTTATTCCACATTTATTCAAACCACTTATAAACTTAGAGTAGGTTAATCCCTCAGCCCTGACACCTGCATTTATTCTTTGTATCCAAAGTGATTTAAAATCTCTTTTTTTATTTCTTCGATCTCTGTAAGCATATTGCATTGCTTTTTCCATTGCTTGTTTAGCAACTCTAATAGTATTTTTTCTTCTGCCCCATTGACCTTTTACAGCTTTCAAAACTTTTTTATGTTTTGCTCTACTT
>MDTA01192895.1_pt1 | contig 9995 bp, 9 predicted proteins | sample 811151 | NCBI WGS metagenome assembly MDTA01 (sample SAMN05326648, study PRJNA326480) | marine metagenome | isolation source: seawater | place: Indian Ocean: South | collected 2010 | reverse complement strand
TGTTACTCTTGATGCCTTAGAGGAATTTAAAGTTGAAGGACCTCAGCAAACACCTGATGTTTTGCCTTATTTACAATATGATGGATTAAGAAATTATGATATTAATCTAGAGGTTTCAATTCAGCCTGAAAATTCAATAGAATCCATTGTTTGTAAATCCAATTTTAAATATATGTATTGGAATATGGTACAACAATTAGCTCACCATACAATTAACGGTTGTAATATAAATATAGGAGATATAATGGCATCTGGTACTATAAGTGGTAAGGATAAAGGATCATATGGGTCAATGTTAGAGTTGTCTTGGGGTGGAAAAAATCCTGTAACCTTAGATGATGGTGAGAGTAGAGTATTCATTAATGATAATGATACAGTAATAATGAGAGGATATTGCGAAAGAAATGGTAAAAGAGTAGGCTTTGGAGAAGTTAGAACAAAACTTATTAAATCAAATTAATATAAAAATGGACAGTTTTATTTCAATAGATCCTAATAGTTTATCAACTAGTGATTTGCATAAAATGCTTTTATTATCTGTTGCTCCTAGGCCAATTGCATTAGCAAGTACTATAGATGATAATGGAACTGTTAATTTAAGTCCATTTAGCTGTTTTAATATGTTTAGTGCTAATCCTCCTATACTTATTTTTTCACCATCTAGAAGAGTGAGAGATAATTCAACAAAGGATACTCTTGAGAATATAAAAAAGATAAAAGAGGTAGTTATTAATATTGTAAATTTCTCAATTGTAGAGCCTGTTTCATTATCAAGCACTGAATATGATAGTAGTATTGATGAATTTAAGAAATCTGGTTTAAGCCCTGTTAAATCAATAAAAGTCAGACCACCCAGAGTAAAGGAGTCCCCAATATCTTTTGAATGTGTTGTGGATAAAATAATAGAACTTGGAAAAGATGGAGGTGCAGGTAATCTAATTATTTCTAAAATTGTTCATATCCACATCAACAATAAATATTTAGATGAAAAAGGAAATTTAGATACTAAAAAGCTTGACTTGGTGGGTAGAATGGGAGCTAATTGGTATACAAGAGTGACTGAAAATAGTTTATTTGAAATTCCAAAACCAATTCATACAAAAGGTATTGGAGTTGATCAACTGCCTAAACACATCTATTCTTCAGATATATTATCAATGAATAACATTGCTAGACTAGGAAATATTGAAAATATTCCAACCAAAAATGAAATCGAAAAATATCAAACTGAAAATGCTGAAATTTCTGATATAATGAGTATTTCTGATAAAAATCAACAAATTCAAGAGGCTCATAAGTTGGCAAAAAAGCAAATCGATTCTAACAACATAGATTTAGCAATAAAAACAATCTTTTCAATATAGTATAATGAAGTTTAAAAATATTTTATTTGTTTTTTTCTTAATTTTTCTCTCTAGTTGTCTTAATGAAAATGAAGTAAATAACATTATAATTTCTTCTGATGATTATATGAGATTTGATACTAGAAAAATTACCGTTAAATCAGAAAAATTAGTGAAACTAACCCTTAATCATACTGGTGTTTTAGATGCCAAAGTCATGGGTCATAATTTTGTTTTGCTAAAGAAAAATGTTGATGTTATGGATTTTGCCAATAGGGCAGCTTTAGCTAGTGAAAATGAATATATTCCTATTGATTCTGACGAGGTAATTGTATATACTGAAATGATTGGTGGAGGTCAGGTTACTAGTATTGAGTTTATGCCTCCTGAAATTGGAGTATACGATTTTATATGCAGTTTCCCAGGCCATTATGCAATGATGAGAGGTAAATTTATTGTAGAATAAGAAGCTCTATGTTTTTAAATTCTATTGGATGACTTTCACTTTGAAGAGATATATAACCTTCATTTAGTTTCTCACCTTTTTTGCTTTTTAATGTATTGTATTGACCACCAATTATTGGATTAGAATATGTAAAAACCTCTTCACCGTTAATAAAATGTTTTATAATTGAATCATTACGAACTTCTAGTTCAAGATTAATCCATTCTTCTCCGTAAAATGTTTTAGATTTTGAAGAAATGCAATGAGTAGTTACTAGTTTGTTATTTATTTTAACGTGAGTCCCTGGAGTACATAAGTTTGCAGTAGGCCTCTTATATGGTTTTTTTATTCCTCCTAATAGTTGTACTTCTATAGATACCGGAAATTCCTGGTTTATTTCCATAGTTTTTGGAGATTGAGAATGAATCATTACCCCACTATTTTTTGTTGCCCATCCTTCTCCTCCTTTGCATTGATCACCTATAAATCTATAATCTAATTTCAACTTGTAATTGGAATAAGGATTTTTATAGAAAATATGACCATAGTAGTCTTTAAAATTATCATACTCATCGTAATTAACTACAAGTGATTTATTTTTTACTCTAAATGTATTAAAAGCATTTTCTCCTAAAGGAAATCCATTGATTTTTACTTCCCATCCATCAAGATTTTTTCCATTAAAAAGCTGTATCCATTGCTCTTCAATTTTATCATTAATTGATTTATTAAAGCTAAATGAAATAGAAATAATTAATAATATTTGAAATATGATTTTCATAATTTATAATGACCAGGATTTTCCTCCTGTGAGTTCTTTAAGATCTCCACAATAATAAGTTGCAGGTATTGGATCGTATGCTAAAACATTTTCACCAACAAACTCGCTGGTTTTATATGCCCATATCGTATCAGATTTTATCTGTTTTAAAAGTTCTGATAAATCATCAGAATCTCCTGAAAGTATCATGTGATTATCTAATAGATCCTTATATTTTTCAGCAGTCATATTATCATTAAACTTTGTTTTAATTAAATCTACTAATGAATTGTATGAGTCTTTCAACCATTTTTGTCTTTCATCATCTAGAACTTCTTTATAATATTTGTCTAAAAATTCAATAACATTTACTTCAGACGCTGAAGGCGTTTCTGTCTTAGGTATAATAATATCAACTATATTTTTTAATATTTCTGCCTGATCTTTGGATAGAAAAATTGGTTTCCATGTTTTTGGATCAGTTGTGCAGCTGTTTAGTAAAGTTATTATTGATGGTGTTCCAATAATTAATCCAGCACTAAGTCCAATATTTTTTAATGCATCTCTACGTTTCATAAATTTCCATTTTTAATTTGTTCTGCAGCATAATTAGCAGCTCTTGCTGTAAATGCCATGTAGGTTAGTGATGGGTTTTGACATGCAGATGATGTCATAAATGAACCATCTGTTACAAAGACATTCTTACATGCATGAATTTGATTATATCGGTTTAGAACAGATGTTTTTGGATCATGACCCATTCTAGCTGTTCCCATTTCATGAATTCCAAGTCCCATTGCTCTAGATTCAATACTGTCATACCCTATAACATTTTTGTATCCCGCTGCTTTAAACATTTTTACTGCTTGATCTTTCATATCTTCCCTCATTGCTAACTCATTTTCTCCGAAATCAGCATCAAATGTAACAGTAGGAAGTCCCCATTCGTCTAATTTATCATAATCTAAATACATTCGATTATTATGATTTGGCAATGTTTCTCCAAAACCAGTTACACCGATTCTCCAGCCCCCAGGCTTTAAGATTTCTTCTTTTAATTCTGGTCCATATTTTAATTCAGCCACTACCTCAGACATACTCTCTCTCCATGCTCCACCTTGATATCCATAACCCCTTACAAAATCTTTAGAATTTGAATCACCGCCAATATTCCTAAATCTAGGTATATAAATTCCACCTGGTTTTCTTCCCTTATAATACTTTTCTTTAAAATTTTCAATCTCAGCATATGCACCAACAACAAAATGATGATCCATTATATTATGACCTAATTCACCACTATCATTTCCTAATCCATTTGGAAATCTTTTTGATGTTGATTGCATTAGTATTGATGTTGAAGGAACTGTTGAAGCACACAAGAATATAATCTTAGCCTTAAATGTGTGTCTCTGCTTTGTCTCTGCATCGATTACTTCTACTTCAGATGCTTTTTTAGTCTTCTCATCATATATTATTTTATGGACTATAGAATGTGGTCTTAAAGTCATGTTTCCTGTAGCTTCAGCTGCAGGAAGAGTAGAAGAGTTGCTGCTAAAATATGCTCCATATGGACAGCCTCTCATACATCTGTTTCTATATTGGCAAGTAGTTCTTCCAAGACCTGGCTTAGTTCCTTCTGTAATGTGTGCTACTCTAGCTGGAGTAACAACTCTACCATTCATATTTTTGGCAACTGAAATTCTAAAGTCATCTTCTGCACAATTTAAAGGCAATGGCTTTAAGAATTCACTATCGGGGAGTTGAGGTAATCCAAGTTTTTCTCCAGATATTCCAATATATTCTTCAACATGGCTGTACCATGGGGCAATATCTTTATATCTTACAGGCCAATCTACCCCGTTTCCATCCTTTTTATTAGCTTCAAAATCCATTTCACTAAGTCTATAACTTTGACGCCCCCACATTAATGATTTACCACCTACATGATAACCTCTTATCCAGTCAAAACGTCTAACTTCATTGTAGGGATGCTTAGTATCATCAACAAAAAAGTGTTCACATACTGGATCTGTAACATAACCAGTTCTATGTTGCTTAAATTTTCTTTCTTTAATTTCTCTAGTAATTCTACCACCATTCGGCATATCCCATGGATCTAGATTTGCGGTATGATAGTCTTCAATATGCTTTATCATTCTACCTCTTTCAAGAACAAGAGTTTTCAGGCCATTTTCACAAAGTTCCTTAGCAGCCCACCCACCAGTAATACCTGTTCCAATTACAATAGCATCATATTGTTGGTCTTTCATTTCAATATAGATTAAATTTAAAATTGTTAATCCTATCTAAATTATTTAATTTGCAAAACTAGATAGTTGTTGTATGCTACAATATACAAAAATCACTATACAATTATTAAAATATGTTTTCTATGAAAATTAGCTATAAGAATTTTTTTTATTTGTTATCTATAGTATTAATTCTTAATTGCACCTCAGACAGTAAAAAAGAAGATTCAAACTCTCCTTTTTTTAAAATATCATTAGCGCAGTGGTCATTTAATCAAATGATAATTAAAGATGGGAAAAATCCATTGGATTTCCCTAAACAGGCAAAGGATCTTGGATTTGATGCGATTGAATTAGTTTCACAACTATATTCAAAGAAAATAAATGAAATTGGATTTGATAATACAATTGATTCTCTTATAATTAATCTATCAAAAAATAATATTAAATGTCTGCTTATTATGGTAGATAAGGAGGGAGATCTTGCTCATCCAGATGAAAAAGTTAGAGATAGTGCTGTTGAAAGACATAAAAAGTGGGTTGATGCAGCGCATAGATTAGGTTGCCATTCGATTCGTGTAAATACTAATGGGACTTTAGTTGAAGATTTATGGCTTGAAGCCGCTGAAGATGGTTTAAGAAAATTAGCAACATATGCTGCAAATAAAAATATTAATGTTATTGTAGAAAATCATGGAGGTTTTTCCTCTCAACCAGAAAAATTAATGCAGGTCATAAATGCATTAAATATGCCAAACTCCGGAACATTACCAGATTTTGGAAATTGGTGTATTAAATGGGATAGAAAGAGTAAGACTTGTAAGCTTAAATACGATGATTATTATAAAGGAATAAAACTTATGATGCCAGCAGCTAAAGCTGTAAGTGCTAAATCAAACGATTTTGATGAAAATGGAAATGAAATTAGAATCGATTATGTTAAGATGCTGCAGATTGTAAAAAATGCTGGATATAATGGTTATATTGGTATAGAATATGAAGGTCAAAGACTTTCAGAATTGGAAGGAGTAATTGCCACAAGGGATTTATTAATCAATGCTGCTAAAGAATTAAAATAAATATATTTTTAAACTAATGAACGAAAAAATCAGATTAGGTATTTTGGGAGGTGGAGGAAATTCACTGGTAGGAATATTACATCGTATAGCTGCCTTAATGCATAATAAATATGAGATTGTAGGAGGAGTTTTTAGTAGAGACATGAGTAGTAATACCCAGTTTGCTAAAAAGATTGGAATTGATTCCTCAAGAATTTATTCTGATTGCCAAAATATGATTCAGAATGAATTAAAACTTCCAGAAGAAGAGAGAATCCAAGCTGTTTCAATATTAACTCCTAATTTTCTCCATTATGATATGGCTAAAAGTCTTTTAGAAAACGGTTTTCATGTAATCTGCGAAAAACCTTTAACAACTTCTTATGATCAGGCTAAAGAATTAAGATCATTAGTTGAAAAAACAGGATTAATATTTGCAGTTACTTATACATATACTGGTTATCCAACAATAAGAAAAATGCGTAAGATGATTTCTGAAGGAGCCATTGGGGAAATTCAAAAAATAGACGCTCAATATTATCAAGGATGGATTAATCCTATTATACATGAGAGTGATACAAGAATGGATACATGGCGTTTAGATCCAGAACAATCAGGTATTAGTTGTTGTATTGGGGATATAGGCACACATGCTTTCGATATGTTAGAATACTTAACACAACTTAAAATTGATAAAGTTTTAGCAGATTTAAACTATTTGTATGAAGATAATAAAATGGATATTGATGGATCAATTTTAATTAGATGTAATAATGGAGTTAAAGGCATTATTAGGGCTAGTCAAATTGCAACGGGTGAAAATAATAATTTTACTGTAATGATTTATGGAAAAAAAGGTGGATTGAAATGGGGGCAAGAAAACCCGAGAGTTCTGTATTTCATGAAAGAAGGAAAAGAAGTTGAAATATTAGAATCAGATAATATAAATTCTGATTTCTTAACAGAAGAAGCTGTACTACCGCCAGGCCATCCTGATGAAATTTTTGATGCCATGGCAAATATCTATAATGGAGCTGCAAAAGCAATTAATAAAGAGGATTATAATACTGATGAATTCCCAACAATTATTGATGGAGTAAGAGGTATGAATTTTATTGAAAGCGTTGTTCAGTCTCATAAAGAAGGCAATGTTTGGATAACCATTGATAATAATTAAATTTATAAATGATGAAAAATAAATCTAAAAACGTGAATAAATCAAGACGTGATTTTTTAAAGAAATCATCTGTAGCATTTTTGGGTGTTTCAATTCTTCCTAGCCATGTTATAGCAGGATTAGGACATACACCTCCTAGTGATAAATTAAATGTTGCAGGTATAGGTGTAGGAGGAATGGGTCGTAACAATCTTAGTAATATAAAGAATCAAAATATTGTTGCTTTATGTGATGTTGATTGGACTTATGCAAAGAGATGTTTTGATGATTATCCTGGGATTAAAAAATTCAAGGATTATAGAGTAATGTTAGACAAAATGGAAAATCAAATTGATGCTGTTGTTATAGCAACTCCTGATCATACTCACTATGTTTCTGCTGCCGATAGCATGAAAAGAGGAATGCATGTTTATGTGCAAAAACCATTAACACATTCTGTATGGGAATCACGTGAATTAACTAGGCTTGCAAAGGAAACAGGTGTAGCAACTCAAATGGGGAATCAAGGTAATTCAAGTGATGATATGGCAACAGTTTGTGAATGGATTTGGAATGGTGAAATAGGTGAGGTAGAAAAAGTTGATGCCTGGACAAATAGACCAATTTGGCCACAAGGATTAGAAAGACCTAGTGAAAGTGTGGCAATTCCTGAAACATTAAATTGGGATTTATTTATTGGTCCTGCGCCATACAGGCCATATCATCCATCATATACTCCATGGAATTGGAGAGCTTGGTGGGATTTTGGTACTGGTGCCCTTGGTGATATGGGATGTCATATTATAGATCCTGTATATAAGGCATTGAATCTAGGATTCCCCTATGCTTTTGAAGGTACATCTTCACAAGTAAATACGGAAAGTGCTCCAATATCTGAAATGGTAACATATTATTTTAATGAGCGACCAAGTAAAGGAAAAATAAATATGCCTAAAGTTAAATTTACATGGTATGACGGAGGACATAAGCCTGAGCGACCAAAAGGAATGAAGCCAGGTACAAACCTCGGAAATTGGGGTGGAGGTGCAATTTTTCATGGAACTAAAGGAACACTTGTTTGTGGCACTTATGCTATGGATCCAATTATAATTGGTAGAGAAGACAATCCACCTGCAGTTACAAATGAAATAAGAAGAGTTAAAACTTCTCATGAGATGGATTGGATAAGAGCATGTAAGGAAAATAAAAATTCTAGAGTAGAAGCAAGATCTAATTTCTCATACTCAGGACCACTTAATGAGGTAGTAGTTATGGGTAATCTAGCTATAAGACTTCAAGATCTTAAAAGAAGATTAGATTGGGATGCAGAGAATATGAGAATTACAAATATTTCAGACACAGATGAAATTAGTGTTGTTACAACTGATAAATTTGATATAATTGATGGTGATCCAAAATGGAACACTAAATACACGAAAATTAACGCAAAACAAGCTGCTAGTGAATATGTTAAACGTGCATATCGAGCAGGTTGGAATTATTAATGATAATTAAATTAAAATAAGATGAAAAAAATTAATTACATATTAACTATACTATCAATAAGCTTAATCTTAGCTTGTTCAAATACAACAAAAAGTCAGCAAGAAGCAGTATCAGTAGAAAATAATACGTTAACTGAAAAAGAGGTTGCTGATGGATGGAAACTTCTTTTCGATGGAAAAACTTCAGATGGATGGAGGGGATATAAAAAAGAGACTTTTCCTTCTGATTGGGAAATTACTGAAGCTGGGGAAATTTATATGAAAGCTTCTGGTAGAGGAGAAGCAGGATCTACCAATGGAGGAGATATAATATATGACCAAAAGTTTTCAAACTTTCATGTAAAACTAGAATGGAAAGTATCTGAAGGAGGAAATTCAGGAATATTTTATTTAGGTCAAGAAACACCCGAATTTGATTTTATTTGGAGAACAGCTCCTGAAATGCAAATTCTAGATAATGATAGACATCCTGATGCTTTTTTAGGAAAGGATGGAAATAGACAGGCTGGTGCTTTATATGATCTTTATCCAGCAGTACCACAAAATGCAAATAAAGCAGGAGAGTGGAATAAAGTTGAAATTATAGTCTATAATGGTACAGTAATTCACAAACAAAATGGTGAAGTGGTAGTCGAATATCACTTGTGGACACCAAAATGGGAAGAGGATGTTTCTAAAAGCAAGTTCCCTAAGTTAAATGAAAACTGGGCTAATGTAGAAAAAGAAGGATATTTTGGTCTTCAAGATCATGGAGATGATGTTTGGTTTAGAAATATTATGATTAGAGAATTATAATAGTTAATAATTTACTAATCACCCTTGATATGAACAATTGTCAAGGAGTGGGGTGGTAGTATTGCAATACCATTTTTAAACTTTAGTTCTGTCTCTTTAGGAGTGACTCGATTTGGATTCTCAATATCGTTATATGTTTCGGTTGATTCAGCAGTTAGGATCTTAGCTTTATATATGCCATTTAATAACTCATCACCCATAATAACTTTACATTCTAGGTTGTCTGAAGGATGACGATTTACCAGTGAAACTGCCCAGTTTTTACCATTTTTATCAACGGTGGCAATTGCATCAATTACAGATACTGAATCTTTACCATTTGTAAGTTTACTTCCATTTATTTTGACTTCACTTATATATTCTTCAAGATTGTTTGCATACATCGCCATTGTGTGAAAATGTGTACGTTTTACAATTCCATTAGGATGGACATAAAGAGGTCCAGTTTGGTTAACTAATGGCGCAATATTAGCCATATCTACATATTCAGAATGGCGTAGACATGAATTAAGAAATGATGCAGAAAACAATGCATCCGATAGATTATAAATTGAAGGATCTAAACTTTTATCTCTTGCTTTTATTAATTCTATTATTTCAGGATCGTTGTAATCCACTTTTTCATTACGTTGAAATCCTGGATGGTGCCATGAACGCAGATTCCATTCATCAAATGCAATT
>MDTA01105562.1_pt1 | contig 9995 bp, 9 predicted proteins | sample 811151 | NCBI WGS metagenome assembly MDTA01 (sample SAMN05326648, study PRJNA326480) | marine metagenome | isolation source: seawater | place: Indian Ocean: South | collected 2010 | reverse complement strand
GGAATTTGAAAATTTTGATAAGAATTTTTTTTATACCTTTGTTTTACAACATAATAAAAATAGAATAGTTACTCCAATCAAAAAAAATAGACTTATATTGGTAGATGTTGTCTCTTGTAAAAAAAATAAAATTTATCGTTTTACACGAAGAGGTTTGAATAAGGTTATAGATAATATCATAAAAAATAATAATTATTATTTGCCTGAAAGATGGGAGATGAAATATACAGACATGAAAACAAATTTAGATAAGGCGCCATATTTTTTTATGGGATATGTATTACACGATGAAATAAGTGGGGAACGTTTTAAATTTCGCAATGAAAATTATGAATATGTTAGACATTTGAAAGGTAATAACCCTAAAATTCAGTATAGGTATTATCATTTGCGAAGCAATAATTTGGTAAAAGATTATTTGAATTACTTTCCAGAAGATAGGAAAGTATTTTCAGAATTAAGAAATAATATGCATAAATATACCAAATCATTATATCAATGTTACATCAGTTGTTATATAAAAAAAGAGAAAGAACTAAAATTATTTGATTATAAATATAAAACTCATATGTATCATTTACATGAAATATATAAGAATGAACTAAAAAATGATGGACGTTATATTAATATGAATGAAGTTATAAAATATGTAAATAACTTAGAACCACCAAGATTGATGCATGTAATAAATGCGGATTTATATAAAAAAGAGAAAGATATGAATAAAATAGATGTTGAACAACAAACAACTATTTAATCAGCAAATTGTTTTCTGATACTTTCAATAATATTTTGTGCTATAGTAATTGAAGAGACAAGTAAATCTTGTATAAACTCAATTGTATTATCGTCTGAAGTATATGCAATTCTAATGATAGAATGATTGTCGTGAGGATGAGGTTTTAAAAACCCCACATACGACAGAGTTTTTTTATTTAATAAATATTCATAATGTAGAACATATTCTATTAATTTACCAATAGTGTATGTTTCGTTTTCTAAACGAATATCAAACGCATTTTTCATGGCGGTAGATGAATTCTCAATAGCAATATCACCATTTTTGGATAATTTTTTAATATTCTCTAATCCTAAAATAATTCTCTTACAAGCCATTCCAATAATTTCCCGGTTAGACCAAATCCCAATACTTTCTAATACGAAATCAAATGAATTATCTTTAAAATATCTTTTACTTGTATGATTTTCCCAGTTTAATAATTTATCGGACATCACCTCACCTGTTAACCCCTTTTCTTCCAATGAACTTTCAAATTTCTGTTTTTCATCGGCAATTCTTTCTTGGTCAATAGTATTGCCATAACCACATGTTGATACCACATTGTAAGAACCATTTTCTCCTGCTGTTGCCGTTTTAAAAGTGGCTTGTATATGTAAGGGTTCACCATCAATTTCATTTGTAATTTTTGGTTTTAATCTCGAAAATAAGATATAATCACCGGTAATAGCGTTTTTGGGGAAAACAATATCACGATTCTCTTTTTTTAATAAAGTATTTTGGACTGAATCTTTTAACATAAAATCTTCTGTGGTTACATTTTTAATATAGTCATCGTCATTATGGACATTTATTTCCAAACTGAGATTATCAATACTTTTACTAAGGTCTTTAATATGAACAGGAATACAAGCTAATCTTTGTTTTAAAATTTCATTGTTGAACTGTGTAGTATTTTTAATAATATTAATATTATCTGGATCAATAACTACGGTATCTATATCTGTTAATATAGTCCTTCTAATGGCGTTAATTACGCTAACATTACAATTAGAAACAGTGAATCTATATAGATTCTTTTGTTTTCCTATTATATCAACTTTTGGTTGGACAATTTTAGACAAACTCATTTATAATATAGGTCATGAATATAAATTTAAATCAATTTTAAATTTAATATGTAAAAATTTAACGATTAAATCCTTCTTTTATAACATATGTCAATTCCACCGAAAAAAACAGAGAAAAATCAAATTATATATTATAGTAAATATTGCGAACATAGTAATAAACTATTAAAAATATTAAGCAAAACAGAAGATATAAAAGAAAAAATACATTTTTTGCCTGTAGACCGTAGAGCTGTTAAAGAAGATAATAGAACATACGTAATTTTAGATAATGGACAAGAAATATTAATGCCCGATGTAATAAAACAAGTTCCAGCATTATTATTATTGCATTATGGAAACCGAACATTATTCGGCGAAGAAATACTTAAATTTTATAGACCGCAAATTGATAAAGAAAGAAAAAAAGGAAATCAATATAACGGCGAACCAAAATCATTTAGCATAAAAGAAACTGGAACATTAATGTCTGATAGTTATTCATACTTAGATCAAGATTCAGATGAGATGGGTGTTAAAGGTAATGGCGGTTTAAGACAAATGCATAGTTTTACAAAAATAAACGATTCCATAACAATAGATACACCTCCAGAAGATTATGTTAAAGAAAGAATGGGTGAAGACGCTTTAAAAAAATATACAGAAGAAAGAAATAAAAATGTATCTATTGATAAAAAAATCTATTAATTTACATTAAATAAAGTATTTAAACATATTTTATTTAATAAATACTAATATAGAAATGGAAGTAAATAAATCTCTTTTAGTAAAAATATTTTCAGAACAAGTTGTCGAATTGTATAGGGATATGAGAATTGTATATCCTAATAACACATCAATAAAAACCGGATTAACTTTAGTAGAGCAAATAAAAACATTCAATCCAAAATTATTAATTTCAAAATATAAAGAGGGGGTTAATGATGAATATTATGAACAAATAGTAAAAGGTGATTTAGATTTTTTCATAAATAAAAATTATGAAGAAGACTGTATAAAAGCGGGTTTTGTTGGAAATGAGGCGAAATCACAAGCAGCCTGGTTAGAAACAATAAAAGAATTATATAAAGAACAAGGTGAAGATAATCAAAAAAAAATTAAAAAATACTTTCAAAATTTTAGCAAAATATGTAAAATGTATTATAGTTAATTTTAGTTTAAATATAATTATTATTGTATTAATTATATTCAATATGTCTGAACAAAAAAAACCGAAAGAGGTTGAAGTTCCCGTTGAATTTTATAAAATAATGAAAGATTTCTTAAATGATATATTAACAACATTCCCGGAATATGAAGAAGTTATAACAGAAGAAGAAAATTTAATATTATCTGGAGATATTAGCAACAATAGATTATTTTTATATTGTTGCGATGTTTATCCAAGTAGATTTTTTGATATTTTATATAAAAATGAAGAAATTTTCGATGATGATGAAATAAATACAAATTTTTTACCGAATGTTGATTTTAAGTTTTTTTTTGAACAAAATATAACAGATAACACAAAAGATACATTGTGGAAATATCTACAATTAGTATTATTTACAATAGCAGGCAAAATAAACGATCAAGAATGTTTTGGTGATACAGCGAAATTATTTGAAGCTATAGATGAAGACGTTTTAAAAAATAAAATTGAAGAAACTATAAAAGATATGGGTGAAATTTTTGATTTAAGTGGTATGAATTTTGATATGTCTGATAATCAATTTGATGCGTCTGGTATAAATATGCCGAATCCTGAGGACTTAAATAATCATATTAATAGTTTAATGGATGGTAAATTAGGTAAATTAGCTGGGGAAATAGCAGAAGAAACCGCAAAAGAAATGTCTATAAATCTTGAAGAAGAAGCTGATGTAAACGATGTTATGGGTAAATTATTTAAAAATCCAGGGAAATTATTGAATATGGTTAAGAAAGTAGGCACAAAATTGGATCAGAAAATAAAATCAGGCGAAATCAAAGAAAGTGAATTAATGGAAGAAGCTTCTGAATTAATGAAAAAAATGAAAAATATGCCCGGTATGAAGGGAATGGAGGGGCTTTTTAGTAAAATGGGTATGCCTAATCCAAAAAAAATGAATTTTGGTGCAATGGAAAATAAACTTAATCATAACATGAAAAACGCCAAAATGAGAGAAAGAATGAGAGCTAAATTAGAAAAAAGGAAAGCCGAAAGAGAAGCTAAAAAATTTGTACATACCAGTTTTACTAATAATTCAAAAATGGAAAAAAGTTCTATTAATCCTAACGAAGATGTAAATAAAGTTGTAAAAAGGAAGAAAAAGAAAAAGAAGAAAAAGAAGAAGAATAATAATTAATTATCAATTTTTAAAATAATTAATTATATTATATGAGTGATTTCTGGTTATATAATCCATTAGTCTTATTTGATAAAGAACAGATTTTAGAATTTTGGCCAAATAATAATATGAGTTTAACAAGAAAAATGAATTCTATCGCAAGAACAATAATTATTTTAACACTAATAGGGTTTTTATTTACACAATCCGTAAAATTGTTAATTACATCAATAATTACATTGGTTATTTTAGTAATTTTATACAAAACACAATATGAAAAAAAACAATTAGAAAATTTAAAAGAAAGTGCTTATCGCGAAGGTTTCCAAGGTCAAAATTCCGATAAATTTATAGATATATTTAAAGATACATTCACAACTCCTACAAAAGAAAATCCTATGATGAATGTTTTAATGACAGATTACGGAGATAATCCTAATAGAAAAATGGCGGCACCCTCATACAATAAAAGAATAGCTGAAAAAATCAACGATAAATCAATAAAAAGAAATAAATTATATCAAGATTTAGGAGATAATCTTGCTTTTGAACACCAAATGATAAATTTTCATTCTATGCCTAATACTACTATTCCTAATAATCAAAAAGGTTTTGCTGAATTTTGTTATGGTAATATGCAATCTTGTAAAGATGGCGATTCAGAACAATGTAATAAAATATTAAGAAAGATTGGCGGACAAGTTTATTATTAATATTAATAGATTACACAATTAATATTAATAATTTAAAATAATATCTTGATAGTTAATATAAATGACAAGTCTTCATAGCTTTGTTTTCGATGGCGCAACAAGAATAGGAAATGACCCGTGTGGTATAACAGAAAAAGATCTACAAAATCAAAAAAAAGGTTCTTATATTACCCAAAATTATTTTGAAAAAGATTGTGGTATGAAAAAACCTGTTACATTCGCAACCTCTCAACCAAACGTGTTTTATAATGGAGGACACGGGGTTACCGATAGTTGTAATGTTGATACAGATTCACAATTACGTATTGGAGGCACACAAACTAATCCAAAATGTAGAATTAATCTTGTAGAAAGACCTTATTTAACGGTACCATTTTTAGGAAGAGGTCCATCAAATCCCGTATTAGAATCAAAATTAATGCAAGGTGCAAGTGTTCTTGATAAAAAAAGTTGTAAAACTATTACTGAAAAAAGATTAAGAAATACTGATAATGACCTCGTTCCCACTTTAAAATCTACAATCCAAAATCCTGCTAATCTTGTAGAAGGTGTAGCAGCCAACGGTTGGATTAGAGGTGGATTACCTTCCAGGGAATTAACTCGCGATATGGATTATTTTAAAAGAAATAAATAATTTAAACATATAATTATTCACTATATTAATGTATAATTATAATTATGACGTATCTTATATTTCAATTGACGGAGACGAAGGAGACACTGCTTATAGAAAAAACTTATTGTGTGCTTTCAATTTAACAGAATGGAATTCAAAAATTATGAATATGCAAGATGATATTTATGAAAAATTTAAAAATAATCAACAACTTAAAAACTTATTAAATAAAGGTAAAGAATTTGGATTTAATATGCCGTTTGAATTAGATGAAAAAACAACTTTCACAATGTTTTTCTCATTTCCTTATTTTGAATCATTTCATAAATGTTTGAAAGATTTATTTTTAAATAACAATATTTCAAAGCATAATTATAATAATATTAACATTTTATTATCTCGATAATTAATATATTATGGCAAGCACAAATATGAAAAACGCTACAGGGTATTATTGTGAACAACATAAACGATTTAATAAAATATCTAATTGTCAAACAGACAGTAATGTCAGTAAACACGGAGATAATTGTTTACCTGATTTAGGCATAATAAACGGTATGATGACTACTGGATATAATAATAATATATTATCTAATAATGCCGCGGATATAGAAAGTTCTTTATTCGGCATTGGTTCAACTAATTTGGTTGAAAAAAAAGCTGATGTTAATCCATCCATCAATAAATTAAAATATTGCAAATGGTTCCCAAGAAATAATGTATTTTTACCTGCACCACTGGTCATTGAAAAAAGCCAAAGAGTAACCGGTCCCTTTTCTTCCTAATTTAATTAATTATAATTTAATTAATTATAACAATAATTAATATATGTTTAGAAATTCTTCGCGCTTAAGACAAGAAAGAAAACAAACTTCTCAAAATTTACATAGCACCGATCTCGTTGATTTCCCAAGTAACCGTGTTCATGGCAATTTTATAATGTGGGATGAAAATAAAAATCGTTACGTAACATCGGGTAAAGATGCTGTAACAACAGCAGAATTAAATGAGGCAATTGATAATCTTATAGGGGGTGCACCAAACACATTAGATACACTTAACGAAATCGCTTTAGCTATTGGTAATCCTGGTAGCACAACAAACGATTTAATTACCCGATTAAACCAACATAGCACAACCATCGACTTATTAACAGTAACACAACCTATTAATCTTAATGCTATAACAACATCTCATATATCCGACGGAAGTATCACAGGATCAAAATTAGCAGCTGGTTCTGTTAGTATAGATAAAATTGTTAATAATAGTATATCCACAGCCAAATTAGATTCAAATGCTGTTACCGCAGTTAAAATTGATAATAACGCCATTACATCTGCCAAAATACTTGACGGCAATATAACCAATTCAAAATACGCTGAAGGCAGTATAACAAGCAGCAAATTGGCTGCTAATTTTTTATCCGCCAATCATATTCCAACTTCTATTATTACAGGCGAAAAAATTTCAGCAAATACAATCTCATTAGATAAAATGATGGCCAATTCAATTGATACTTCACAAATCAAAGACAATGCTATAACAACCGCAAAAATTAAAGATGGTAACGTTACAAACGCAAAATTAAATGGAGGTATTACAAATGATAAATTAGCTGGTAGTATAACTCACGATAAATTAGCTGGTAGTATTCCAGCCAATAAATTAGCATCTAATTCTGTAACTACTGATAAAATTTTAAACGCTAACGTTACCGAATCTAAAATAGCAAGTGATGCTATTACCGCCTCAAAAATTAAAAATGAAGAAATAACAGCAAGTCATCTGGCTTTATTAACTATTACAAAAAATCAAATCGCTTATAATACTATCGAAAAAGACCAAATAGCAGCAAGGACTATTACAAACGATAGAATAGCTTTAGGCGCTATTACTAATCTTGAATTAGCTAATGGTTGTGTTAGAAATGAACACATATTAGATAACTCAATTACTTTGGATAAAATTGCTCCTCTAAATGTTGGTACAAGTGACTTGGCAAATTCATCCATCACTACTGTAAAAATAGCTGATAGAAACGTAACCGGGGTTAAAATTGGTTTAGGTGCTATTACTACCGAAAATATTGCTGCCGGTGCGGTCGATACAGTTGATATTAGTAATTCGGCTATTACTACCGATAAAATAAGCAATAGTACCATCACTTCCGTAAAAATAGCTAATAACGCTATTATATCACAAAAAATAGCTGCTAATGCTATTACCAGTGATAAATTAGCTTCAAATTCAGTTAATACAACTAATATAACGGATCAATCTGTTACAACAGAAAAAATACCCAATAACGCTATTACAAATGATAAATTAGCTACGAATTCAGTTAATACAACTCAAATAATCAATCAATCTATAACTACTAATAAAATAACTGATTTAAATATTACAAGGGTCAAATTGGCTGCCGATGTCATCGATAATTCAAAATTGGATGATAATGCTGTTCAAACAGAAAATATTTTAAATAATGCTATAACTACTGATAAAATATTACAAGGAAATGTGACTACTACTAAAATAGCAGATAACGCTATCACAAGTGATAAAATATCTAATGGTGCTGTAACGGTCGAAAAATTTGGTAATAATGTGATTTCTACAGTTAAAATAGTAGATGGTAACGTTACTACTAGTAAAATTGCCAACAACGCTATTACCACCGAAAAAATCGCAAATACATCTGTTAATACGGATAAAATATCAGATAACGCAATAACAGAAAATAAAATAGCCAATAATTCAATAAAATCCGCACATATTAAAGATTTAAATGTTACTGGAACTAAAATAGCTAATGACACCATTACCGCCATTAAAATCACTGATAATGCTATCACAACCGCTAAAATACTGAATGATGCTATTACCAGTGATAAAATAGACGCAAGTGGAGTTGCTACTGATAATATTCAAACAAGTGCTATTACAACGGTAAAAATAAATGATGGTGCGATTGTAGAAGGAAAAATAGCTACTGGTGCCGTTACTACTAATAAAATTCCTGATTATAATATTTCAACAACAAAATTAGCCAATAACTGTATTACAAATTCAAAATTAGATATTAGTTGCGTTAATACCAGTAACATTCAAACAAGTGCAATTACAACGGTAAAAATAAATGATGGTGCTATTACAATAAATAAATTAGATAATCCTACAGCAACAAAATTAAATTTTATTACCGTTACAGGAAACGCCAATTTAGATCAAATAAATACAAATAAAACAGATTGTTCAAATAACGCTGCTGCTATTTCGGCTATTACAACAGGCGCACCTGCTTTATTAAATACATTAAATGAATTAGCTGGTGCTCTTGGAGACGACGCTAATTTTTCTACAACTGTAACTACGGCATTATCAAATAGAGTTCAAACTACTGGCGATGAAACTATTGCGGGCGTTAAAACATTTAGTAGTTCCATAACGGGTAATTTAAATGGTAATGCTAATACAGCTACTAAATTTGCGGCACAAAGAAAAATTAATGATATAATTTATGACGGAACAAGTGATATTACTATTAACCTTTCCGATTTAAACGACGTTACATCAGGCGCTAACGCTTTAGGTAGTGGAGAAATAATAACAACTACAGAAAGAGATAATTTCACCGATGTTTCAAATAACGCTGTTAGACTAACAGGGACACAAACGGTTACGGGTGTTAAAACATTTAATAATTTAATAGTAAATAATTTTTCTGCTACTACGTTTGATGGTGATTTAAGTGGTAATATCGTTAGCGATACTGCTATTACTGGTTTTGTGGATATAAGTGGAAATGTAGATATTAGTGGGGTTCTTGATGTAAGTGGAAATATTAAAACTGATAGTGCGTTTGTTGGTGATTTAACGGGTAATGCGGATACTGTAACTAATGTTGTATATAATACAGGCGTTCAAACATTGGGAGGCACATATACTTTCAGTAACGCCATTGTTGGCGATTTGACCGGTAATGTTACAGGTAATCTTACGGGGAATGCGGATACTGTAACTAATGGTGTATATACTACAGGGACCCATATTTTTGGAGGCAATTATACTTTCACCAATGAATTAATTTGTAGTGGTAATGTTACAGGTAATCTTACGGGGAATATTACCGGCAACGCCACAACTGTAACCAATGGTGTATATACTACTGGTGTTCAAACATTAGGAGGTAATTATACCTTCAGTAATTTAATATCTGGAAATATTGATGGTAATTGTGATGGAACAGCAAATAAAATTAAAAATGATACTATAGATAATGATTCAACAACAGGGACAGTTGGTGTACTTGGAGAAATAAGATTTGATTCGAGTTATATGTATATATGCACTTTGGCTGGTAGAGGTAATTGGAAAAGAGTATCGCTAAGCACATTTTAATAATTTAGAAATATTAATTATTTATTATATTAATAATTAATATATGTCTATGTATTCATCAAAACACGAGAAAGATAGAAT
>MDTA01081782.1_pt1 | contig 9995 bp, 10 predicted proteins | sample 811151 | NCBI WGS metagenome assembly MDTA01 (sample SAMN05326648, study PRJNA326480) | marine metagenome | isolation source: seawater | place: Indian Ocean: South | collected 2010 | reverse complement strand
ATTTGGTGTCCCAGCTTCAAACTTGTATGGAACTTTGTTCCAAGTGGAAGATTCCATAGTTACTGTTTCAATCATCTCACCACCTCCCATAAAAGGATCCATTTTCTCCAGTATATTCATTTTCCCCCATAGAACGCCTATCCCGGTTGGCCCTAACATTTTGTGTCCTGAAAATGTATAAAAATCACAATCTAATTCTTGAATATCAACAGGTATATGAGGTACTGCTTGTGCACCATCTATAATAAAGAATGCGCCATTTTGATGAGCCAGTTCTGCTATTTCTTTTAATGGATTAATAGTCCCAAGTACATTAGAGACATGGGTTATTGATACAATTTTTGTATTTGTAGTGAATTGATTTTTTAATAGGTCTAGATTAAGCTCACCATCACTGTTTACGGGTATATAAGAAAGTTTTGTACCATTTCTCTTGCAAGCCATTTGCCAAGGTACAAGATTTGCATGATGCTCCATCTCAGATACAAGTATTTCATTTCCTGGTTCTAATTGGTCGCCAATAGTCCTTGCAAGGAGATTTAAAGACTCAGTGGTACCACTAGTAAATACTATTTCATTTGCAGATTCCGCATTAATAAAGGCTGCCACTTTTTCTCGAGCATTTTCAAATTTATCAGTAGCAATATTGCCAATTGTATATAGTGCTCTATGTACATTTGCATTTGTTTCACAGTACATTTTATTTATTTGATCTAGTACATATTGAGGTTTCTGAGTTGTGGAGGCATTATCTAAATAGATAAGGTTTGTATTTCTAAGAATTGGAAAATCTTGTTTAATTTTTTTTGATGTCAATGACACTTAGAGCATTCCAAGTTCTAACTGCGCTTCTTCACTCATCATGTCTCTATTCCACATAGGTTCCCAAACTAATTCTACTGAGACATTGGAAACACCTTCTATTGCATTTATTTTACGATTAACCTCATCTGCGATTACGGGGCCCATACCACAGCCTGGAGCAGTAAGTGTCATCTTAATATGAATTTCTTTTCCTTCATCACTATCATTTATTATTAGATCATAAATTAATCCAAGCTCTACTATATCTACTGGAATTTCAGGGTCATAGCAGGTCTTGAGTTGATCCCAAATCTGTTGTTCAAGATTACCATTCGAGGGTTGGGGATTATTTTCAGTAATTTCAAAACCAAGAGCATCTGCATTCTCTGATCTTATTTGAACCATATTCCCATTAATTATAACAGTATAATTGCCACCTAGAGACTGTGTAACCCTTATCAAATTACCGGCTAGTAATTTTACCTCATCTCCCGATGGAATTACGTATGCATCTACATCACGAAGCAGGCGGATTGGTTCTTTATGTTCCATATTCATTTTACGATAGTTTGTATTTTAATCACTGCATTTGAAAAACCATTGGTTCTTTGACTAGTGATTATTTTATCAAGACCTATAGCGATAAGAATATCATGGCTTTTTATTTTGAGAATTTCTTTAGTGGATTGACCATTGAAAATCTTCTCAAGAATTGTTAACAAACCTTTTACAATCAATGCGTCAGAATCAGTCTTAAATGTAAAAGTATTATCACCATTAGGCTTCCCAATAACCCAGGCCTGTGAAGTACATCCAAATATTTTATTTTGATCTATTTTTTCTTTTTCAGATAATTGTTTTGATTCTTTTCCCATGTCCATCAACTGTACAAATTTGTCTTTAGGGTCATCAAATAGATTGAAAATGTCATTTAAATTATTTAGTTCTTTTTCTATACTCATTAATTTTTTTCTTTTATCCAATCTTCAAATTGATTAATAACGTAATGTTGTATATCTTTATTATCAATCATATCAATAATTTCTGATACAAAACCTCTAACCAATAATCCCTTCGCTGTTGTCATATCAATTCCTCGAGATTGCATATAAAAGATAGCATCAGATTCTAATTCTCCAGTCGATGATCCATGAGAGCATTTTACATCATCTGTGTATATCTCAAGTTGAGGGTTAGAGTTCATATTTGCCTTTTTGGAAAGTAATAGATTTTTATTTGATTGATGTGAGTCAGTTTTGTCAGCACCATGATGGACAATTGTTCGTCCATTAAAAACACCTGAAGATTTGTTTTTTAAAACAGATTTAAAATTTTGTGAACTGTTACAATGAGGTGCATGATGATTTGTGATAACATGGTTGTCCAGATGTTGTCCATTTTTTGATAGATTCACTCCATTTAAATGGCAATCTGAATCTTTCCCATTTAAATTTGTATACATGTTTAATCTTCCAAGAATGCTCCCAAATACAAATTGTAAAAATGAATAAATTGAATTTTCATGCTGTTCAATGTGTACATTTGTCATGTTAATGGTTTTTCTAGTATTATTTTGTATTCTAATATGTTCCAAATTGGCGTTTTCACTAATATTAATTATTGTAGATACATTTAGGAAATACTCTCCGCAATCTCCAACATGTTGTTCTAAAAGTTTAAGTGAGCTTGATTCTTCAAGGTCTATATATATGCGTGGTGAAACCATTAGTTTCTCGTTCTTTGATGATATAAAAAGTAATCTAATAGGTATATCAATTGTTTTACCTTTTTCAATAATAATACAAATACCTGAATCCATAAATGCAGTATTCATTAAATCAAATGAGGAGATTTTTGGATGATTGACTTCCCAATCATTCTTTTTCATATAATCAATATGTGAAAGAATCTGAATTCCATCAGGTATTGAGGATATATCTTTCTGGAGATGCCCATTATATATGACGATTGAGTAAAATGTATCAAAACCGTATTTAGATAAATCAAGTTTTTTTGTATGATTATCCTTTTGCTCTGATAACCTAAAGCCGCCTTGATGTATAGATGAGAGGTTTGTGAATCGCCAATCTTCCCATTTTCTATTGGGGAGTCCTCTTTCAAGTAAATTATCAAAGGCATTTTTTCTTATTTGATGCACCTTTTTTGAAAAATATTTACGATTCAAAATTTTTTCAAATTCTATTTTAAAGGAAGAAGGTATTATTTCTCTAGCCATTGGTAACCTTTTTCCTCGAGCTCTAAAGCAAGCTCTTTACCCCCTGAACGAATAATTTTCCCATCAATCAAAACATGGACAAAATCTGGTTCAATGTATTTCAATAAGCGTTGATAGTGAGTTATTACTAAGAATGAACGATTTGGTTTTCGATATTTATTTACGCCATTTGCAATAATTTTTAATGCATCAATATCTAATCCTGAATCAGTCTCGTCCATAATCACAAGATTTGGTTCCAGTGTTAACATTTGAAGAATCTCATTCCTTTTTTTTTCTCCTCCTGAGAAACCTTCATTTACAGAACGTTGCAAATATGAGATATCCATGTCTAATTCTTTTAATTTTCCCTTAACTAATTTTAGAAAGCCAGCTGCATCTAATTCTTTTTCGCCATTATGTTTACGTTTAGCATTAAGAGCAGCCTTAAGGAAATAGGTGTTATTAACTCCTGGTAAGACTATAGGATATTGAAATGACATGAATATACCAGCAAGGGCTCTATTCTCAGGTGACAAATCCATAATTGATTCATTATTAAAAATGACGTCACCATTAGATATATTGTAACCGTCTTTACCTGCAATAACATTAGATAAAGTACTTTTTCCTGAGCCATTCCTTCCCATTACTGCGTGCATTTCCCCAGGACGGATAGTTAAATTTATGCCCTTAAGAATTTCCTTTTGATCAACCCCAGCATAGAGGTTTTCTATTATCAATCCCTTATCCAACACTGCCTTCCAAAGTAACTTCCATTAGCTTTGTTGCTTCCATTGCAAATTCCATTGGTAGCTCATTGAATACTTCTTTACAAAATCCATTAACTATCATTGAAACGGCGTCTTCAGAAGATACTCCCCTTTGATTGCAGTAAAATAGTTGATCTTCACCAATGCTAGAGGTTGTAGCTTCATGTTCCATCTGTGCGGATGGATTTCGTACGTCAATATATGGAAAAGTATGAGCTTCACAATTATTACCGATTAAAATGGAATCACATTGTGAGAAATTTCTAGCGTTTTCAGCATTTTTCATTATTTTTACTTCCCCACGGTATGTCTGTTGACCTTTACCTGCAGATATCCCCTTAGAAATAATAGTACTTTTAGTATTTTTTCCAAGGTGTATCATTTTAGTACCAGTATCTGCTTGCTGATGATTATTTGTTACTGCAACTGAATAGAATTCACCAATGGATCCATCTCCTTTAAGAATGCACGAGGGATACTTCCAAGTAACTGCTGATCCAGTTTCTACTTGAGTCCAGGAAATTCGTGAGTTATTTCCTAGGCATGCCCCCCTTTTAGTAACAAAATTATAGATGCCGCCTTTCCCCGTTTTTGGATTGCCAGGATACCAATTTTGTACTGTTGAGTATTTAATGGTAGCATCTTTATGAGCTACAAGTTCTACAACAGCAGCATGTAATTGGTTCTCATCTCTCATTGGAGCAGTACATCCTTCAAGATAGCTTACATGACTTCCTTCATCTGCGATAATTAGAGTTCTTTCGAATTGACCAGTATTTGCCTCATTAATCCTAAAGTAAGTTGAAAGTTCTAAAGGACAATGTACTCCTTTAGGTATGTATACAAAAGAGCCATCCGTAAATACTGCTGAATTTAAAGTTGCAAAGTAATTATCTGAATGTGGTACAACTGTTCCAAGATATTTTCTAACTAAATCTGGGTGGTTTTTTACAGCTTCAGAAAAACTGCAAAATATAACACCTGCTTTCTTTAGCTCTTCTTTGAAAGTGGTCGCAATAGAAACACTATCGAAAACAGCATCAACAGCTACTCCAGATAACATTTTTTGTTCTTCAAGTGGTATCCCTAGCTTATTATATGTTTCCAGTAATTTTGGGTCAACCTCATCTAAACTTGATAGTTTTTTTTTCTTTGGTGCTGAAAAATAACTTAGTGCTTGGTAGTCTATATCTGGATATTTTATCTTTGCCCAATTTGGGTCTGACTTAGTTAGCCAGTGATGATATGATTTTAATCTCCAATCCAATAACCATTTCGGTTCATTTTTTTTTCTAGAGATAGTTTTGATAACATTTTCATCAAGGCCAGGAGGTATGGTTTCTGATTCAATATTAGTTACAAAACCATATTTGTAATCCTTATCAAGATTTGAGTCAATTATCTTTTGATCATTAGACATAATTTATTAAATAATTTATGGTTGGTTTTATGCAGAGAAGCTTGTCCCGCACCCACAGGTGCGTTCTGCATTTGGATTCTTGATTTTGAATCCTCCGTTTAGTAAGTCATCTGAATAGTCTATTTCAACATTTTTAAGGTATAACCAACTTTTTAAATCGCAAATTATAGTTAGTCCATTTGAGTTGAATTTTTTATCGTAGCTATTTTTTTTATTATCAAAATCCATTTTATATGTCATTCCAGAGCATCCTCCTCCTTCAACAGACATACGTAGGTAATAGCCTTCCTTACCATCAGATTTCATGACGGATTTTAGACGCTTTACTGCAGAAGAAGTCGCAGTTATGGTTGCGTTTTGAAATTCGTTTTGTTTTTGTTCTATGGTTTTATTATCTACGGAATTATTCATTTATTCCCACTCTGTTTCAATTTTTTCAGTTTCTGTTGTTTTATTTATAGAGTCAAAACCAAGTTTTTTCCGGGCTTCATCAGTCATCATTTCAGGATTCCATGGGGGGTCAAATGTTATTTTAACATCTACTTGATTTACATGATTTAATTTTGATACTTTATTTTTAATGTCATCTGCCATATGCTGTCCCATACTGCATCCTGGAGTTGTAAGTGACATAGTAATATTTATATCATTCCCACGGGATGCATTTTTTGAAATATCAATATCATATATTAGCCCTAGACTCCATAGGTCTAATGGAATTTCGGGGTCATAGCATGTTTTTAAGGTTTCTATAATATTTTTATCTAAACTCATTGGTAAGTAATGTCAGCAAGTGTCATATTATTGAACATGGTCCGTATTGAATCATTTATTTTATTAATGGGTTTCCGTATTGTACAGCCATCCATTTTTTCACATCCTGAATCAAAGTAACAATCCATTATCCCCATAGGCCCTTCAATAACTTCAAAAAAATCTATCATGTTAATTTTTTTGGGGTCTATTGCTAATCGGTAACCTCCAGTGGGACCTTTAACTGAGGTAATCATTTTACTCCTAGATAGGCGTTGTAAAACTTTTGCCAATAATTCTTGAGGTACACCATAGGTCTTCGCCAACTGTTTGGCCGAGGTGAGTTTGTCATTTTCCTGATTTTGAAAATGGCGTAACGCTATGAGAGCATATTCAACTTTGCGACTTATTTTTAGCATTTTAATCTTATCCTTACTAGAAATTAAATCTTAAGTTATAATGTACACAAGAATTAATTACGACAAAATTAGTCGCATATAGATTATTTAACCTTAATTAAAAAAGGGTTTTTTTCTTTTATTCTTCCTATTATAAAACTAGAACCATTCATTTTTTGGATGAATAATTTGGCTTCCTCAATGGGGAGAGATACTAATAGTCCGCCTGAGGTTTGTGCATCTGCTGTTAGAAGTTTTTCAGTATTGCTAATTCGTTTATCGAAAGAAACATACCGGTTTAAATAATCTAGATTTCTTTTTGTCCCTCCTGGAATTATACCTGAATTTGCATAGTCCATAACGGATGGTAAAAATATAAGTTGAGAAAACTGTATTTCTGCTGAAACTTGACTACCATCACACATTTCTTTTAAATGTCCAAGAAGGCCAAATCCGGTCACATCTGTAACGGCATTAACATTAAATTCCTTAAGTGTTTCAGCAGATTGTTTGTTCAATGTAGTCATCGTATCAATTGCAGCATCTATAGCGTTAGCGGATGCTAATCCTTTTTTTATAGCTGTAGCTATGATTCCTGTGCCTAATGGTTTCGTTAGGACCAATGCATCTCCAATTTCAGCACCAGTATTTTTCCATATTTTATTTTTTTCTATTTCCCCAGTTACTACTAAACCGTATTTTGGTTCTTTATCATCTATTGAATGGCCTCCTACTATAGGGATACCTGCTTCTTCAGCTTTATCTGCACCACCTTGTAATATGTCCGTTAATATTTTTTTTGGTAGATCATTAATTGGAAAACCAACTATATTTAATGCAAATACTGGTTTACCCCCCATTGCATAGATATCAGATAATGAATTTGCTGCACTTATTTGGCCAAAGTGATATGGGTTATCTACAATTGGAGTGAAAAAATCTACAGTCTGAATAATCAATTTATCATCAAATACGCGTACAACCGCTGCATCATCCGACCCTTGATGATCTAATACAACTGATTGATGTGCATTTATATTAAGGTTGCCCAGAACCTGAGCTAGATCTTCAGGACCTATTTTGCATGCTCATCCTGATCCATGACTTAGAGTTGTAAGCCGTATTTTATTTTTATTTCCCATTTTAATTAAGTCTCATCTTCAGCTAATGCTATAAATCCATCTTCTTTAGTAATTGTGAATTTATCATCTTTGTTTGGTATTAAAACAATCCCAAACATATTGTCTTTATCTCTTTGATTGGAATGGATTTGTAAGCCTAAAATTATTTCATTTCGCAATTTTGCAGCTTGTATGCAGTCTCCATATGAAAGGGTAATTGAATTTTTTTGATTGAAATCAAAATATAATGATGCGGGTTTTATATATAATTCACTTCCTTCTGCTTGGAAAAGGTCATCATATACATCTAGAGCCATTGGCTCCTCAGAAACCTGTGCCATTATTTGTGAAACAAATTGATTTGATACCATAAAATCCTCAACGCCACTATTAAGTATAATATCAATATTCTCACTATCCATTACTTCTGTAATGAGTTTCGGCCATTTTTTACTTTTGGTATCACTATTACCGTTTTCAGTAGCTTTTGAAAGCAATATTTGTCTAATTCTAATTAAAAGGGAGATAACATATGCATCCATTTCTTCAATAGTAGTCCCGCCAGGAGATAGTATTAGTATACTATCAAAATTTTGAGGATTGATATGATTCAGTTTTTCAAGATCATTTAAATCAACTTCATTGATAAATATATTTATTCCAGGATATTTGTTATCACTATGGCTTATTTTTGTTTCAATTGCTGATGTTTTTTCAGAAACATAGATGCTGATTTCAGATTCATTAGGAAGATAGCTACATAGTTTTTCTACTATAATAGAAGTTTTAGTTGTCCAATTTAAAATAGCGATTCGTTGAGTGCGGGAATCAATTGTAGATGAAGGGATTTCTTTTATTGTAGGAGTAAAAATTGCTTTATTATAATACTCTATTGTAGAGTCATCTTCTGCAAAAACAATTAATTCATCTTCCTCGTTGATTACCATATCCTTTGAAGGATTTAATATTATTTCTCCCCTTGAATTATGAATCCCCATAGGCATACTACTATTAAACCTGTTAAGACTATCTCCAAATGTGATTGGACCACCCCATCCATTTTCAGGTTTATAGAAATAGAATTCATTTCCGTCAAAGCCAACCATATCACCATAAACTATTGACAGTCCATTACGACTTAGAGCTAATTGTGCTATCATCCTTGATAAAACGCTTACTTCATTCAATGCTTTGACTATGCCTTTTGTTATGTTTTCTGCTAAATCTCTGTCTCTATCAGAGTGTATTTCACATACAATAGGTGGGTGTTGTTTTTTATCACAGACTGCAATAATTGACATAATTGATTTTAAGACAAGTGCATCTGCAAGGTTTTTATCTTTTTCAGGCCTCCAATTAGCAGCTCCATTCATAATAATGATGGATTTAGCATTTTCAGCCATGACTTTCTTTAAATTATTGATATTTGTAACTACACCAGACCTTGTTATGACTCTTGTTGTAGAAAAATCGTGGATGTTATCTCTTATAATATCGTCCATTTGTTCCTTATCATTTTCTGCAAGGATAACAATTGAAGCGTCTGATTCAGATTCATTAGCTTCAATTAATTCTCGGATAACTTCAAGTATTCTGTCTCCAAATCCCAATATTAAAGTATGGTCTTTTTCTAAAACGACACTTCGACCACGTTTTAATTCATCAAGTTTTGCTTCAAACACACTTGTTATAAATGCAACCATACTTGAAAAAAGTATAAGGCCTACTAAAACGCCTGCAATTGATGTGATTTTTGCAACCCAATTACTATCTCCATCCGTTTCTGCTGCAGAGCCCTCAAGCACGGCTACATAAACTCGCCATGGAATTTCTGCCCAACTACTAAGAGTCTCATCAGGAATTATGGCATTCGCGACAATTCTGACAAAAACCATTATTATAAAGCCTAATAGGAATAACGATAGAAGCGCTAGGAAAATAGATGAACTCCCTTTTGACATAAAGTTGTCAATTGCGTATCGCATTCGAATGTTAAATGGATAATTTTTGTTCATATTCATACTTAAATATTATATATATTGCCCAGTTTTGCTCAGGAATGTTAAAAAAAAATGAACAATAAATGGGGAATTAATTTGTTTTTTGAATCCATACTACCTTCCTAAATTGAGCAATAGGATTTTCGGATAAAAATAATTAAAAGTTATTTAATGGGAAATTACATTTTGCAAATTATTGCATAAATTTTATCTAACATTTATTAGTAGGTATTATGGGAAAAACATTTAAAACTATAGATGAAGCTGTTATTAGATTTGCCGGGGATTCGGGTGATGGTATGCAGTTAACAGGTGGAAGATTTACTGAAACTACTGCAATAGTAGGAAATGATTTAAGTACTTTGCCAGATTTTCCTGCTGAGATTAGAGCTCCTGCTGGTTCTCTTGCTGGCGTGAGTGCTTTTCAACTAAAATTTTCATCAAAGGATATTCACACTCCAGGTGATAAACCTGATGTGCTGGTTGCTATGAATCCTGCTGCTCTAAAAGT
>MDTA01200339.1_pt1 | contig 9996 bp, 9 predicted proteins | sample 811151 | NCBI WGS metagenome assembly MDTA01 (sample SAMN05326648, study PRJNA326480) | marine metagenome | isolation source: seawater | place: Indian Ocean: South | collected 2010 | reverse complement strand
ATTGAGGATTTCTATGATCAAAATGGAGGATTTTATATCGGGAGTAAAAATGCTGAAAAATTAATGGTTAGAGCAAAAGATTACTATGAAGGCGCTATACCCTCAGGAAATTCAGCTGCTGTTTTATCTCTATTTAAATTAGGTAAAATTACTGGTAACGAAAACTTTTTCAACATTGCTCATAAAACTTTGCAAGCATTTTCCAAACATGTTGAAGCTTCGCCCACTAGTTTTACAAATATGTTTTCTGCTTTCTTATTTGATGCTAAAGGATCTAAGGAATTAGTTATTGTCCTTAATAAAAAAAAACACAGGTATAGAAGCATAATTGAAAACATAAGGGAAACATATTCTCCTCAATTAACCATTATAGTAAAAGATAAACGAGATAAGATTCTTGTTGATAAAGTATGCCCTTGGATAAAGTCTTATAAGATGATTAATAATTTACCCACTTATTTTGTTTGCAAAAATTTTACCTGTATGAAACCTACAACTGATTTAGAAACTGCACTAAATTACCTTTCTTAATACGTTGAAATAAATTTAAATAAACGATATTAAATAATATTCTAAAATGAAAAAAATAGCTTTACATTGGCAAATCATCATTGGACTTTTCCTTGGCACATTGTACGGAATTATATCTATTCAATATGGGTATGAGACATTCACATCAAACTGGATCACTCCTTTTGGAACAATATTTATAAATTTACTCAAGCTCATAGCTATGCCGCTTGTTTTAGGCTCCCTAGTTACTGGCGTAGCATCACTTTCTAATGTAAAAAAACTTAGTAGAATAGGCGGCAAAACTATCTCAATATATTTAGGTACCACTGCTTTTGCTGTAACTATTGGTTTAATATCAGTAAATATGCTTAAACCTGGAGATAAAATACCTGATCAAATGCAAATTAAATTACGTGAGGATTTTGAAAAAGAAGCATCAAAAAAAGCTTTCTCAGTCCAAGAGGTTAAAAATAGAGGCCCATTACAGCCAATAATCGATATGGTACCAAACAATTTCTTTGATTCTGCTTCAAACAATAGAAATATGCTTCAAATTGTTTTTGTAGCCCTACTAATTGGAATTGGAATTATTCAAATCCCTGGTGAGAAAGGAAAACCCTTAAGAGATTTTTTCAAGAGCCTTTCTGAAGTCGTGATAAAGCTCGTTGACTTAATAATGTTAATGGCACCATTAGGCGTATTTGCTCTTATTTCTACAACGATAAGCAAAATAGCTGGGGAAAACTCCTCTCAAATAATTGAACTTTTAGGAGCTCTTGGATATTATATGCTGGCTGTTACTTTAGGACTTCTTGCGCATGTGCTAGTTGTATATACAGGATTACTTAAAATCGTTACAAAAATGCCGCTAAAAACTTTTTATAAAGGAATTTCGCCAGCTCAATTATTGGCTTTTTCAACAAGTTCAAGCGGTGCCACACTCCCGTTGACTATGGAACTATGTGAAGAGGAGTTAGGAGTAAGCGAAGAAGTATCCTCTTTTGTGTTACCTTTAGGGGCAACAATTAATATGGATGGAACTGCACTTTATCAAGCTGTAGCAGCTGTTTTCATTGCACAGACTTTAAATATGTCATTAGATCTTAGTGCCCAGTTAACAATTGTATTAACAACTGTTCTCGCTTCGGTAGGAACTGCAGCAGTTCCAGGCGCAGGTATTGTGATGCTTATTATAATTTTAGAATCAGTGGGTGTGCCGAGTGAGGGAATTGCTATTATTCTTGGGGTAGACAGAATATTAGACATGATAAGAACAACAGTGAACGTTACAGGAGATGCTACAGTTAGTGTTATCATTGCACAATCAGAAAATCAACTAACTAAAATAAATGATTAGATTTTAATTTATAATTCTTATTATTTTTTATAACGTTTTATTAATAGGTGGGTAGATTCTGAATTTTTTGGATTTATAATCAACTATTGGGTGCTGTACTTCAGGCTCAAAAAACAGGCCTTTTCGTTATTAACGAATCAAGGAAGTTTGCTGTTCTTGGGAGGCTCCCCTCATTCATTAAACAAAGAATGATCCCAAAAAACAATTTACCCACTTAATTTACCTCACACTATTAACAATTTGTTTTATCCTGGGTTTTGCACCCCTTACTCTTAGCCTCACACCATTATCCTCAAAATTCCGTTCTAATACCAAAACATCCTTTTGAGCATTTGCAATACTTTTACCATCTTTGTATGGAATTTGGAGTTCAACAGTTTGGAAGTTTGATTCCATTTTTTCCACTATTTTCTCTTTTAATTCTGAAATCATTAAATGCTTTTGAGCTGATATAATTACAGCATTTGTAATAGATTGTTTTATTTTTCTGATTTTTCTTTTGTCAGTAATCTTGTCTACTTTATTTAAAACACGTAATGTTGGCACATTATCAGCACCCATGTCAAATAGGACATTATTTATAATTTCTAAATGATCATTAACCTCTGGAGATGAGATATCTAAAACAATTACTATTAAATCAGCTTCTAAAACTTCTTTAAGAGTGCTTCGAAAGGAAGCTACCAAATTATGAGGTAATTTTCTTATAAATCCAACAGTATCACTTAACAAAACAGTGTGAGAAGGATCTATTTTTAATTTTCTTATTTTGGTGTCAAGAGTTGCAAATAATTGATCTTTAATATAAACCTTTGCTCCTGTAAGGGCTTTGAAAAGTGTAGATTTTCCAGCATTTGTATATCCCACAAGAGAAACTCTATATTCTAATTTTCTTTTTAAACTTTGGGTGCTGCGTTCTTTTTCAATTTTTTTGAGATCTTTCTTTAATCTACTAATCCTTTTCCTTATTAATCTTCTATCAATTTCAATTTGGGTTTCCCCCATTCCTGCTCTAGTTCCAATCCCTCCCATTTGACGCTCTAAATGTGTCCACTGTCTGGTAAGACGAGGCAATAAATACTCTAAATAGGCTAAATTAACTTGAGTAATTGCTTCCTTCGTTTGAGCATGTTTTTTAAAAATATCTAATATTAAACCATTTCGATCCAAGGTTTTTATTTTTTTGGACATTTTATGGTAGTTCTTGATTTGAGTAGGAGACAATTCATCATCAAAAATAACTAAATTAGCTCCAATTTCTTTAGCTTGGGAAATAATTTGTTTGGCTTTTCCCACTCCAACTAAAGTGGCGGGATTAATTCTTGAAATCTTTTGAGTAACCTTTCCAACGACCTCTCCTCCTGCTGTTTCAACTAACAATGATAATTCACTAAGGTGTTCATTTACTGTAATTTCATTATGTGTCTGGTTTATAACACCAATAAGCAAAACCTTTTCTTGTTGATTAACACTAATATCCATCTAATTTTTAATTTTTAAGCTTTCAGGTTTTGGGGCGCTTAGTATTGTTTCAATTAGAAGAAAAACTATCGATGCCAACAAAAACATTTTCCATAGTGATTTACCATGCCGTGTTTCTGAAAAGACCTGTTTGAAATCACTGTCTAAATTAATCCACCGAAGAGTTTCATTAGAAAAACTTTTATTAAAATTATTTTCACCAATAAAGGGACGGGGATACTCATTGTAGTGTAACCTAGTCGGGAAGGAGGTAAACAGCTCTCCATTGTTATAAACTTCATAAATCCCTAACTCGTTTGTTTGAGTGATGCGAATGTTTTCCTTGTCGTAATTAGGTACAATTAATTCAGTTTTTCCTGAAGGTGACACTACTTCCCACGAATTATTTAGATTGCTTTCTCTTATATCTATTGTTTTAGATTCATTGACAAGGACAGGGGCGGTATTAATCTCATCAGTTCCTGTTAAAATCAGCAACCTATAAAGTAGTGGAACCACAATTCCTCTTGCAGGCAAATCAGTCCATTTAAAATCTAGTAAAGAAGAAAAATAATAAATATTTCCCAAGCCTTTTGAAAATTCTAGTAGCAAAGGGTGTTCATTATTTAGTACCCAATGAACTTTATGATTAGATGAAACCTGAACTTCGAGATATTGATAAATTTCAGGAAGTTCTTTTTGGATAGTCTTTTTTTGAAGACCTTTAAGTAATTGAGATTTTTCTGATGGTATTTCAATATTAAATACTCCCTCTCCTGAATTAATTTTTTGTTTTTGTTTTGGAAAATCCAGCTTAGAGAAAAAATCTTCATTAAAATTTTCTTTATCAGCAATACCTTGGAACCAAATAACCCCTCCACCTCTATCTAAAAATTTTTCTAAGTCATCTACCCCTTCCTTTGATATTCCTCCAACATTATGTACTAAAATAACATCTATCTCATCTAAAAATAGTCTTTTAATTTTAGATTGAAAAATTCTAGTTACATTTAAAAAAGATCCATCGTCATCAATTGATTTTAAAGCCATTTCAATCAAAGAGATATCTTCCAAATTAGGGCCTATTATCGCACAATTTATTTTATCCAATATAGCAATAGTTTGGTACCAATTATTATCCAAAAGATAGTCATCTTCAGGCAATGTTATGACGCTTTCTAAAATCCCATTTTTGATAGGATATGCCTGAAAAAGAAATGATTTTTCATTATCAGGACTAAAATCAGTGATAACTTGCCCTACTCGCTGTTTATTAAAACTTAGCTCTATTGGAACATTTTCTATTTTATTTATTCCTGTATTTTTAATATCTGTCTCCACACTTATTAATTGTGAAAGTAATTTCATTCTATTCAGCAATGAGACATTGGAAACACTAAGATTATTATCTATCTTCTTTTGTTTAACAAAATAAAATTTCCATTTTTCCAATGTTTCAAGATTTTTAAAATAGGAGGAATCTGGAGAATACATAAAATCACTAAAAACTATGCATTCTTTAATAGCTCCGTAAATATTATCGCCAGATATAATATCATTGATGGACTTATATAGGTCGTCATAATCATTTGTAGGTTCAATATATTTTATTGAATTTCGAATTTCAGTAGGAATGTTTAAGCCTTCATAAACTTGTTTTGGTGGACACGTTTGCGATATAATTATTTGAGTTTCTGATTTGAAAGTGGGAAGAAGTGACATTAATTCATTTTTGGCAATATTTAAATACATTTTCCTATTACTTGATGCTGTCATGCTTGCTGAATTGTCGATTATAATTACTAAGCTCGCATCTTGTTCAGCAGCAAACCAGCCTGGAATGAACCCTTTTGTAACAGGTCTTGCAAACATAAGTACTAATGAAGATATAAAAAGCAATCTTAGAATAAGAATTAAAATTTTTCTAAGATTCAATCTATAAATTGAGTTTGATTTCAATTCATTAATTAACAAGATGCTGCTAAACTGAGTCTCTTTAGCATTGAATCTATTTAAAATATGGATAATTATTGGTACTGATAAAGCCCCAAATAACCAAAATACTGAAGGAGATAAAAAGGTCATAAAGTATCTTTTAGAATCTGCATGATCAATCCTGAGAAGATAGGTATTGAAAAGTTGTCATCCATTTTTAAGGGCATGAGTTCAATAAACATACCAGAAATTGCACCAAAAAAAATAACCTCAAAAGGAAGAGTCGTATTAATTATGAAACCAAAAACAATACAAACGAAAAGACCTGCAAAGGATCCAAAGATCGATTTATTCCAAACTTTCCCAAAAGGTAAAACACGGCCAACAATACCCGCACAAGAATCACCTATTGATAAGAACAACAATGCTAATACAGCCACATCATTTTCAAAAATTAACACAGTAGCTGTAAATCCAATTAGCATCCAAGTAGCACCTGTAAAATACCCTTTCTCTTCATTTGATCTAAGAATTGATTTGAAATATTTTTGAAAAAAGTACCCAATGTTGTTTTTTTGATCGCGTCTAGCGTATTCAATTAATAAAGCAGTTGAAGTCAAAATAAAAAGAATAGTTATCATCAAGACCTTATCTTTGATATAAAAAAAATAACTCAAAGGAATGACTATTGAAAAAATATGAATTAGTTTTCTTAAAAATTCGCTTGCAAGAGTAGTTGTCATTGACTGATCATCTGATTAAAAATATCTTGCATATCTAATACACTTACTGTCAAGTCAATCGCTACGGGCTTTTCGAGTACTGTTTCTGCAGTAATAGATTGATTTAGTACAGTGTATGGAATCAAATCTTCATTTTGTCTATAAAAAATTTTACCAAGCTTGAAACCAGCTCTTTCTAAATCTTCTACAGCCTTTTTCTTGCTCAACCCAAAAAGGTTAGGTACTTGAAAGAAATTGGGAGGAACACCCAAGCTTATGGTAAGGTGTAATCCTGTACCTTTGCCGAGAAGATCACCCCCTTTTGGATATTGCCATGTTACATTTCCTAGTGGCACATCAGAATTGTATTCCTCATAAACAGTATCTATTTCTAACCCAATCTGATTTAAAACAAGCTCTGAACTGCGTAATGATCTTCCGATAAGATCAGGTATTAAAACCATTTTTTCCGGCTGTGAAATTTTAAGTCTTATCGTGCGACCTTCCTTAACTCTGGTATTTGGTTTTGGATACTGATCAATAATAGTACCAGGTTCAAATGTACTTGTAAATAGAGTGTCTGAAACAAAAATTTTATAGCCTTCATTTTCTAAAACTTTTAAACCGTATGAAAGACTTTTATCTATTACATTAATCATATATCTGCCAGTTCCCATACGCACGTATCTTGGCATTATGATAGAGTCAAAAAGTATAGTTATAAAGATAGATATTAATATTAATATTGTTAAATAGATTAGACCAGTTCTCAAAATATTCTTTTCATCCTCATCGCGAATATACCATCTAATCCATGTTTATGAGGCATTATGTTTAAAGCAATCTTATTTTTAACCCATAATCTTGGAACATTGTCTGGAATTTTATCAATAATAAAATTAGATTTTAAATTAAGGAACTGTTCAACAACCATATAATTTTCCTCTGGCTCGATTGAACATGTAGCGTAAACTATTACGCCTCCCTTATTTATAAATTTTGAACAATTTTTTAGAATTGATAGTTGAGTGTTTGCAAATTTTTTTAAATCACCCTTCTTACGTCTCCATCTTATATCTGGTCTTCTTCCCATAGCACCTGTTCCTGAACAAGGAGCATCAATTAGTATTTTATCAGCCATATGAAAAGAATCTTTCCTAGCATCTTTCAAAGACCACTCAATATTTTTTTTCCTATGCCTTTTTTCATCTTTTTTTCCTAATCGAACTCTTTGAGGTGATATATCGGAAGCATAAATAAAACCTTTACTGCCTAATAAATTGGCTAGTTGCAAAGTTTTTGTGCCTGGAGCAGCACACACATCAAGGACAATATCATCTTTTTCAACTCCAAGGCAATCTATTACTGCAGCAGCCGATGGACTCTGAATTGATATTTTGCCTTTCTTAAATAGTTTTGATTCTAAAACTTTACTCCCTCCTGATGTTACTATCAAAAAATTAGGAGAAAATAATTCTGTTCTAATTCCTTCTTTTTCTAATAAGGATTTATTTTTTTTTATTGACCTACGTAGCTCATCAAATCTTAAATATACTTTAGGAGGTTGATTAAAAAATTTAGCTGATTTAATAACATTTTCTTTACCAAAATTTTTCATCCATCTTTCTTCTATCCAATAAGGAATAGATAGCCAACCTCTTTTACTTTCTAATTCCTTATGCCAGTTATGATTTTCTTTATTGTATCTAATAAGCTTTCTTAGAACTGCATTCGTAAAACCTTTAGTCTTTCTATTACTAACTTTATTTGCTAATCTAACTGATGAATCTACTGCAGCATAATTTGGGATCTTAGAGTCAAAGAAAATTTCATAAAACCCAATCCTAAGTATGGTTAATACCTTTTTATTCAAATATTTAATTTTTTTACCAGAAATAAAAGAAATCATTAAGTCCAATCTTCCTTTATACCTTAGAATTTCATTTGCTAATACTGTAGTCCTATATCTTAAATTTCTATAAACAGGTATTCCCGACAAAATCACATTTCTTATATCAGGAATACTATCGTCTTTTTTCTCAAATTTAAGAAGCATTTTATATGCAAGAAATCGGTAATCAGAATTCATTTTCCAAAAACTGAATTATTCCCAATTGGGTTGCCCTTTAAAAAATCCTCTATGAATAATTTTTTTTTACCTTCTAATTGAATTTCTAATAAACCTAGGAGTCCATTACCGGTACCAACTAAAATTGAATCCTTATTGATTTGAAAAACAACACCGGGTTTACATTTTGGACCGTTTTCCACAAAAGTCTTAAATACTTTTAGTATTTTACCATTAAAAGTTGTGTACATTGAAGGGTGCGGAGAAAGTCCACGAACCCAATTATGGATTTTTTTACTAGGCCAACTCCAATTAATGTAACGCATTTCTTTTGTAATTTTTGGTGCAAAGGTGACAGTTTTTTGATTTTGTTTGACTTTTTTAATGGAGCCATCCTCTATTTTACTTATAGTATCAATAATTATGTCTGCACCTAAATTACATAGCCTTAATCCTAAGGATAACATATTGTCATCCTCAAAAATGGGAAATTGTTTTTGGACCAAAATATCACCAGTATCCACCTTTTCACTAATTTGAAAAATGGTGACTCCAGTCTCTTTATCACCATTCATTAATGCCCATTGAATTGGAGCAGCACCTCTATATTTAGGAAGTAGCGAAACATGAAGGTTAACTGCGCCGTGAATGGGGATTTTTATAATTTCCTTTGGAAGAATCCTATATGCAACAACTATAAAAATATCAGCATTCAATTTTTTTAGCTCGTTTATGAATACTTTTTCATTTAGCTTGGTTGGCTCTAACAATTTTATGTTGTTTTCCTTAGCATATTTCCCAACTGGAGTAGATCTAAAAGTTCTACCTCTTCCCATTTGCTTAGGTTTATTAGATACTACAGCTAATATTTCATGTTTGGATTTTTGAAGTAATTTTAAGGTAGGGATCGCAAATTCAGGATTACCCATAAACACAACACGCACAGATTGTAAGCCTTAATTTTAAATTTTAGATAACAAAGTTTTCTTTGCTTTTATTTTTAATCTTCAGTTTATTTTTCGAATTTGCTGCTAATTCTTTTAGTTCTTGTTTATATTTGATTTTTTCAGTTTCTGATACCCTGTCGACAATAAAAGTTCCATTTAAATGATCCATCTCATGCTGAATGGCTCTTGCAATTAAGCCTTCAAATTTTTCTTGATGCCATTTTTGATCTACTGTTTGATATTTCAAAACTATTTCTTCAGGTCTTTCAACATTTAAAGCTATACCTGGTAGAGATAAACACCCCTCTTGAAAAAATGTTTTTTTACCATGATAGCTTAAAATTTCACTGTTAATAAAAACATGTGTTTCATCTGCCTCATCTGTGTGGGTAACATCGATAATAAAAAGATGCAGATTTAATCCAATTTGATTTGCAGCAAGTCCAATTCCTTCAGCCTCGTACATGGAGTCAAACATATTTTCAATTATTAGCTCTAAACCAGAAAATTGAGAAACAGGACTGCACTTTTTATTAAGAACAGAATTTCCATATTTAATTATATCAATAACAGCCATTATCCCTGCTCAAGTTCATCATCTTTTATATTTTCTGCCAGTCCTGCAACAGCAGTCGTGTTGATAGTAATATTTGTATTGCTATCAACCTTGAGTACAATTTTTCTGTTTTTTTCTTTTATTCCTTGAACAGTTCCATAAATCCCGCCCATTGTGATAATTTTGTCGCCTTTTTTTATATTTTTTCTCATTTCATCTTTTTCTTTTTGACGTTTTGTTTGGGGGCGAATCATTAAAAAATATATTATAAACATTATTAGAATGAAAGGTAAAAAAGCAGCAATACCCCCTCCTTGTTGACTCTGACCTAATAAAGTATCCACGAAAATCCTTTTAAGATATGATTAATCTAATTGATTTATATTTCATTTTAAAGCCTGATCTCAATAATAGTTCCTTTATCTATTGCTGAAGTT
>MDTA01131164.1_pt1 | contig 9996 bp, 7 predicted proteins | sample 811151 | NCBI WGS metagenome assembly MDTA01 (sample SAMN05326648, study PRJNA326480) | marine metagenome | isolation source: seawater | place: Indian Ocean: South | collected 2010 | reverse complement strand
TTTTCATCTCCTCCATTGCCTGTAAATAAAACTTTAAATCCGTTTTCTGATACTTTTCTACATAAAGTATTATGTAATGTGGATGATGCATCTGGAGTTTGTTGGTCCATATCATTTATTGTTTTTAAATGAGACTCAAAAAAATCGATGGAGTCTTCTAATATAAAATGTTGATTAAAATTATAATCTTTAACTAATTTGTGTATATTTTTATTTTCCTCATTTGGTTCATTAAGAATAGATGAAAATGTATGAATTTCTTTATCTTTATTTTGGCTGTTAAGAATTATACTTAATAAACTTGAATCTAAACCTCCTGATAATAAGCAAGCTATTTTTTTGTGTTCCGTTATAGTAAGATATTCTATACTTCTTTTGAATACCTCATCAAAATTAAATTGATTTTTATTTGTATAATTTTGTATTTTTTGTTTTGTAAACTCAAAACTGTGAATTTCAAATTTTTTTGAATTAAGATCATATTCTACAAAATTTCCTGGATTTAATATTTTTATATTTTTAATTAATGTCTGGTTAGCACGATTAAGATTCCGATGAGCTATAAACTCTATTACTTTTTCATAATTTACTTCAATAGAATTTTTTACAGTTTTGTTTTTCAATAAAACTTTTATTTCGGATGCAAAAACGAAAAGATCTATTTTTGAAAAATAAAATAATGGTTTTATTCCAAACTTATCTCTAAAAATAAAAATTTTATTCTTTTTTTTATCGAATAAAGCAAATGCATACATGCCTTTTAAATAATTTAAGAAATTAAGCCCAAATTTATTATACATTTTTAAAATAATTTCAGTGTCGGTATTGCTTTTGAATTTCTTATTTTGAAAATATTCTTTTTTTAAGTCTTTATAATTATAAATAGAACCATTAAAGATTATTACATTATCATTTCTGTCATCCACCATTGGCTGAACAGATTGATCAGACAGATCCATTATTTTAAGAAGTGAATGGATAAAACAAAACCCATTTTTTTTAAAACTTGACTGTTTATCTGGACCTCTATGTTTAAGAGCTATTTGAATGGTTTCTATATCAGAAGTATTAAAATTTCCAATAATACCTGCTATACCACACATCTAAATATTTTATTTTTGATTAAGAACATCCTCATATTTTTTTCTTTCAAACATACTCAAAGCTCCTCCAGCTGTACAATTATAAATATTTACTCCAATTTGCTTTGTGTATTCATTAAAGTATCTTAAATTCTTGAAACCTACAGACATCATGAAAAGATCTTTGGAATAATCTTTCGCAGATTTTTTACGATTTTCTGGATTGGTACCATAAAAATGACTTTCTAAATTTAGCAATTCGTAACAAAGACCATTTCCATCGTATCCAACAAAATAAATGTTCTTCATTCCCATATATATCATCGTTATTAAAGCAACTCCTGGTGCTCCTAAACCATAAGTAATTTTTGTTAAATCTATTTTTCTATTTTTATGAAAAGGTGTTGGGAATAAGTTCATATCTACCCAATAAATTTTAAATTTTTTATCATTTATATAAGGTTGAAATTTCTCCAGATAATACCACTTTGCATTGAGAAGAAATGTTACATTTGGATTTTTTTTATAAACCTCATCAAGAAAAGTTATATCCCATTCACCTGTAGCTAATTTGGGATCAATGAAAATATGATACTTTGGTTTTATAAATTCATAGTCTTGATGTAAAAAAGCTCGATTTAAAAAAAAAGTAATTTCATTTTTTAAAGGTTTCAAATCTTGATTTTTTATTGAAGGTCCATTTGCCACCAAAAAACCTTTTTTGTCTTTAAAAATATTTTTTAGTTCAGAATTTTTTTTCATAAAATAAAATCTTCCATTTAGTGATTTAAAAAAAAAGAGAGTTTTTTGAAGAATATTTGCAAATTCAAAGAAATAGTCATCTAGTCTATCTTTGAAATCCCAAAACTTAATTTTTTTCATAGTTTGTCCAAAGAGCTAAGGTTATTAAACATTTTTTACTAAATTTATATTAAATATTTAGTATTTGATAATTAAAATAAACTAATTTTGTACTTCTATCCACTTGGCTTTGCCTGCTATTGTTTTTGATATTTTATCTACTTGTTTAAAACTAAAAATATTTTTATCTATACCATTAAACTCTTTATAAATTTCTTCAAAAAAACGCTCTGAAATATTTAAATTATTCGACGATACATATTTTATTTCAATACTTAAGTTTTTCATTTGAATAACTTTAAAATCCATAACACCTTTTATTGACTTTAATATATGTGTAAAAAGTTCACTATGAACCTCTTTAAAATCACTATTTACTCTAATTTTTATAAAGTCATTTTTTCTACCTAAGATTTTTTTAATTTCTAAAATAGACTGACTGTCTTTAGTTTCTACTATGTCATCTGTTTTGTAATTTATTAATGGAAAAATTTTTTTATTAATAGTTGTGATATTTAAAACATTTTCTTTATCCTTGATTCCAATAAATGTATCCCAAAATAACTTAATATTTTCTGAACTGTCCTTTGAATAAGCAATAACACCTGTTTCGGCCATCCCGTACTCTATTACACAAGGCGCATTAAATACTTCTTCAATCAAATTTACATCATATTTAGAAACTGTTTCAGATGTTACTACCACACACTTTAGCTTTGGCTTATTCTTAATATCTAAATTATTTTCATAAATATACTTTGCTATTTTATAAATGGCACTTGTGTAACCCATGATCATAAATGGATTTGATTTTTTCAATATTTGATAGTATCTATCAATTGTATCTAAAGACATATCATAAGCACTGAGTCTTTTAGTATTAATAATCCAATCATATAACGATCTTTTATATTGATTAATTTTTCCTTTTAATCCATCTCCAAAAAGATGTGAATGTCCCCAAAATAAAATAATATTATCTAATGGTTTAATGCCCCACCAGGATCTTCCTAAATAATGATTGGCATAACTATTTAAAGACTCATTTTTAGTTATTGGAAATCTTGTAGGTGTACCGGAACTTCCACCAGTTGAAATAATAAAATAATTTTTTAAAGATGAAAATATTAAATTTTCGTTTTCTTGAATATCTTTTTTTTTTAGTACAGGGAAATTTTTTAATTCATCTAAGTTATTAATATAAATTGGCAGATCATATTTCTTTTTCCAAAATTGATAAAAAGGTATTTCAACAACTGCTTTACGCCATATATTATTGAATTGATCAATTTGATATTGATATATTTCATCAACAGATTTTGAAATTTGGTATAATTTTTTTTTATTCTCTAAAATTCGCAATCTCTCTCTAAATAAAGAGTTTATTATCATATGATCGATCATGATTTTACGAATTCTAATTAATAAAAATAAATTAAAATTTTAAAATTTATCATTACAAAAGAACTTTAAATTTTTTTAGCCATATTTCAAAGGTAATAATTGAAAATAATAATTCTAATTCAGAGTTAGATGAGTTTTCAATATTTTCCCAAATTATTTTAATATTTTCAAAATCATATAAATTATTTGATTTTATTAATGGAATAATTTCATCTTCAATAGGTTCTCTAAAGTAATCACTTTTTAAAATTTTTTTTAGTGGAAAAGAAAATCCACTTTTAGAACGATAAGAGAATAATTTACCAAAATATTTTGTTGATATTTTTTTTAAATATTTTTTTGTATTTGTATTAATATTCGGAAAAATTGAATAGTCAAAATTTGAGTTTGCTAAATTTGATAAGGAATATTCAACTAAATTATTGTCTAAAAAAGGAACTCTATTTTCTATTGAATGAGCCATTGTCATTTTATCTGCCCTAATAAGCAGATCATGCATATAAGTTTTCATTTCATATACAAGGTTTTTGTATTTATTTGGCAAATTAATTGATTTAATCATCTTTCTTCTAACGTCCAATCCTTTCGATAAATTAATTTTAGGTATCAGTTTAGAAATATCTTTATATGAATGAACAGATGATGATAAAATCATAATATCGTTCAAATCTAAATTAAATATTTTATTGAATTCAAATAATTTGAACCTTTTATTTATAAAAAATGAAGGCATAAGTTTTTTTTTTATTATTATATTTATTAAATAAAAAAAATTGGACCTAGTAAATCTTGGATAGCCACCATGTGTTTCATCCGCACCTTCTCCAGTTAACAGCACTTTAACTTGTGATTTAGCTAATTTTGCCAAGTTATAAACACCAACAGAATTAATTTGACTAAGCGGTGCTTCAAAAGACCAAATGCAATTACATAAATCATTGTAAAAATTTCTATATTTAAATTCTAATGAATAATTTTTAACTCCAAGATCTTTAACAACTTTTGTTATGTAAAATTCCTCAGAAAGATTTTTTTCTTTAAATAGAACAGAAAATGTATCAAGTTTTTTCTTATTATTCTTTGCAAATAGCGTTATTAATGAGGAGTCTATTCCACCAGATAGTTGACAACCCAGATTTACATCAGACATTAATTGACTATTAACTGAAAATTCTAGTTTTTTTTCTAATTCTATTAATTTTTTTTCTTCTGTTAAGCTTTCTTCTAAATTATTTTGAAAATCATAATAAGTTTCTTTATTTATTTTATTATTTTCAAAAACTATAAATTCTCCTGGTGGCAATAAATTAATTTCATTTATTAACGTATTAGGAGGAGCAAGATATTTGAATATAAAATATTCAGATAAATGCTCTTTATTTAATTGAAACTTAAAATTATCTATTGCTAAAAAAGACTTAATTTCAGATGAAAAGGAAAAAAAATTTTCATTTTTTATATAATAAAGAGGTTTAATTCCAAACCTGTCCCTTGCTAAAAGAATTTTATTTTTTCTTAAATCTAAAATGCAAATCGCAAACATGCCGTTAAGTATTTGCAAAGTGTATTCTAATCCATATTTTTCATATAAAACTAAAATAATTTCAGTATCAGTTTTACTGCTAAATTTATAATCTGAATCTATTAATTTTTTTTTTAAATGAAACGCATTATAGATTTCTCCATTAAACATTATATAAATTGACTTATCTTTATTAGTCATGGGCTGATGTCCATTATTTGATACATCAATAACACTCAATCTATTAAAACCTATACCTCCATTAAATTTAGAATTTTCAATTGATGTTTTTAAATTTTTAATATTATTTTTATCGTATGATGCTGATGTCTTATTATTTAAAGAAAATAAAGCTAGACCCTTATCATCAGGTCCACGATGCTCTTGGAGTTGCATCATTTTTTTAATCGTAAGAGGATTTATTGGGTCGAAATTTTTATTTATATATCCTACAAAACCACACATTAGTTATCATTTCTTTCAAACAAAATATCTCTTTGCATAAAATTTGTATTTTTAATTTTCAACCATTGTAAAGCCTTTGAAGGTTTAAATTTTTTTCTTTTTAGGAAATTTACAATTTCTCTTTCAATTGGTTGTTTGTGGTACATTCTATTTTTTGATACCTCTAATAATATATAGTCAACTTTGGTTAGTATTTGCTTTGCACCCTTAAGGACTTCAAGCTCAAAACCTTGAACATCTATTTTAATTAACGCAGGTTTTTTTAAATTTTTATTTTTTAAAATTTGATCTAAATTTCTAATTTTAATATTCCTTTTCTCTTTAACAAGATAGTCGTTATTGTAACTTCCTAATTTATTAATTGTCAAAAATGAGGAACTATCGGCTCTCTCTGTAATAAAAAAATTTAAATTTTTGTTTTTACTCCCAATGCCATAATTAAAAAATAGTATATTTCCTCTAAAATTAAATAAATTTTTCTGCTTTTCAAAAAATTCTTTTATTGGTTCAAAAGAATATATTTTTATTTTTGGAAAGAATTTTAAAATGAGTAAAATAAACTGACCTTTGTTAGACCCGATATCAATGATTGTATTTAGTTTTTTTATTTTGTTTATTAGAGGTAATAATTCAATGTTAGCGGCTACGCCCCTGGTAAGACCATAAAGCCATAAAGGAGATAAAGATAATATAAAAATTTTCCTCAATAATCTCATTTGTAATATTTGTTAAAAATTCTATACGTTATAAACAAAATAAAAATCAAAATAATAAATGAAGAAATAATATTTAGAATAAAATAACTATGTAAAGTGTAACCAAAGGCAAATAAAGCGTATGATAAAAATATAGTAAGAATTGATAAGAATGCTTTTAGTGATGCTGAATATAAAAATTTATTTATAGATTTTATAAATGTTTCTAAACTGTTAAATAAATTAAAAACAACTGCATCTGCAATTATGATAATCATCAAGCTAGTAGATAAATCATATTTATTATTTGTCCAAAAATCATAAATAAATTCACCAAAAATTACAGATAAAATAGAAAAAACTATCATAATAAAAATATTTGTGAAAATATGATACTTAAAAAAAACTTTGGATAGAGATAAATCTCTTCTGCCATAAATTTTAGAAAACTCAAAAAATAAAGTGCTGTTAATAATATCTAAAAATCTTATAGGTAAGAAATAAAAAAGTGTCCTTGATGTAGAAATTAATCCGACAATTATTGGACTAAAGAATGAGCCAACTAATATTATTAAACCATTATTCCTAATTATATGTGAAATGTTGTCTAACTGGTAACTAAAAGATAATTTAAATAATTTAATACATAATTTTGTATCAAATAAATTTGTTTTTAAATTAAAATTATTCTTATTTTGATATTTAAAAAGAATAAATAAACAAAAGGTTTTACATATTGATAAAATAAATAATATCAATGAAGCATAAATTAAATTATTAGTAAATAAACCCAAAAATGGTATTATTATTTTAATTAATATATCATAAATTAATATATTATAATTATATTTTGAAGTATCGCCTTTATAAGTAATTCCGCAATAAAAAATTTGGTCAATTATTAAGCAGTGAGAAGATAAAACCAAAAACAAAAAAATTATTTTAAAATTTTCAACATCAATATTTTCTAAAGTTTTAAAATCGATTTTATCTAAAGAAAATATAGTAACCCATATTAGAAAAAATAATAATGAGCTTAATAAAATAAGGCAAAAAGTATTTTGAAAAATTTTATTTACATGTGTTAATTTTTTCTTTTCATAAAAAATGGACATTTCTGATCTAGATGCAGATGAAAAATTTATGTTTAAGATTGTTAATATTGATGGGATACTAGTTAATAAAATCCAAATACCAAAATTTTCAATACCCCAGGTAAAAATCATAGCTGGTGGATAAAGTATTTGTATTATTGTCTGTGTCGAAAAGATTGAAAAAAAGGACAAAAAGTTTTTATAAATACCTCTCAAACGATAACTTGGAATGTTTAAAATATTCATATTATTAACAATTGAGGTATATTATATAAACACCATATAGATAAGCCTTTAAAAATAATTATGAAATGTGCATTAATAGGTACTTCAAAAATTGCAGAGGTACATTTAGTTGAACTTATAAAGATTGGAGCAAAAAAACTTACAATAATAAGCAGAAATATCAGTAAAGGTAATAATTTATGTAAAAAATATGAAACTCAGTTTCCAAAAATAACATTCGAATATGCAAAAAAGGAAATTTTAAAAGAACAAAAATTTGATTTAATTGATATTTGCACATCAAATGATACACACGATTTATTTCTTAAATATATTAATAAATCAGACTCAATTATTTTAGTAGAAAAACCAATCATATCATTATTAAAAATTAACAAAAACTATAAAAAATTTTTACATAAAATTTATAAAAACAATAAAAGAGTAGTTGTATGCTATCCAATGATCTTCTTAGCAAAACACTTCAAAAAATATTTTAAATACAATGATGTATCTAATACTTTTGCTTTTTTATTTAAAACAGGTGGAAGGTATAAAAAAAAATATATAAATATAGATTTAATGCCTCATGCATTAGCTTTTATTTATTCTTTTTTTTCAAACAATTTATTATTAAAAAAAAAATTAAGAATAAATCAAATCAAAATTAAAAAAAATGAGTGGAAAACGATTTTCACTTTAAATAAAAAGAAATTTTTATTTGATTTAAGTGAGAACAAAAATAATAAGACCTCTTTAGTTATCAAATATAGTGGTAAAAAAATAATAAGGAAAACAAAAATAATAAACAAAAAATTTATAAATTTTTTAATTTATAAAAATAAGCAAAAACAAATTAAAAATCCTATGAGTGAATTTTTTAAAGATTTAAAAAGGAATAAAAATAACAATATTTTTTTTAAAAAAAATAAAGAACTTACATACCAAATAATGGATTTAAACTTTAAATTCCTAAATTAAGCCTTTTTAATAACTTTTCAAATATAATTGGTGCTACATCTATCTTGCCTGCTAAGATGCTGAAAGTTTTTTTGTTTTTTCTTATCAAACTTGGTCTTTGATCTTTAGTATCATTATAAATTTTAGTTTTTGGAGCCGTTATTAATATTGAATTTTTAATTTTTAACTTTGGATTGAAATATTTTCTTATGTCTTTCACGATTAATTCTATTCGATTATTTTTTTTTAACTTAAATTTCTTTTGAAATTTATAAAGTTCTTCTAATTTCTTAAATCGCTTTATTGGAGTAAATTTAACACTTGAGAGTGATGAATAATATTGATCCCTTGGATATAAAGTTACAAATTCTCCATCCATTATGGTAACACCAATTTTTTCTTTAAATGGGTTTTTAATTTTTACCATCCCTGCGAGTTCAAATTTTAAAACAAATTTTTTTTTTAAGCCCATATTTGGATTAGTATATGAACAGTTAATTATGCGATCATAATTAGTGTAAGCTCTATTTTTATTGTCACTTAGAATGCCTTGCTCTGAATTTATTTTTATAATTTGCCTATTTTTGTAAATATCACAATTTGACTCTACTTTTTCTATTAAATAATTATTTAGTTTATTAAATTTTATAACCCCTTCTTCGGTTCTGAAGGCTTTTTCAAAATCATTCAGATTTTTTAAGAAATTAATTTTTCTAATATCATATTTTTTTATTTTGAGTTTAAATTTTTTGAAAATTTTAAAAAATTTTTTTGCATCCACATGACTATTTTTATGAATTAAATATATATTTTTTTTTGGGTAAAAAATAAATTTACCAAACTCTTTTTTGAATTTTTTTGAACCATTAATTGTTTGTTTTATTGTGTATAATGACCTTGGATAATGGTATCCTAAATGTAATTTATATTGATTATTACTACCTGCTTCAGTTATCAGTTTTTTATTTTTTTCAAAAATATGTACTTCAATATTTGATTTAAATTTATCTTTTAATTTTTTTGCAATATAACATCCATAAAAACCACCACCAACTATCGCTATTTTTTTCATTAATTTAAATTAATTTTTTTCATAATATATATTTCTTATTAAAAATATATTAGATATAAATTTAAATAATTAATTATATATTTTTTTTTATTTAAATATTATCTTCAAGTAATGCTTCCAAATAAATTAAAACCTGATGGTTTATATAAACTGATAAGAGTTGGTAAAGATAATGATGGAGGATATTTAATTTGTGAAAATAGTCTTAAGAATTCAAATATACTCATTTCTTTTGGGATAAGTGATGATTTCTCTTTTGAGAGACATTTTCAAACAATTAATGATATCGATATTTTTGCATACGATCCAAGTGTAAATTTAAACTTTTTTTTAAAAAGATTCCTTCATAGTTTAATAAAATTAAACTTAAAATTATTCTTTAAGCAATTTTTAAATTGGATTAATTTTAAAATATTTTTCAATAAATCAAAAAATAAACTAATTTTAAAAAAAATTGGAAAAGGCGGAGGTGCGTTTTACGATCACATTTCAATAGAAGATATAATTAGCCAAAATGATCCTAATAAAAAAATCTTTTTTAAAATTGATATTGAGGGATCAGAATATAGAATTTTAGATGATTTAATTAAATTTATGGATAGAATTGAAGGATTAG
>MDTA01012744.1_pt1 | contig 9996 bp, 7 predicted proteins | sample 811151 | NCBI WGS metagenome assembly MDTA01 (sample SAMN05326648, study PRJNA326480) | marine metagenome | isolation source: seawater | place: Indian Ocean: South | collected 2010 | reverse complement strand
TTCTCGCAAATTCTGCGCTGCAAGATCGAACTCCGGATCGCGTTTTTGATCCTCAAATTTTTCCGACGGAGCGACGCGTGCAGCCTTGTCGACCAATTTCGGTCCTACCGGGTTTTCAGATTGCACTTCATCGTCTGAACGCAACGGCGGTGCCTCTAAAGCCGCATCCTTACCTCTTAATGACTCAAAAACATCAAATTTTTTTTGACGTATTAATAATGCCTGTTCCAGAGCTTTTTTGCCGATAACGAAGTTTTGATTGTTTATTGCCGTGTTCATTTCATACTGACGATATATATCGGCCGTACTCCGGGTCGGCACAACTGCCAAATCAAGGCGTGGATCTGTCCTATTCATACTCGCGGGAAAGTGCTCGTTTAGATGCGTTTTTGCTAGGCCGAAAAGAAATGGCACTGCGAGCTCTTCATCCACATCGACGTTATTTGCAAGCTCGCGTAATCCACGACCATACATTTCTCGCGCCGCTAAGTGATTGCCTATGATTTCGTAGTTTTCGGCGAGCCGTGCCAATGGACTTAAAATCGACAGTGGATCTTCACCTTTGTTCCTTTCCGCCACCTCAAAGGCATACTCCTCTCGGTCTATCCATTTGTCATAATTTCCAATAGCACGATAGCTCTTCGCTTGTTCGTAAACATTTTCTATCTGTGAGCCTGTAAAAAGACCTCTTTGAACTCGTGCTATGTGGATCGCTTCATCGAAGGCCACAATCGCGCTTTGGTGGTCGCCCAGGGATGCAAGTGCTTTGCCGCGCAGAGCCAAGGGTTCAATCAACTCTGTACTGTCACGGCCAAATTGGTCTGTGAGGCTCTGCAAGACACCGTCCAATTGTGGAATAACTTCCGCTGCCTCACCACGATTGATGCTTTCGGTCGCCGCCTGCAAAAGAGAAGTTGGGCCAACTTGTGCATGAGCGGCCGATATCAAAGTTGAAGCAACGGCATACATTAAGCCGAACGAAATCATCACAACGTGCGGCTGCGCGACAAGATTAGGTCTTATCATCTGCTTCATGTAATCGATGCCCAGTGGCTAACAGATCTGCCTTTGAAGCTTTTCCCTCTATACGTAGTGTGTCAAGAAAATCAGAAAGCTCTGATCGTGTAATTCAGTGACAGGCTTTCGCCATCTGTTATCCCGGCATCAGCCCGATGGTCGATTCGTTCAGTCATTTGCTTGAGCAACCAGCGGCGAGAGGACGAGCAACGTAATCCAACTTCCAGATAACTCTGTTTCTCTTCTTGCGCGCGGGTCGTCTCTTTAACGACCAAAAGAGGCATTGATTGCCCACTGGAGCACGCTCGCGAAGACGCCCGTGCCTGAGAGCATATCAGGCTCGCACCCTAGATTCGCGTCAGTTACGATTGTTGGTCCTAGATTAATCTTAACCATCTACCCAAAACTTTTACTGTGTGCACGACGATCTAGTTATGAGCACCAATTTCGAATAACAAACGCCTAGAGCGTGCAGTGCTCGACAGGAAGCAAGTAGCCCGAATCATGTCCAACCGTAGACCGAGACTATCAATATTCACCGTTATCATCGCCTCGGCCCTCGCGATACCAGTAAGCGCTGACAACTCCCCGTTTTCAGGCTCTTGGCAACTCAATGCCGATGAATCTGATGTTTTGCGGGAGGATCTAGACGAGCGCACAAGCTTAATCAAGAAACCCGGCAAGCTCAGCGGATCAATCATGGGGATGCCACTTCCGGGTGGCAAACCAAAAAATCGATCTCATTCTCCTCTTACGGCGAAAGATCCTGCTGTTCTTCGAGTAAGGTTTATGGAAATCGATATTGCCTCAGATGCAGTGCAACTAACCTTTCCGGAACTTTCAGGCTTCGAAGCATCGGATAACATGGTGATCGGAGAATTTAGGGGACGAAAGACCTCGTTTTCCTCCAATAGAATCCGTCAGAGTTATAAAACGACAGAACGGCGGGTTAAAAAGCTTTTTTCAATTCGATCTGATGGCAGGCTGCTTGTTCAGGTAGAAATCAAACCTAGGGGCGCAAAGAAAAGAGTATTAAGTCGAGTTTTTGATAGGGTTTGACCAGGTAGATTACACTCAGACTTAAACGTCACTCTAGTTAGATTCTTTGGCCTTAAATTTAGATTCGAAAGCCATCAAATGTTGTTGCCCACGAGCCGAAAATTCATCATCTTTGTTTGATGACTACTTTAAGCTACTTAATCTACGTTCCGCTGCAAATCCTCGCAATTCCTGGTGCAATTGTCGGCGTACTGCTCACGGCTTATAAGCAAATTCTCGTCAGTAAGCGCCTTGAAGTATCTCAGACTGCGATCGAAATCATTAACGGCAGATGGACCATGCATGTTTTTGGCTTGCGTAAAGACGACGCTACAGCGGCGCTGATGTCCGTGCTACCAAACACATCGAAGCTCGGCCTATGGTTGGTGCTGTGGCCACTGTGGGTACAGGCACGGATCGCTGGGCATTCCTTACTTTACCCAAAAATTCCGAATGCCGGCGATGAGACAATCGCTGATATGGTATCCGCGCGTACGACATACTTTGACGGGATAATTGCGAGAGCAATTAAGGATGTGGACCAGTTTGTTCTGTTGGGAGCTGGATACGATACCCGCTGCTACGGCACACTCGTAAGCAGCGGCGTTACATTTTTTGAAGTTGACCAAGCGGCTGTCCAGGACCACAAACGCTTGATGATTGATGTTGCAGGAATTCGCTGCGAGCAGGTGAATTTTGTCCCCATCGATTTCAACAAAGACAATCTCTTTAGCCAACTAGCCGAGGCTGGCTTCGACGCTTCGCGCAAAACGCTCTTTCTATGGGAAGGTGTATCGCTGTATCTTTCCGCCGAGCAAGTTAGCTCTACCCTAGAGATAGTGAAACAGCAGGCCGCCGCGTCCAGCGTCATCGTGGCCGACCTGTATGCGGAACGACTAATCAAAACTCTTGCCAAGGGCAGCGCAAGCCAGAAGATTCTTGAGATGACAGAGGAAACGCTTGAATTTGGCCTCCCTTTCGCTAGCGACTGGCGGGCTGTGCTATCGGAATTTATAGAAGCGAAATCCCTCAAGCAGGGAGAGACTCACTTTTTGGGCGAGAGCAATAAAGCAGGTCCTTATGCGGCCGTTGTTGAAATGATCTGTTGAGAAGCGAATCCCTTGCACCCCAGATCTAGTCGCTAGAGCTATTAAGAGGACATCAACAGGCTTGTCAGATTTAGTCGGAGGTCGCGTCCGGCATTGTGCTAAATTTAGACCGTCGCCGTTTCGTGCAGTACTTATATCTATCGGAAGTGGAAACTATGATCAAAAAAACTGCCTGTCGTATTACTTTGGCAATTGCCTTCGCAGTTTCACCCCTTGTAGGTTTATTGGGCGAGAGTAACCAAATGATCGGACGTGAACACCCTTACGTTTTTCATTTGGTTCAGGCTGAACTATGGCAGGCGACATTGGCCGAGCAGGACAACGTATACTATCCACCAACGTATGACGTCGACGGCTTTACGCACGGAACTGCAAACCCAGAAAAGTTGCTAGTAGTAGCTAATCACTTTTATTCAGAGGTTCAGGGAGACTGGCTGTGCTTGCGTATGACTGTCGAAAGTCTGGAAAAGTCTGGCGTAGAAACCATCTTTGAGGGTACAGCCCCGGTAGGTGACAAACCCGCGGATTTTGAAGGATCCGACAGTGAATTGTATCCGCATATCTTGGGCGGGATTTCACCAAGCGCCGTTCTGGCCGCGCACAAAGTTGTGCGAACCGATGATGGTGAATTTATTCAAATCGAAGGAATCACCGATTCGCCGTAGGCTAAGCCAAGAGCATCATCTGACCCGATGTCGAGCCAGACCCGGACAGCGAATTGGCTACTTGGGGGTGAGTTTTAGTAAGCGCCCCTTGCTGCTGCCACGTTCATCCTCAAGGACCCAGAGCGCTCCCTGTGGTCCCTCCACTACGCTGCGTATCCGGGTCTTCATGTCATAGCGTTCGACTTCCCTCGCAGTTGCGCCATCTATCTCAATACGCACGATTACCTTCGCACCAAGGCCTGCGGCAAGAGCATTGCCCCGCCATGCTTCGAACTGGGTGCCTTCCACAAAAGAGAGGTGGCTCGGCGATATGGCCGGCACCCAACTGATCTTCGGGGCCTCAAAATCCGGACGGGTAATGTGGTCAGGGATGGGGCGTCGGTCGTAGTGATCGCCGTCAGAAACTTCCGGATAGCCGTAATTCCCGCCCTTGCGAATTAGGTTCAGTTCATCGCCATGCCTTGGCCCCATTTCGATCACCCATAAACTACCCTGGGAGTCTTGAGCAATGCCGAGCGGGTTGCGATGCCCGAGGGACCAGACTTCACCGTACACCCCAATTCGGTCCACCAGCGGCGAATCGGCAAAATGGTCGACGAACGGGTTATCTGAGGGCACCGAGCCGTCGTCGTTCAATCGCAGCACCTTGCCCAGATTGCTCTGCATATCCTGAGCTGGTGTGAACTTTTGGCGATCACCTGAAGTGATCCACAAATACCCTTCGTCATCGAACACCAGCCGATGACCGTAGTGACCATAACCCACCATCTTAGGGTATTGGCGCCAAAGTACCTCAAAGCCCGCGATTGAAGGACGGCTGCCCGCAAGGTCAATACGACCGCGGCCCACCGCTGCACCCCGGGTGCCATCAGGCGCAGATTCAACATAACTCAGGTAAACCATGCCGTTAGTGGCAAAATCAGGGTGTAAAGCAATATCACCCATCCCTCCCTGACCGCCATAACCAACGTCTGGCAATCCACTCACCGCTCGCTTCTCGCCTTCGTCATCCACAACCAACAACCGTCCCTTCTTCTCGGTTACCAACATGTGACCGTTGGGCAGAAAAGCCATAGCCCAAGGTTCATCGAATGCAGTGACGGTTTCGATCTTGAAGGGTAAATTCTGGGTGGCTTGCGCGCTAAAAGACGCCGAAAAAAGCAGCGTCAGAACCAATATGTTTCTTAATGCTTTCGCACTCATCGCTGTGTTCACCATCACTTTCGTTACAGTACCTATAGGAAATCGCTCGAGGCGGAGCCCCGAAATAGTTGCTTAAGGTACAACAGCGCGCGTGAACGAAATGCATAAAGATAGATGACCGAGGGCAGGACATTGGTCCGCCTATATGATGCAAGACCGAACTTGCGATAGGCTCGTACCATGCAAGGATTTTCTCAAGCTGCCGACAACAACAAGGCTGCTATCTTGGCCGTGCTTACCGAATGGCTGCCCCAACAAGCAGAACTGCTCGAGATTGGCAGCGGCGCGGGCCAGCACGCAATTCACATGGCCGCCGCGCTAAATCACGTTCATTGGCAGCCTACTGATCGCGCCCAAGTGCTGCCAATGTTAACTAGCAACATCGCCGAATACGGTACTGCCAATATCCGAAGACCCACTGCCCTCGATTTGGCTACCCAAGCATGGCCGGTACAAACCTATGACTGCATCTACTCCGCTAACGTTATGCACATAGTGAGTTCAGAACTGGGTGAAAATTTGATTTGTGGCGCTGCAAAGATGCTCACGGCAGATGGGCTGCTCGCGCTCTATGGCCCTTACAAATACGCGGGGGATTTTACAACCCCGTCTAACGCTGACTTTGACCTATGGCTGAAAGCACGCGACGCACGAAGTGGTATCAGAGATTTTGAGTGGGTGTATGAACTTGCTGCACGCTCGGGCCTTCGGTTGATGGCAGACCAGCGGATGCCGGCCAACAATCAGATGCTTATTTTCAAAGCTTCGGCAAACGAATGAGCGCAGCGATTTCAAGACCGAAAGTTTAAGACGCCAATACTGCCAGAGTTTGCCCCGCTGATACCGTTTGTCCTTCGACCACTAGCCAAGTAATCGTTCCGGCACTATTCGCCGTAACCGGCACCTCGGTTTTCATGGATTCGAGAACGGCAATTTCTTGGCCCTCTTCTACGACTTCGTTGTCTGCAAGAAGCACTTTCCAAACGGAGGCGCTAATTGGGCTGGCAATTTCTTCACCATTTAGCTGATTTGTGCCGAGGACGGGAGCACTCGTAACCTTAGAGCTACTGAACGTGAAATTTCCTGAGGCTTTCCAACGCTCGAGCTCATCGGCAAAAGCCCTTTGCCGGGTTTGGTTAAATGCGCCTATTTGCGTAGCATTTTGCGCAAGTTCTTCCTGATAGGCACCCAGATTCAGCTGTGTCGTCTGGGTTTCAGGAAAATAGGCATCTGACGTGCAGGCTTCGCGGATTTCCAGTAGCTCTTGGGCATCGACTTTTTGATAGCGAATTTGGTCGAAATTACGCAGCAGCCAACATTCATCCCCAAGGTCGCCAAAACCATGGTTGCGCCATACCGGGATGGTCCGACCAACAAATTGATAACCCCCGGGACCCTCCATGCCATAGATGCACATATAGGAACCGCCTATACCCACAGACCCTTCAGCGGTCCAAGTTCGGGCAGGATTGTACTTGGTTGTAACTAGGCGATGACTGGGGTCAACGGGCGTCGCCAGGGGTGCACCGAGATAGACATCGCCCAGACCCAGCACCAGATAGCTGGCATCAAAAACAATTTGTTCGACTTGCTCCACCGAGTCTAATCCGTTTATGCGACGAATAAATTCAATGTTATCGGGACACCAGGGTGCGTCCGGACGAACATTGTTACTATAACGCGCAATCGCCTCATGACAGGCAGGGTCGTCCCATGACAGTGGCAACGAAACAATTCGTGAAGGGACAGTGCTGCTGCGGCTAGTCCGAGCCTGCTCCAACAGTGGCTCTAGGGCTCGCACCATGGTGTCATGGGTCCATCGCTGGGTATCAAAGCGCAGGAGCAGTGAACGCACGCCGGGGATCATTTCCACCACGCCAGGCAAACCACTATCAATGACGATCTTGGCAAAGTCACCGATGAGCACCCTAGCGCCCACATCAATAGTCGCCTCGCCGAATTCAAGCAGCACCCACTCTTGGCCCGCCTGCCGGATCTTTACATCATTGGCTTGGTACAACACGATGCGTGCTGCATCGCTTTCTTTCACTCGGCTTAGGCTTGGCACCACAACCAATTTTTGTCGTGCATCTTCCATCCACTGCGCTTGCGCCTCACTGATTTCAGTGGCCTGGTGCTGATCAACTAACTGCAGCTGCACTTCATCGCCGGGCACCAGTTGCCCTAGTTTCCAGCGATCGGCATTGATCACCACGGCTGGACAAACAAAACCGCCAAGGGAGGGTCCATCGGGACCTAGAATAACTGGCATATCACCGGTGAAATCCATAGCGCCAAAGGCGTAGGCTGAGTCATGGATATTTGACGGATGCAGGCCGGCTTCACCACCGTCTCCACGCGCCCACTCTGGCGCTGGGCCGTTGAGTCGAATACCTGTGCGATTGGAGTTGTGATCAATCTGCCAGCGAATACTGAATAACTCTTCTATCCAAGCCTCGGTGAAGAAATCAGGGGCCGCATGGGGGCCAAGCAAAACCCGGAGAATATGACGATTATGCAGTGGCGTTTGTTCGCGCTCCTCGACGGCTGCCTGCATCTCAGATTGTTCCACCCTATGCCATCGTAGTACATCCAACTGACGCAGCGAGCGACCCTGGTGACCGCCGAATTTACCGAGCACAAAAGTTGCCGGCGAACCGAGAAAATCCGGAAGATCCAATCCACCCTGGACCAGCAGATAGGCGCGAAGTCCATCCTCCATCGCGTCGATACAAAGCACCTGGCCCGACGCAACCGTAAACGCTTGACCGCGTTTAATTGGCTGTTCGTCGAGGGTGGCCTGTACCTTGGCACCGGTCAGAACACAGCGAGTGGTGCCACGAAACCGTATTTTTGCACCGCCGAGCACCATCTCGAGACCGGCAGCGTCCGAGGGATTGTCAAGCAGACGGTTACCCAGCTGAAAGGATAAGTCGTCCATGGGGCCAGACGGTGGCACACCTACATCCCAATAACCTTGCCGACCTGGATATGACTGCACAGTCATCTCCAGACCCGGACGTATCACCTCCAACTCGTTCGGCTGGTAGGTCAGGGCTGCCAGCACCTTGGTATCCACATTGCCCGCACGAAAAGGATCACAGCCAAGCGCCTGCTGCAGGAGGGCGATATTGGTGGTCGTTCCGTAGAGCTTGGTGTCAGCAAGTATGCCAAGTAGCCCGTCTATTGCCTGAGAACGGTTTTCACCGAAACCCATAATGTTTGCAAGCAGTGGGTCAAACCAGTGCGAGACCAAACTGCGCGGCCCGACCCAGCTATCAATACGCCCAACATCCGGAAAGGTTGCATCGATCTCACCGGGTGTAGGTTTGTAATTGTCATACGGATCCTCGGCGTAGAGTCTTACCTGCACGGCGGCACCTGATGGCTTCAGCCCTGCTTCAAGCTCCGAGCAGTCAGGCAAATCACCAAAGGCGAGTCGAATCATCCACTCAACAATATCAACCCGATAAACCAGCTCGGTAACACCGTGCTCGACCTGCAGTCGAGTATTCACCTCTAAAAAGTAATACTCGTTGGCATCAGCGTCGTAGAGAAATTCGATAGTGCCCGCGCTGGCGTAGTTAACCGAGGCCGCCAAAGCGCGCGCACTATCGTGCATAGACTGACGGATACTTTCCGGCAAATTTGCCGCCGGACATTCTTCAACAAGCTTTTGATTGCGGCGCTGCAGCGAGCAGTCGCGGTCACCAAGGATGATGACCTCTCCCCGACCGTCACCGAATAGCTGCACTTCTACATGCCGCGCCTTGGTGATGCACTTTTCCAGGAACACGCCCGGACTGGTGAAATTGCTTTTGGCGAGGGCGGTGACGGACTCGAAAGCCGCCTCCAAGTCTCGCGCAGAATCACAGCGCTGCATGCCGATGCCGCCACCGCCAGCAGTGCTCTTAAGCAGCAATGGAAAACCCACCTCGTCGGCTGCCGAGAGCGCTGCGGCCAAATCGGGCAAAATACTTGTGCCTTCCAAAATTGGTACACCTTGCGCTTGAGCCATGGCGCGTGCCTCATGCTTGAGACCAAACACGTTGATCACGTCGGGGGTCGGCCCAAGAAAGGACAATCCTGCCGCCGCCACCTCACTGGCAAATTCTGCGTTCTCGCTCAGAAAGCCGTATCCCGGATGAATTGCTTCGGCCTTGGCACGGGCAGCAATTGCAAGGATTTGCTCTACGTCTAAGTAGGTTTCGGCCACCGAATCACCGACCAGATCGTAGACCTCGTCGAATGACCCGAAGTACTGGCTATCTTTTTCTGCCGTGGTGCGAAGGGCAATACTAGCGATGCCCATGCGCTTTAGAGTTCGAGCGATACGAACCGCAGCGACGCCACGGTTTGCGATCAAAATTTTCGTGAACAATTTATTGCAGCCTCATCTCGACCTGAACGGGGGTGGGATCGTAGCCGTTGCATGGATTGTTCAGCTGGGGGCAATTGGAGATCAAAATCGCGAGATTCGCGTGCGCGAGAATTTCCACATACTTGCCTGGTCCGCTGACGCCGTCTTCAAAGGTCAGCCTGCCCTCTGGCGTGACCGGGACATTCATAAAGAAATTCACGTTATGGGACAGATCCGATTTTTCCAGCTGCAAATCAGCGAACTGCGTATTTAAAGCAAGCAACCAACTGTCGCGGCACGAGTGCATGGTTCTCTTGTCTAGGGCATAGCGGACCGTATTGCTCTCCGCGGCGCAGGCGCCCCCTAAGGTGTCGTGGCGACCGCAGGTATCCTCGACAATTTCCGCTAGGGCCTTTCCACTCTCCGATCTCAGCACCGTGCCTGTGGTCAAATACAGCGAACGCTGGGCTTGGATGGTCTGCATGGCACTATAGCGCTCCGCAAAGTTGTCCGCGTTAAAAAACAGTGTATCTACAGCCTGGTTCCCATGTGCATCAGTGAGTCGAATGATGCGATCCTTGGGCAGCACGCCGAGCCAGTAGCC
>MDTA01052285.1_pt1 | contig 9997 bp, 11 predicted proteins | sample 811151 | NCBI WGS metagenome assembly MDTA01 (sample SAMN05326648, study PRJNA326480) | marine metagenome | isolation source: seawater | place: Indian Ocean: South | collected 2010 | reverse complement strand
CGATTTCAACGCGACATAATTTGAGTTACCTCCCCCATGTTACCAAACCCTCATTTCCGGGAGGGGGGTGACACCCTTGTGGAAAAAAAAGAATGTGACACCCTTGCAAGACTTGCCATAAAAGGAAGCTGGTACACTGGAGTTGGGGGGGTGATAACGCGCGTACATGCGCGCTTTTGAGCAGCAACTGCTGTCATCAAACCCTTCTGTGATTGTGGTTGTGGTTCCATATTTCTCGATTAAGCGCCGCCTGCAGCATGCCTTCGTCCTCGTCCGTGCGCGCGTTGCCATATTTCCCCCTGTAGCTCATGATCGCCTCTTCGAGAATCAGTTGCTCGTGCCCAGTCTTTTTGGTGACACGTGGCTCTGAATCGTACCATGAGAAGAATGCCTCCATGACTCGCCGAGCGTACTTGTTGTACGCCTCTTCCTTTTGTTGTTGAGCGAAGACAGCACCTTCTTTTAGTTGAGTTAATTCATCTTGTGCTGCCCGGAATCTCTCTTCAATCAAGCGATATCCTTCTTGTGCGTCTTGGAGTTCACTGAAATCGTCCATTTGTGTCATAACAGACTCTGGAATGACATACCACGCATTCGACCGCACAGTCGGCGGCGGCGCAGGGGTCTTTCTTCTTCTCCAGCTCCTCCAACGAGCACCCACCTCCAGCACGTGCTGGAGCCGAGAAGCACTCTCGTCCCCCGGGAGCCTGGCGGTGGCGGACGGCTCCCGCGACCGCACGCTCATACCCAAGACCCAAACGACAACGACACACGCACCCACACGCACCCACACGCTTCTTGCTAATACAGGTCTTGCACAGCGCCTTTATCAGCGCGTTGGAACTCTCACCGTCTCCTTGCATGCGCTCTCAGCCAGACGCGATACGTTTGCTAAGTGTTCTTCAAGAGATTCACTACAAAGTTGAGCTCGTACCAGGGCTTCAGTCCGCGCTTACGTATGAACTCGGACTTCTTAACTTTATGTTTGTTCCTCAAGGTTGTTGCCTGTTCTCCCCTGGTACTCTGGTCGATTTGATTCCACCGGTAGAAGAGCTCTTTGAAGTCTTCAGGGGTCATGCTTTTAGGCTCACCTGTATCGTTGGCCACCGCCCTGTACTTCTGAAGAAAGTTCTCTTCGGCCCATTTCTGGTCACTCTCGTTCCAATTTGGGTGATCTTGCTTAATCTCTTCGAACATTTTCTTGAGAACCTCCCTCCCCTCCCTGTCGCTGTCTGCAAACAACAACCCCAGTGCTCGGTGCAACAGTAACTTGTCGTGGGCAAGCAGGCTTTGCAGTGCCTTATCCTTATATTTTTGCAAAGCAAGAGACACTTTTTCAAAGTCTGCCTTCAAAGTGTTGTAATCAATGGCGGTCTCGTAAGCTTTTTCGCGAATGTGTTTTAGGTAAAGCGCTTCGGACCGGCCGTCAGCTTCAGCGTGAAGCTTCTCATACTTTTTCTCCTTCCTTTGAGATCTCTTGGATTCACTTTCTTTGAAAACGGCTGCTGTCCGTTTCCTAGCATACTCCAGTGCTTTTTTCTTGTCCCGAAGCCTTGCTCCTACCTCCACTCCCTCAAGCTGGCCGAGTGCAAGCCCGGCGCCGACCTCGCCGCACTCGCCGACCTCGTATGAGGCGTTCGAACTGTCGGAGTCGTAGTCCAAATCGCAGCACCCATCCAGAGGCAGTTCGTTGGGCAGCACGACGGTCTGGACAGGCTGCGCACCAGGAACGGTCGTCGCCGGCGTCGGCGTTGGTCCGTTGAGCAGCCGGTGGGTCTGCCCAATGGACAGCACGCGGTGGAGCCGACCGGGAAGATCTCCACCACTATTGACGTCCGGCGCAGGCGCCTGCGCCCTCGGGCGAAGGCTCATCAAGACGCACCACTTCCTCTTTTCTTTTGCCACTGATAGACAATGACACGCACACCTTATGCAGCACAGACGCACCCACACCCTTCCTCCCCTTTCCCACTTCCACCCCCCCCCCTTTTTTTTGCTCCTCACGTTGCGCCGCTGCCGTCGCCGAGGCTCAGCCGAATCGTCGGGTGGGCGGCCAACCGCTCGAGCCTGGCGACAATGGCCTGGCTCTCGTTCAACGCCCGCATCATCGCCGGCACCGCGGAGCCCGAGAGCAACTTACCGTCACCAAGCACCCCCTCCGCCAGGAGCGCGGTTTGGTCCGCGTGCGTCATCGTGGAGAGGGTGTGGTTGGCCAGTTCGCCCAGGTAGGGCAGCATCTGCGCCCGCGCCGTGGCCAGATTGCCCGTGACCTGGTAGTACACGCTCAGCAACAGCGCAAAGAACATGGCGTAAAGCAGCGCGATGGACAAGACGAAGACTGCACTGGAGCAGTTCGAACCGTCGCATACGAAGCACCACGTGGGCCCGTTTGCGCACCCGCGCCCGCTGTGGGCTGCCTCGGAGCCCTCGGGCGTCTCCTCGATTGGACGCGGTCTAAGAAGCGGCGCCATCTCGTAGCCGGCGCCGTGCTCGCGCGACGCCAAGTGGCGCACGAGAGGGTGGCCGACGTTGACGTGGACGCTGCGGCGCTCTCGCGCGCGCTCGCGCCCGACGCTGTCGGCCGACCCGTTTGCGTGTAGAATGTTGAGAAAGGCGCGCTCGCAAGATCCAACGCCGAGGCCTTCCTCGGTCGGCAAGGTTGGGGCGCTGCGAGCACGGGGCGTCCAAAATGCCCAAGGCGCCCAATGTCTTTGGGCTCGGTGCATGGGAACGACCTGTTGGTGCTGTTGGTGCTGGTGGTGCGCTCTGTGCGAAAGCAGCGAGGCAATCGCTCTGCCACGCGCCTCGTTTGTGACGACATCCGCCATGACCACAGCGCCCCACTACGGTTACGGCTACGGTTACGGGCCACCGCCGACAGTCGCTTTTAATAGTCGGGTGCGGCGATCGTACAAATGTGAGCTCCGTGCTCTACGCTCCGCTTGCTGCGCTAGCGCTAGCGCTTTCGGCGTCTGCGCGAGGCGCTCGTAAGGCGCGGCCGACGCGGCCGACGCGGCCGGCGCTGATGAACTACGCCTTTGGCACGTCGTCGTGCAGAACCCGTCAGGCGGCGCAAGGCGGCGGGTTTGCTGGCGACGTTGAAAATCTGTACCACAGCAGCCCATTGCACGCCGCGTGCGCGTGCGCACAACAGCACCAGGGAGGGCTGCAACACCACGCGCACGCGCACGCGCACGGGCACGGGCACGCGTCGTCGGCGTTACGGTACGAGCAGAACCCGAACCAGCAACACCACGGCTCGTCTGGGTTTGGCGAGTGGAGGCTGGTGGGACTGCTGTGCGTCTGCTCGTGCTGCCTCTTTGGCTTGATGCTTGGGCTGGCGATTGTGCTCGGCCTTGCTGTGTCCGGCAATCTTCCGACCGCGACGCCTGCACTGGCCCTTTCGTACTCCAACCCGGCTACAACGGTGCCGCCCCCCGACGAGCTGAACCATGCTTCCGCAGAGGCGGCATCCCAGCTGATGAGCAAGTTTGCGGCGTTGCACCAAAAGCAACAACGGCAACAACCTCAGCCCGACACCCTTTCTGCAGACGAGGACAGTCCCACGGCGGAAGATGGGGCACATTCCGCGCTCACGCTGTCACGCGCAACGGAGCTGTTCCCTGAGTGGTCCGTCGCAAGTGACGCAAGCAGATTGAAAGCTGGGGCGGCTGGGGCGGCTGGGGCGGCTGGGGCGGCTGGGGCGGCTGGGGATTGGGACGCGGACCGCGCGCTACGCGATGTCGTACTTGCCGTCTCCTTTCTTGCAGCGCAAGGCCAAGGCCAAGGCCAAGGCCAAGGCCAACAGGCCGTACAGCGCGGTGCACTCTCGGCACCCTCGCCACCTTCATCGTAGCTAGTTAGCACGAACGCGCTAACTAGTATCACATTATTTAAGGTTGGTGAGTGTTCAAGAAGAAGAAGAGCGGAGTAAGAATGGAATCGGCTTCGTCGGCTTTGCTCTGTGGCGGCGGTCATGAGGACGCGCGTAACGTCCTCACAGACCGCGGCGGTGTACGTCCGTCGCACCACAAACCATGGAACGCGTCACTATACACAACGCCACACACTGCCGAAGAGTGGGCAATGGTGTGGATAACGGCACACAAAAAGATTACGGCGTGGTGTCGGTCAGCCCTTGAGCAGCTGCCAGAAGAGGAAACACTCATCCGCGTCCAGAGACTGAGGGCTGGGTACCACAACAAACTGTCGACTTGTGCAGACGACGTGTCCATCTCACTCGATTCGCTCTTGTTTCTGCGCTGTTTAGATGACGCCACGCACGGGTCCGGTGTGTGCTGGAAGTTTCCGTTTCCATAGATCCGATAGCTGTAGTTGAGAGTGTGAGAGTGTGAGATTGTGCACTGTGTGTACGGCTTGGTTTCACTCTGCCCGAGAAGGCTTCCGTGCCGCGACCTTTTGATCCTCCAAGTTCATGGCGAGAACCTGAGCGAGAATGTTCGTGAGTTGCAAAATGCGCGCGTCCTTTTGCTCGCACGAAGCGCAGCGCGGCGCTCGCGGTGGCTTTTCCTGCGGACGAGTTGGCCCAGTTGGTCCAACCGGTCCACCTGGGGAGGGCCGCTCTTTGGCCGGCAACGGCACGCAGCACTGCATGCCATAAGGGGTGAAACTTCGCGTGCGCTCGATCCAGTCGGCGTCGGCGTCTCCGTCGTCGCCTTCCTCGCCTTCCTCGTGTCCAGTAGACGTTTGGAGCAGGCTGAGCAGGCTGAGTTCCACCTCTTCCTCTTGGAGGCTCTGCAAACTCTCCGTGGCCTCGGTCTTGGCGCTCCGACTCTCCGCGGGGGGTGGCGTGGCATTGGAAGTCGAGGAGTCCAGCGCGCCGAGCGGAGTGCGGCCACCAGCAATTTCGGTGCGCAGGGCAAACCCCAGCCGATGATCAAAGTCCTCAGAGCACAGCACATCGTTGAAGGCTTTCCAAAGATCGACCGACGGAGTACGGACCTGAATGGGGTCATTCACCCCGCAGCGGCGCCTCTGCATTGGCGGTGGAGGTGGCGATGGCGATGGCGATGGCATTTGCGCGCTCGCGCTAGCGTGCTCGCGTGCTCGCGTTCGAGGCCTCGTACACCTTCCTTTTTAGGAGAGTCGGTTATTAAGTGTAAACCTTCCTAAAGAGGAAGTTGACGGGGCCTGAACGGCGGCGCTAGACGCGCTCGCTCGTCGGGAACACACGAGCACACGCGAACACACGGGCCTTAGCGGTTCTCCGCGTGAACCATGATGCCCTATTCCAAGAGAGGTTGCAACGGCGCGGTTGAGTGCGCCATCACGAAGAGGCCTCTGATAGGCCCACGCCTTCGCGGTTCCAGGGACGAGCAGATGGTCTGGAGAAACCCGAGTGCCACAGTGATCCCGGCGGTGTACACGCCAGAGCCGGTCTTTGCGTGGTTCCAAAGCGTTCGTCCGGACAGCGACACTGGCGAGAAGCGTTTGTGGGAAGACCCGATCACCAAAGCTCCAGTGGACCGGGAGGCCGAACTCGTGCCCGGAGGATTGATTCACCACGTGGCCCAACAGCGGTCGTCGTACGTGGTGAAGGCAGACCCAAAACAGCTCACACGGCCGTTCAGCGTCAGCCATCAGCAACGCACACGCGACGGCCTCGAACCCCGTTCGGACGACTGGCTTAAGAACTTCAAGCGTGTCCCGGGGATTGGAAGGAAGTGTCTCCAGTTCGACCTCTTCTTTGCAAACGGCAAGGCGCTCCACTTTCACTTTGATCCGGAGGCCAACCTCGACACGGGTGGCTTCTTTCTGCTTCTGGCCGATCGGCGGAGCCGAAAGCCGTGCATCCGAATGGTTCCCATCGAGAACGTGGAGGGCTACCTCCGCGCCGTGGAACGCACGGTGCGCGACCGTCTGAAAGACTGTAAGAAGCTGGTGTTAACGCTTCAGACCGCGCCGGAAGCCACCATCCGCGACCTGTTGGACCGCCTGGACGCCCAGCTCAGCGTCATGAACTTTCGGGCGCTTGATCATGGGCCCGTAATCGATCTTGCGGCACGTATTGACCACGCCGCGCCGGTGCAGCTTCCAATATTCAACCACGGCGCATTTGCTGACGAGCTGGCCGAGGACCTGCAGCAATACGCGGCGCGCAACGTCGTTCGGTTCCGTCTGTGAGACTGCGAGGCGCAGTCTCTGGTGGTGGTGTGTGTACGTGGAGAGAATGTGTCAGTGGCGCCGCCGCGATTTTAAGAACACAGACCACACCCCCTCCGTGTGTCACGCCACGGGCGCGCGCCGCGGGTAGCCGTGGGTCTTGCGGTGGTGGCAGGGCTTGCACAGTAGGTCGCACTTGTCCATCTCGGCGTCGAGCAGCGGCCCGACCTCGTCGAGCGCCGCCGCCGTCCGGTCAACCCCGCTCTGGTCAGGTTAGGTGTCCGCGGTGCGCGTTCTCGTACTCTTTCAACACCCACTCCTTAAAACTCCGATACTCGACCTCGGCATCTGCAAGCTCTCTTGTGGCCTCCTCAAGGTCGCTCTTCAGCAATCTCAGACGATCAGTCGCTCCGCACCTCGCGGCGGCGCGGAATCGTTTGCGAATCCGCGCGACTCGCCGACGCAGCGGACACACATTCTCTCTCATGCCTTTCAGGTCCACGCAACGCGCATTTGCCCATGACTTGAGTTGGTGAATGTGCGGCTGGTGCTGGACGCTGTCCGTGGGGGCCATGGCGGACCTTTCACTGGCGCTGTGCGGCGACGGCATCTCACCGTCTTCTGCGCTAGCGCGCAGTGCTGCCGCACTTCCCAAGCTCCAGCCCCAGCTCAATCGCAGAAGACGTTGAGATGCCGTCGCGATTCATCGTGGTGTCTGCGAACGGCGAACAATTTCGGGGTGCCACCGAAGGGGTGACGGAATTGGGCCAGGTGGTGCATTCGCACTTTGAGAGGACCGCGGTGCGTCCTTGCCTGAATCCAATGCGACTGGCCGTCTGGTCTCTTTGGCGGGGCCTGTTGGGCAACGAGACCGAGGATGGATCTCACAACAATACCGAGTCGGGTGCGACGGTGGACGATCACACGAGCTGCGCGGGGGCTGCGGCCAGCGGCGATCTACTCGTTTACGCAGCTCTCTTGTTTTGGGCCATCGCCGCAATGTTTATGGTATGCCGCGAGCTCGTAGTCCGTCCACGAGCCGCCGATGCATTGAAGCGCTTCGGGCACGCTCATGCCGATTGACCGGGACTGGCCGACGGACTGCCACATTAGAAAGAATGTCACCTCACACCCTTCTCTCGCCTTTTCTCACCTGTCAGAATTATAAAACATGTTTCGTGCATACGACACAACACTTGAGATACACTACACCACACTACGCAACTCGACGAGAACGTGACACCAACATGACAAGAACATGACAAAAAACGTGACAAAAACGCGACAAACATGCGACAAACATTTGGAACATGTTTCCCTGCTGGATGCCTCCACATCTCATGCTGGTTTTCACAAGCGCGGCTGGCCGCCGAGGCGTCGGAAGGGGCAAAAGGGCGGGATCACATTGGAGTGGGTCTTGGCGCGGGGCGGCGGCGGGGCCCACGTCGGCTCTGAGCGCGTTGCTTGCGCTTCTTCCACGGTCAGCACGATCGACGACCCGACGAGAGACGGCGTCGCGCGCACAAGAGAGCTGTTCAGGGAGTCGGCGTCGGAGTCGAACGACCGAGCAAGCGGGTGCTCGTCATCACTCACCGTTTCCCCCTGCGTGCGGTCTTCGGCGCGCCAGTGCTCCGCGGGCTGGCGTGAAACAAAGAGAGGCACAGTGATCGCAGTCGGAGACGGATCCAACACGTCCGTCTTCTTCTTGCTATAAGGGAGTATCCCGGGGCGGCTTCCTTTCACCGGCTGCGTCAGCAGCGCGTGGAATGGGTGCAGGGTGGTGGAGGGCTTGGTCGCCAGGGAACGGTCTTCCGACGCAAGCGCCGTTTGGTCCACGTCGCCCGCTTCGGATTGCATCGCAAGCACACGGTCCGGTGGCACGGACTCCCCGAGGACTGCGTAAGCTGGTGGTGGTTCTGTCCATTCTTCCTCCGAGTGCCTGGGTTGGGCGTCCTCGTGCTTGCGGCGCGACCACCAGAAGAGCAGAGCCATGTGCGCTGCGACCGTACACACGGCCGTCGCCATCACCGCACACGTGGCCATAGAGTGGTTGCTACCGTTCATTGCGTCGCCGTTCACCGTGCGCGGACGGAACCCTAAAAGGCACCTTCCAAATACATAAGGCGTGTGCGGCCCAACCACCACCCACTCTTGGTACCCATTTCACACTCACTCACACTCACCCACGCGCACATTGCCGGCCAGTCTAGCGCACCCCTTGGTGCACACACTACCCCTTTGCCCCTTTCTCGCCTCTCCTGATCTGGACACGGTAGGAATCTCAACGTCCGGAATTGGACGCCTTCTGTTTTACCCCCGCGTTCCTAGATCCGCCAGCTCCTCCGCCTGCGCCACCCTTGCCGTAGAGCGCCTCGTTGAGCGCCGACCGTTCCTTGGTCTCTCTATCCAGGATCTTGAGCATGAGCTCCGAATTCTTGGAATCGAGCTCCTTGTTGCCCGATTCATCGACGCGCACGAGTCGCTGCTCGAGCTGCATGCGCATGTTCGCCAGCAGCCGAACCTTGACCGTGCTCTGCAACCGGTCGTCGACTTTGTGACACTCGAAATGGCTTCTGATATCTTTCCAGTGCCAAGGCGGCACGTCGACGCCCTCCTTTGCGCAAGGCTCCTCGATCTCGCGTTTGTACGCAAGCGCGGCGCTCTTGTAGAGCGCCGTCTCGGACATACGCGAGCAGTTGTCATACACAAAGCGTTCCACTGGGCCGATGCGCGACGCCAGCGCACACCCCACGCAGCGCACACCTCGAATCGGAAAGGCCGCTTTCTGAGCCCGTTCCCGGCGCACGGAGGGGGCCTGCGACTCGACGCAACTGTCCGCATCTGATGGTAGTCCGTGGTCTTCGTACGCGGTCCCGCCGAGCGCAGCGGCGGCCATGATCGTGTCGTCTTCGTCTTCGTCCATCTCGCCAATCTCGCCACCAGGCGCTCTCTGCTGCTCGCCGCGGCCGCGATCGCGAGGCTGCTTGCCACCACGCTTGGCTCCCGACGGTCCGTCGCCGGCGCCCTTCCTCTTGTTGGACCGCCGGGCGCCGTCGGGTGGCTCGTCGCCAAAGAGCCCCTCGTCGTCCTCGTTTTCGTATTCGTCCTCTCCACTCTCGTCGGCCTCGTCGGCCTCGTCAGTCTCACCTTCGAATTCGTCTCTGCCCCCCGCAAACGAGTGCGCACCGCGTCTGCCACCGCCCCGAGTGTGCTTCTTGTCGCGTCCTTGCATCTGCTCCGACTCGCCAATCGAGCTCTCAGCGCCGTCTGCGGTGCGGTAGTTTTCAATCTCAAGCGCAAACGATGAGAGGCGCTCGTAGCGTACCGACGAGGCGGCGGAATCTTCTCCTGCTGCTCCTCCAGACGCCGACGCGCGGCTCTGCTGACCAATCTGTGACCGCGGCGCGCCTGGCAGAGCCGTGGCCGTGGCCGTGGCCGTGGCCGTGGCCGTTTGACTCGCGCGCGCGGCCTTTTGCCACAGAGGGTGCCGTGCCTGCAAATCGCTCACGCTAATGTTTGCCGCACGCGCAACGGGCGCACGATCAGAAGAGGCTGGACTTGCAGACGCCGGACCGGGGTTGGCTCCAGAAGCACCGGCGGAGCCAGGTGGGACTGAGGCTGAGGCTGAGGCTGAGGCGGAGGCTGGAGCCCCCCCAAGGTACACGGACTCGGGCGGGTCGTCGGAATCTGGATACTCTATATCCGAGTCGCTAGGCGCACTTCCGTCCATACCTTCTATATTTTCCTCCACTTAAACTCTCGCCCTCTTGCCCTAGCACTCGTATACAACTGTGCGCGTATTCACGCGTACTCACGCCCTTTTTAACGGAAGCGGGAGCCGTCGACGGCTTAGCGCGACCCTTGCGCTAGAGAT
>MDTA01119672.1_pt1 | contig 9999 bp, 9 predicted proteins | sample 811151 | NCBI WGS metagenome assembly MDTA01 (sample SAMN05326648, study PRJNA326480) | marine metagenome | isolation source: seawater | place: Indian Ocean: South | collected 2010 | reverse complement strand
TTTCAAATCATAACAATTCCAGTTTAGTAAAATTAGTCAAGAGCAAAAAAATTGATCTCCTTATAAGCTGTTCTTCTCCAAGAATAATTAAAGATGAATTATTAAGTGCTCCCAAGATAGGTATCTTAAATTGTCATCCTGGTTTACTACCTTACTACAGAGGATGTAATTGTGTTGAATGGGCATTATATAATAACGATAAAGTTGGAAATACTTGTCATTTAATGACAAAAAATATTGATCAAGGCCCAATTATCTGTTCGAAAATTATTAATATTAAAAAATGTAAAGATTATTTTGATGTGAGAGTAGCAGTATATTTAGAATCAGTTAAGTTGATTTCCAAAGCAATAGAAATGATTAAAAAAAATAATTATAAAAAAAAGATTAAGAAGGGTGGAAAATACTGGAAAATTATGAACAATTTGAAACTCAATGAAGTAATTAACACTTTCAAAAAATGATAAGATTTTGCAAGACGTGTCTTAACCCATCAACAAGACCCAACATTAAATTTGACAAAAAAGGTAATTGTTATGTGTGTGTGTATGAATCGTTAAAAAAATCAGATTTTAAGTATAAAAAATATGAATGGGCAAAAAAAAATAGAGAGATTAAATCTATTAAAGAGTGGGCAAAAAAAAATAAAACTAACTCTTATTACGACTGCATTATCCCAGTAAGCGCTGGTAAAGATAGTTACAGACAGGCATTTTATGTAAGAGATGTTTTAAAAATGAATCCTTTATTAGTTTGTAACAGTTACCCACCTGAACAACTTACGTCAATTGGTGCCGCAAATATGGATAATCTTGTTAAAAAAGGTTTTGACGTAATAGTTGTAAGCTTGGATCCAGTTTTATGGAAAAAACTTTATAGATTTTGCTTAAAAAAACATGGGAACATGATGAAAGCTTCAGAAATGGCTTTGTTTGCAGCGCCAGTGCACATAGCTATTTCTTATGGAATACCACTAATGTTTTATGGTGAAAACCCTGCTCACACTATAGGAGAAAAACATGGAGATTTAAGAGGTGATGCAATTGGAATAAGAAAAGGCAATACTATTAAAGGCGGTCCACTAAACCTAGGCTTTAAATTCCAAAAAAAATCTGACTATTATTTTTATAATTACCCTTCTTTAAACGATATTTCCAAAAATAATCTTAAAATCATCTATTTAGGTTATTATATTAAAGATTGGTACGGATACAAGAATGCTAAATTTGCAATTAGTAAGGGTTTCAAAAAAAGAACAGATACACCTAGAAATACTGGTGACTTATGGGGATTTACTGGTGTAGACGACGACATAAGATTAGTAAATCAATATCTAAAATATTTAAAGTATGGATTTGGTCATGTAACCGATCAGGTTATTGAAGCAATTCACCAAGGGTTTTTATCTCGTGAACAAGCAATCAAAATTGTAAAAAAATATGATGGAGCATGCAGTCAAAAATATATTTTAAGATTTTGTAAATATGCTCAAATAAGTAAAAAACAATTTGATAAATACTTAGATACCATCGTTAATAAAAAGTTATTTAATAAAAAATTAAATAAATGGATACCTAAATTTACAGTAAAATGAAAATAGCTGTTTTGAATAATAATTTAGGAAACATACAGTCCATTCTGAATATATTAGATCATTTAAATGTAAATTACATTTTTACCAACAAAAAAAAAGAAATCTCAAGGTGTAACGCAATCATATTTCCAGGTGTTGGATCTTTTCCAAAGGCAATGAAAAATTTACAAAAACTTAAACTTGATGGTTTTCTGAAACATCAATTATTAGTGAAGAAAAAACCATATCTAGGCATATGTTTAGGTATGCAAATTCTCCTTTCAAAATCTTATGAAATTTATGAAACCGAAGGGTTGAATATTATTAAAGGAGAGGTAAAGAAAATTAAGAAAGGTAAAAATTTAAGCATTCCACATGTTGGGTGGTCTCAAATTGATATACTTAAAAAAAACCCGATTTTTAGAAAAATTTCAAACTTTTCAGAACTTTATTTTGACCACAGTTTTTTTACAGATATAAAAAATAAAAGATTAGCAATAACAAAGACAAAATATTCACAAAATTTTATTTCTTCTTTTAATTTTAAGAATATTATCGGAGTTCAGTTTCATCCTGAAAAAAGTCAAGAGACAGGAAAAATAATCTTAAAAAATTTTTTAGAATTTACAAAAAAATATAATGCTCAAAGGTATGGCAAGAACTAGGTTTATTTCTATTATAAATATATTATCGGGTAAAGTTGTTCAAAGCTACAATTTTAAAAAGTATTTACCTATTGGCCATCCAAAAATAGCTATTGATTATATGAATAATTGGGGAGTTGATGAAATAATGCTTTTAGATATTAAAAACTCTTTAACAAAAAAAAATTTTTTAATAAATAACTTAAAAAAGTTAACCAAAAATTGTCAAACCCCTTTAGCTGCTGGAGGTGGAATAGAAAGTATAAAGCAAGTAGAAAAAATTATTAAAACAGGAGCAGACAAAGTTGTTTTAAATTCAGGAACATTGATAAATAAAAGTTTAATAAGACAAAGCTCCAGAGAATTTGGTTCACAAGCGGTGGTTTATTCTTTAGATATAAAAAAAGAGAAAGACAGATATTATATTTATAAATATTCAGGAACTAAAAAAATTTATATTGATATATTAAATCATTTAAAAGAAATACAAGAGGAAGGAGCAGGAGAGATACTTATCAATTCTATAAATAATGACGGGTCAGGACAAGGTTTTGATATTAATTTTTTAAAAAAATTTAAAAAATTTATTCATATACCCATAATATTATGCGGTGGATATGGAAACGTTAACCATCTGACTAAAATATTTGATTTGGATATAAGTGGATTTGGAATAGGTAACTACTTACATCACTGCGAACATAGTGTAAAACTTATTAAAAAAAAAATATTTGATACTCATGGAAAAAAATTTGTAAGATTTGACAATAAATTTAACTATTTAACACATCAAGTAAATTCAAACGGAAGATTAAAAGTTTAAAATGAAAAAAATAATTTGTAAAAGGTGTGTTTATCCATCCAACCATCCTTTAAATTTAATATTCGATAGAGAAGGTATATGTAGCGGCTGTAAAGTACATGATGAAAAATTTAGAATAAACTGGAAGAAAAAACAACAAAAACTAAAAAAAATAGTCGCTAACTACAAAAATAATTCAGATGGGAAACATGATTGTATAATTCCAGTTTCGGGAGCTAGGGATTCTTTTTTTATAGTAGATTATGTAAAAAACATTCTGAGATTAAATCCATTATTAGTTAACTATAATAAGCATTTTAACACTATTTACTCTCACAAAAATCTGTCAAAGTTGAGATCAATTATAGGATGTTCTTTAATTACTTTAACGGTAAAACCTCAAACTGTTAAAAAAATTACTAAAGCAACAATAAAGAAAATTGGAAGCATATATTGGCATTGTATTGCTGGTCAAACTGTATTTCCAGTAAAGTTAGCTTGCAAACTTAAAATACCATTAATTATCTGGGGTGCGCATCAAGGTGTAGATCAAGTTGGAATGTTTTCACACTACGAAGAGGTTGAAATGACTAGAAAGTATAGAAAAGAACATGACTTAATGGGTAATGAAGCTGAGGATTTTATAGGCTATTATGGACTTACAAAAAAAGATTTAGAAAATTTTCTTTATCCATCTGACGATGAAATTCAAAAAGTTGGTGTTAGAGGTATCTATCTTAACAATTATATCAAATGGGATAGCCTATCTCAGCATAAAAAGATGAAAAAAAAATATAAATACGCCTCAATCAAACAGGGCAGAACGTTTGATGACTTTAACGATATAGATTGTAATCACTATAATGGCCTTCATGATTATATCAAATTTTTAAAACATGGATATTCAAAAGTATTTGATCATTGCGCTAGAGAAATACGTTTAAAGAAAATGACACGCTCTATGGGTTTGAGAATGATTAAAAAATATCATAATGTCAAACCAAAAGATATTAATCTTTTTTTAAATTGGTTAGGCGTATCAGATAAGTGGTTTTTAAAAGAGATCAGTAAATTTAACTCATTTAAAAAAAAGGAAAATTTGAAAAACGATCTTTTATCACTTTCCAAAAAAGGGTCAGAGAGAAAAAATTATCTTATTAATAGAGGCTGGAATGAACAATAGAGTATTAATTATTGGATTAGGAAATATTGGATTTATGTATGACGTAAAAAAACCTCGTTTAGTTCATAGCCACGCAAAAGCTGTAATGCATAGTAAAAATTTTATTTTAATAGGTGCGGTAGAAAAAAAAATTAAATTAAGAAAATTTTTTGAGAAAAAATTTGATTTGCCTACTTACGGTAATTTAGAAAAAGCATTATCAACTCTACAACCAAATTTTGTAACAATAAGCACTCCAACGAGAACTCATTTGAACTTAATAAAAAAAATAATCAAGATTCAACAAAAAGATAAAACAATTAAAAATATTATTATGGAAAAACCTGCAGGAAATAATTTTCATCAAACAGAAAAAATTTTAAAATTAGCGAAAAAAAATAAGATTAAAATTTTTGTCAATTATATCCGTCAATATCAGAGAGATTTAATTTTATTTTTTAAATTTTTAAAAAACAAAAAATTTAAAATATCAGAGTTACAATATAATAGAGGATTAAGAAATAATGCCTCGCATTTCATTTGTTTGATGCTAAGTATTTTTGGCAATTTTCAAAAAGTTGAACTTTTGAAAAGAGACCACAAAAACCCGAGTTTTAAAATTAAATTTAAAAAGATTGAATGTTCTTTTTTTAAAAAAAAAAATAAAAAAAATATTTGTAATATTTGGTTTAAAAATAATCGAAATGAAATTGGCTTGATTGATAACTCGAAAATGATAATAAAAAAAAGAGACAAAAAAATTATTCAAAAAAAAAAAACCAATATGAACAAATATCAATTAAATGTTTATGAGAGTATCTTTGGACATCTTAAAAATAATAAAAAATTACTTATTAATGATAAAATAATATTAAATACTTCAAAAATTATTGATAAAATTGAAAAATTATGATTGAAAAATTAGCTATAAATGGTGGAAAAAAAACTATCAAAAATAAATTTTCACCTTATAAAACAATTGGTAAAGAAGAAATTTCCGCAGCAAATAAAGTTTTAAAATCTGGAATTTTATCAGGTTTTGAGGCATCAAAAAGTCAGAAATTTTATGGTGGAAAATTTGTTAGAAAATTTGAGGAAAAGATCAAAAATTTTTTTAAAGTAAAATATGCTATTACAGTAAATTCATGGACGTCAGGTATTTCTATAGCTGTTGGGAGTCTTGACATTGAGCCAGGAGATGAAATTATTGTTAGCCCATGGACAATGACTGCAACAGCATCAGCAATTTTACATTGGAATGCTATTCCAGTTTTCGTTGATATTGATCCCAAAAATTTTTGCTTAGATCCAAAAAAAATTGAAAAAAAAATATCTAAAAGAACCAAAGCAATCATAGTTGTAGATATTTTTGGAAAATCTGCAGATTTTAATCAAATAAATAAAATTGCAAAAAAATATGGACTTAAAGTTATTAGTGATAGCGCCCAAGCAATTGGATCAATTCATAAAGGAAAATTCTCTGGAACCCTTTCAGATATAGGCGGTTATAGTCTAAATTATCACAAACACATACATACGGGCGAAGGAGGAATAGCAGTTACAAACAATTATAAATTAGCAAGAAAAATGATGCTTTTAAGAAATCATGCAGAAACTGTTTTAGAGGATAAAGAAGAACTCACTAATATGATAGGTCATAATTACAGACTAGGTGAAATTGAGGCAGCTATCGGTATTCAACAGTTTAAAAAACTAAAAGGTCTATTAAAAACGAGGATAAAAGCCGCAAAACAACTTACGAATGGATTAAAAGATCTAAAAGGATTAATTTTACCTAAAGTAAACTACGAATATGAGAATGTATTTTATGTATATCCGATAATCTTAGATAAAAATAAAATTAAAATAAAAAGAAAAAAAATTTCTGACGCTCTTACAGCTGAAGGTGTACCTGCGTTGATGACTAGGTATATAAATTTACATACATTGCCATTATATCAAAAAAAAATCGGATACGGAAAAAAAGGTTTTCCTTGGTCGATAAATAAAAAAAAATATATTTACAACAAAGGTATATGTCCAGTTGCTGAAGAATTAAATGATAAATATTTTTTAGGAATAGAAATGTGTAAATTTAATTTCAATAAAAGAGATATTGATCTAATTATTGCCGCCTTTAAAAAGGTATGGAAAAATTTAGTATAAAAAAAAGATTTAAGAAAATTACTGTTGCTTGTCATGACGCTGGTGGATCTGAAATAGTAGCGTCGTGGTTAAATAAAAATAAGATTAAATTTTTTCCGTTCTTAGGAGGTCCTGCGAAAAAAATCTTTAAGAGACGTTTTAAAAAACTAAATATTAAAAAACTCGACTACGCTTTATCTCATAGTGATTTTGTAATAACTGGCACTTCCTTAAAAAGCAATTTAGAGCTTAATGTTATTAAAAAAGCAAAAAAAAAAAATCTTATTACAAAATCTTTTATTGATCATTGGGTAAATTATAAGAAAAGATTTACAAGAAAAAATAAAAAAATTATTCTTCCTCATAAGATTATTATTGGAGATATTCATGCAAAAAGAATGGCTGAAAAAATTTTTACAAAAAAAAGGGTTGAGTTTATTAAAAATCCATTATAGGAAGAAATTAAAGGTATTAAACAGCTTAAAAAGAAATCTTCTAATATAAATATTTTATTTACATCAAGTTATTTTAACAAAAGAGATAGAATTAATCCTGAGATTAATTTTACAGGTCCAGAACTGTTTGAAAGACTACTAAAAAAAATTTATTTCTTACTCCCTAAGAAAAAAATTAAGTCTATCGTTATTAGACATCACCCTAGAGAGTCAAAAAATAAATATTTAAAATTTATTGATAAAAAAAAATACGTATCTTTAGATAAAAATATTGACCTTCTTAAAAGCATTAGATCTTCAACACATGTGATTGGTTGTGAAAGTATGGCTATGGTTCATGCCAAATTATTAGGAAAAAAAACTTTCAATATAGATATCGGAATCCCAAGATTACGAACTATTCCAAAGAAGTATTTTAATAAATTAATAAAAGTCTTATAAAAAAATGAAAAAAATTATAACATTAATAAAATTATTAATAACTTTAAGGATATTTCATTTTTTTAAATTAAAAATTAATGAATATAATTATAATAAGATAAAGGAAAAAAAAATTCCTTTTATTTTGGATTTTATAAAAAAACACAAGTTTAAAGGAACAGATCAAAATATATTAAAAAAAAAACAAGGACAGATTCTTATCGAGTGCATGTGGGATAATCCTGTTCACTGGTTAAGGATGGCCATGATAAAGCCTGCAATCGAAAAAAAATATGGTTCAAAAACTTGTTTATTAAGATTTAGCAAAATTCAAAGAAGCACAAAAGCAATTTTAAAAAGTTTGGGTTACACTGATGAAGTGATTTTACCTGATAAAATACCAACAAAATATAAATCTAAGGCAGAAAAAATATTAAGTAGAAGAGAAATAATGACAGATGATTTTCTTTATAATCTCAAGTTACCCTCTGGTTTTCCAGCCTTCTATTTTTATGACGAAATATTAAAAAAAAATGCAATAGGTAAAGTAGAAGGCTCAAAGGTAGATTATAAATTTTTTTTAGCTAAAACCTTATTTTATATTGATTTTTATAAAAGTTTATTAACCAAGAAATCAATTAGCACAGCTATTTTAAGTCACCAAATTACTATTAGGTACTCTGTATTAATTTGGATGATGTTAAAAAAAAATATTCCAGTTTATTTTACCAATTATTACAATGGACACATCATTATTAAAAAAATAGATGAATTTAAAAAAATGTTACAGCCCTTTGATGATACTTTAAATTCTGCCGATATTAAAAAACTTAATCTTAATAAAAAAAATATTTTAGCCAAACAAAGTAGGCATTATTTAAGAAAATTAAAATCAGGACATGATGGAGAGCTAACCGTATTCGGTATTCACAAAAAAAATAAACATAAAGTAAAAAGTAAAAATTTCTTTCTTAATTACTTCGGTATTAAAAATAAAAATCCTATTGCAATAATTTTTGCTAATTGCTGGACAGACTATCCTTCAGGTTACGGTAAAAATCCTTTCAGCAACTATGTTGATTGGATAAAATTTACGCTTAGAAAAGTTGATAAAATTAATAATATAAACTGGATTTTAAAGCCACATCCAGGTGAAAAATTCTATGGTGAAAAAACTACGTGTGAAAAAATATTTTATAGTCTTAATTTAAAAAATATAAGATTATGGCCAAATGATATGACAAATATCGAAGTAGAAAAATACTCTGATTATATGATTTCTGCTAGAAGCTCATCTACTTTAGAGTATGGAACTAATGGTAAAAAAGTAATCTGTTGTTTTCCTTCTCCATTTTCAAGTTTCCCGTTTGTAAAGTTTGCAAAAGATAGAAAACAACTTTTAAAAGTTTTGGAAAATTTAAATAAAATAAAACAGCCCAATAAAAAAGATATTATTGATGCTCAGATATTTTCTTTAAGTTTACTAGGTGATTATAAATTAAACAGATTTCCAAAATACCCTTACGGCGCAGAAAAAAAAAATATTTATAATTATATAAATAAATTTTTAAGCCAGAATGAAAAAAAACTGGATAATGAAGTCAAATTAATTAGAAAATGGGTATTTAGTAATCATGATAGATATAACACTTACAAAATTATAAATGAGTAGCATAGATTTTATTCTGTCTAAAATAGATAATAAATTTTTTAATTATATTATTTCAAACACATTGAGTTTTAAATATTTAATTTTTGAGAAATTTATGCTTAAATTTAAAAGATTAACTTATGTGACAAAAAAAGATGATCCAAAAGTTACGATATATATTCCAACATATAATCGTAGTTCTATATTATTATCCAAAGCTATACCAAGTGTTCTCAAGCAAAAATTTCGTGATTATGAATTATTGATTATTGGTGACAGATGCACAGACGATACCGAATTAGAAATCAAAAAATTAAATAATAATAAAATAAAATTTTTCAATATCTCCTATAAGTTCAAGCCCATGCCTCTTACAAAGGAAAATTTATGGATGGCTGGTGAGGTTAAAGCTGCAAATTTTGCCTTAAAAAAAGCTAAAGGCGAATGGATCGCAAGATTAGATGATGATGAAGAATGGATGAATGAAAATCACTTAAACGAGATGCTGGAATTTGCTGAGACAAACAAATTTGAAATGATATCAGCTAGCAATGAAGTTTTAATAGATGGAAAAATAAAAATAGATAAAGGTCAAAAACTTGTAAGTAAATATTTTGATAATTTGAATACTAAAACTAATTACAAAAATACGAATATCGGTGGGCACTCAACGTGGCTTTACAAATCTTATCTTAAGTTTATTAAATATAACAATCAATGCTGGAGAAAAAAAATTAATCGAGTCAATGATTTGGATCTTATTACGAGGTTCCTTTCGGCTGGCGTAAGGATTGGATTTTATGATAAGCCAATGACTAGGATTACTCAAACTAACAGGTATATATAATCAAACAATGTATTCTCTCTTGCTGAAAATTTACCATTCGATTTCATATTATTTAATTGTGTTAAATTTACCAAGATTATTAGCACTTTTTATAATTATCCCTAATTTTAAAAAAATTTTATTTAATAAAAACTGTAAAATAATACTTAATACAAAGGCATTAACAGTAAAAAATGAATTAGATTTTATCATTTCTCATAACAACAAAAAAAATATTTATTCAATAGAAATATCATTAAGAATTTTAAAAATAATATTTAATAATTTTTATGGAAGGCCCATTAAAACAATAGATCGAAT
>MDTA01203524.1_pt1 | contig 10000 bp, 8 predicted proteins | sample 811151 | NCBI WGS metagenome assembly MDTA01 (sample SAMN05326648, study PRJNA326480) | marine metagenome | isolation source: seawater | place: Indian Ocean: South | collected 2010 | reverse complement strand
TAAATCTAGAAAATAGTTTGTAATAATTTTTTCATTAAAACTACTATGACCTTTCTCCCACCCTTTTTTAGCAATTTGCTTAGTTTTATTTATATTTTTGGAAAAAAAATTAATTTTTTCTCCAAAATCATTTAAATCATTCAAATCAATAAATACCACTTCTTCGTTATTAAATAATTCATTTAATTTTGAATTTATATCCACAAAAAGACAGGAACCATTTCCGAGGTACTGGGCTATTCTATCTGAACTATAGTACTTAATATGAGGTTTTCTGCTTAAATTAAGACTAATTGGAGATTTACATATTTCTTTATCAAAATCATTGCCCCAAACTGGTTGCCTTCCTTTATACCCAAAAAAATTAGTTCTTATATTTGGATATTTTTTGATTATAAAATCTAAATAAGGTTCTCTGTCATAATCGGACTTGGTAGATCTAAGCTTACCAGTACCTACCCCATAACTTAAAGCAAAAAATACATCGAATTGATAACTGTCAAGCTCAAATATTTTATTAGACTCAATAGATTTATCAAAAATATTAGGAAAAAAAGATATTGAATTATTGTTTGTTAAACATGAACCTAGATTCTCATCAGCATTAGTAATAAAGAAAGCATCAATAAAATGAGATCTACTCTTAAATTTACTTTCTGTGTTGTCTAAATAATAATTGTCTACATTCCATTCAATAATCTTAATATTTTTATTAATTGATTTAAATTCAGCTAAAGTTGAATTGTGTATCTTATCTGCATGTCCTATTACAACCAAGTCAGGATAAAAATTCTTAAAAGTCTTAATTAGCTTATTATTTAGAGTTTTATTGTTATTTATTTTATTTATTAAATCTTGCCTTCCTACATCTCTATCACTAAAACTTAGTACGTTATGACCACTTCTAATAAAGCCGTTATTAATCTTAAAGCAGTGGTTCCAATACAGTCTACCATCATGTTTTTGGACAAAATTTGATATATGAAGTATTTTCATTAGGTGAAAAAATTAATAATAACTATTCTTTGTTTCTTTGTATTTATACACTACAGCTTATCAGATACGATAGCAGAGAAAAGAAAATTTGTTTTATATGCAGATTTACCAATTGTTCCAAAAATTCCAATTATTGAAATTATAACAAATTTAACTGATGAAATTGAAAATAAATTTAGCTTAACTTTTACAGTCAAAACTCTAAACGTAGTAAGCTATATAAGTGATATTAATGGAAAAGGTTCTGTCTCAGGACAGAAGAGCCAGAATAACTATTTTCCTGAAAGTTATAAATATGATTATACAAGAAAAAATAAAGATAAATCAGTCTATCTAAAATATCTTGATGGCAAATTAATTGAAGAGAAGTTCACACCTTTATTTGATAAAAATAAATTGACACCTATTAAGGAAGATCAAAAAAATAATACAATTGATCCCGCTACGCTTTTCTTAAGACTACTCGATATAAACAAATCCAATTTATGCAGTGATAAGATAAAGATATATGATGGAAAAAGACGATATGATATTATTTTTAAGGATAAGAAAATAAATGATAAAACTATAGAATGTTCAGCAGCTCAAGTCAGAATTGGCGGCTATAAAAAAGATAAGGTAGATCCACTAACAAACACTGATTTAATTAAGATAAGGTATAAAAATGTGCCAAAGAGCGAATTTATAGAATTTTATGCAAAAAAGGGTTTGATAGAAATTTTGATACAAGAAAAATCTAATTGATTAAATTTGTCAATGAGTTCTTTAACTCATTTACCCCACTACCTGTCAAGGCGCTAACATAGTTTTTTCCATTTAAATTTGATACTTCAATATGCTTAATATCAATTTTATTATATACGGTTAACATTTTTGATAATTTTATTTCATCAACTCCAGTATCTCTAAGGATTTTTTTAGTTATCTGAATTTTATCTTTCGAATTGATATCATTAATATCAACAACATTTATTAAATAATCAGCTGAATGGATTTCCTCTAATGTAGCCTTAAATGATTCAATTAATTGAGTTGGAATATTGTTTATAAAGCCAACTGTATCAATTAATCCAACCTGAAGTTCTTTGTTAAGACTTAATTTGCTAATTTTTGTATCTAACGTTTGAAATAGTACGTCTTTACTTGCTTGTTTACCTTTAGTTAATTTATTAAATAGGAGTGTTTTTCCAGCATTTGTATAACCTACTAATGCGAATGTTTTAAAATTATTTCTAACTCTAGATTTTCTTTGAATTTCTCTTCTTTTTTCTACTTTTTTCAATCTTTTTTTAATACTAATAATTTTACCCTGTATAAGCCTTCTATCTAATTCAATTTGTAATTCCCCTGGCCCACCAATAAACGTTGTTCCACCTCTTTGTCTTTCTAAGTGTGTCCATGCTCTAACAAGTCTTGATTTACGATATATGAGCTCAGCTAATTCAACTTGAAGTTTACCTTCATTCGACAAAGCTCTTTTAGCAAATATTTCAATAATTATTCCAACTCTATCTGTGACTTTAATCTTGAGGAAATTTTCAAGATTTTTTTGTTGAGCGGGAGAAAGTGCACAATTACAAATTAATAGGTTTATTTTGTATGAATTAATTTCATCTCTTACCTCCTCTAATATGCCTTTGCCAATTAAAGTTGATGGTGAAATTTTTTTAATATTTATTATTCGTTTTTCTTTAATTTTAATATCTAAGTTAGTTGTCAAACTAGATATCTCTTCTAACATTTCTTCTGAAATTAATTTGGATTCATCCTTTATATTAGGATGAACAATATAACATAGCTGTTTATGTAAACCGTTTATTTTAATTGTAAGGCCTCCATATATGCATCTCGAAAAATTGATGCAAATTTACCTGGCTTACCATTACCTATTACAATTTTATCAACTTTAATAACAGGTGTTACATGTTGTGTTGCACTGGTCGCAAATGCTTCTTTGGCATTACGTATATCTTTTATCTTGAATCTAATCTCTTTAAATTTAATAGAATGTTTTTTTAAACCTTTGATGAAGGACGTTCTTGTAATTCCTGTTAATATCGAATTATTTGATGGGTGTGTAATTAAAGTATTATCTTTCGTCAAAATCCAAGCATTACTTGCACACCCTTCGGTAATGTATCCATCTTTGTTAATTAACCATGCTTCAGATGCACCTTTAATAAAAGCATCTTGCTTGGCAAGCACATTAGGTAATAAAGATACGGTTTTAATATCACACCTACCCCATCTTAAATCTTCGTGTGTTATTACTTTAATCCCTTTATTAAATTTAATCTCATATTCATCTTCAGATAAATGTCTTCCTGTAATAACTAAAGCACTCTTCTGTTTTTTAGGAAATTTATGATCTCTAGGCGCAACACCTCTTGTTATTTGTAAATAAATTAATCCATTACTGATGATATTTTTCTTGATTATATTTCTGATATGGTAAATATAGGTATTTTTAGCGATTGGTGATTGTATCTTTAACTCACCTAATGACCTATAAAGCCTTTTTAAATGTAAGTCATAATCAACTAATTTTGAATTTGATACATTGAATACTTCGTATACTCCATCAGAAAATTGATAACCTCTATCTTCAATATGAATTAAAGAATCTTTAAAATTTAAATAATTTCCATTAACGTAAGCAACACGAGACATTAAAAGGCCCCTCTTACTTGAAACAGTTCTTCAGCATCATGAATAGACTCTGATAGACACATTATTACAATCTCATCATTTTCTTTAATTATGGTTTCCTTATCAGGAACTAGTATTTTATCATCTCTTTTTATTAAGCCAATTCTTATTCCATTTGGTAAATCTGCATCTGTAATAGATTTATTGATTAATTTTGAAGTTTTAAGAGCCTGCGCCTGTATTATTTCAGCTTGATTATTGCCGATAGAATAAACAGAATCTATTTTACCTCTATGTATATGTTTTAATATCTTTGAAACAGTTATCATTCTAGGATCAATAACTCTGCTTATTCCGAGAACATCTTTCAGATTATTATATTCAGAATTATTTACTAAAATTAATGATTCACAATTATTCTTTTTAGCGACAGCTGCAACTATGATGTTGGTTTCATCATCGTTTGTTAAAGCTAAAATCATATTTGCACTGCTAACATTAGCTTCATCTAAGATTGATTGATCTAAGCCATCACCCTTTAATACTAGAGTTTCTTGAAGAGAGTCTGCAATATAAGATGCCCTTTCGTCATTATTTTCAATTATTGTTACTGAAATATCAGAGTCGGCCTCTTCCAGATCTTTTGCTAAATTAAATCCGATATTTCCACCTCCAATAATAATAATTTTTTTTACTGGATCTTCATTTAATCCAAAAGCAGTCATTGCTCTATGAACATGCTTGTTATCTGTTACTAAAAAAATACTATCCTTGTGGTTAAGTGTTTGATTTTTCTTTGGGATGATTAATTTTTTATCTCTCATTATGCCAATAATAGAGGCTCTTAAATTTTTCTTTAAATCTTCATCACCTTGAAACAAATCATGTATACTTTTTAGGTCTGTATCTATTAAAGGACAATCTTCATGAATAGCAATATTCATTAACTGCACCTCTTCGTCAAAAAAAGGATAGATGTCATAAACACCAGGGGTCTTTAATTGTCTTTCTATTGATTTTGCAACTTCCAGTTCAGGACTTATAATTAAATCTATAGGCATATTATCGGCATTATAGAGATCTCTCCAAATTGGATTTAAAAAATCCTCAGATCTTAATCTTGCTATTTTTCTAGGAGTCTTGAAAAAAGTGTGAGCCATCTGGCATGCCACCATATTAATCTCATCTTGTAATGTTACCGCTATTATCATGTCAGCATCTTTACATCCGGCACTTTCTAATATTGATGGGTAAGATGCAGAGCCAACTATTGTTTTTAAATCGACTTTTTCCTTTATTTGAGAAATAAGTTTCTTAGATTGATCAATAACTGTGACCTCATTTCCCTGATCAACTAAATGTTTTGCTATACTTGTACCTACTTTACCTGCTCCGCAGATTATTATTTTCATTATTTCTCTTCTTCGTTTATTCCAAGTTGTTTGAGTTTACGATGTAAAGCAGATCTTTCCATACCTATAAATGATGCTGTTTTTGATATATTTCCATTAAATCTTTTAATTTGAGACTGTAGGTAATTTTTTTCAAAAATTCTTCTAGCATTTTTTAAAGGCATCGAAATAACATTTTTTGAATCACTTTTATATTGATTATCTTCGATATTTGAGTCATCAAATTTATCTCCAATGATAATATATCTTTCAATAAGGTTTCTTAACTCCCTTATATTTCCTGGCCATTCGTAATTTAAATACTTGGACTTTATCAATGGTTTTAAGTCCACATTTTTAACTGAATTTAAATCAGAAAAATATTTGGAGAAATAATCGATAATTAAATCCAAGTCTTCCAGCCTCTCATTCAAATTAGGTATCGTTATATTTACTACATTTAGTCTATGAAAAAGATCTTTTCTAAAATTTCCATTATCTATTAATTTATTCAAGTCTTTAGTAGATGAACAAATGATTCTTGAGTCTATAGAAATCAACTTATCATCCCCAACTCTAGTAAATGTTTGATCGGTCAATACTCTTAAAATCTTAGCTTGAGTTTGCAAAGGCATTTCACCAACCTCATCTATAAAAAGAGTCCCATTATTAGATTTTTCAAAAAGTCCTGTGACTATTTCACCATTTCCATTATCATGCCCAAATAATTCACTTTCTATTCCTTCAGGTTCTAGAATAGCAGCATTGATAACTATAAATGGTCCGTTACAATATTTTGAATTTTTATGAATTTCTCTAGCAACAACATCTTTTCCCGTTCCAGAATCACCATAAATTAATACTCTGCTAGATGTGGGGGCAACTTTTTCAATTATTTGCTTAATCTTTTGTATAGATTGTGATTCACCAATGAAATCATAATTGTAAATATTTTTTTCCTTTAATTTTTGATTTTCAAATTTTATTTCTGCAACTTCAATTGATCTAATAACCGATAATATCAATCTTTCAGAGGAAAAAGGTTTTTCAATAAATTCGTGTGCACCTTCTTTAATTGCTTCTACTGCCATTTCAATATTGCCATGCCCAGAAATTATAACAATTGGTATCTCTTTATTCGATTTTTTAATAGTTTTTAATAATTCTATGCCATCTAATTTAGAATCATTAAGCCAAACGTCTAAAATTATTAAATCATAGCTGTGTTGACCTACCAAATCTAAAGCATCATCTGAACTATCAGCGGTATCTGTAAGATAATTCTCATCTTGAAGTATAGCTTTGATATTATTTCTAATATCTTTTTCATCATCAACTATTAGAATTCTTTTCATATTTAATTTAAATTAAAGTGTATTGAAACAATTGCACCCTTTACACCATCATTTCTATTTATAATTTCAAAATCAGCATTGTGATCAAAAAGTATTTTTTCAACTATAGGTAAACCCAGTCCAGTACCGCCAATCTTCTTTCTAGTAGTAAAATAGGGTTTAATAAGTTCATCTTTTTCAAATTTCAATCCTGCTCCATTGTCAATTATCTTAATTATATATTTGTCATCTTGTAAAGATGTGCTGCAAAGAATAATACCTTTAAAATTATTATCAATAGCTTCATTAATTGAGTTAATTGCATTAATAATTATATTTTGAAATACTCTTGAAATTTGATTTTTATCACAACTTAAAATGAATTTATTGTCCACATTTGATAAATCAAAGGTAATATTTTTATAATTATCTTTAACATCATCGAAGCACTTTCTAATTAAAGAACAAACATCAGAATCATTAAATTCAGGATTAGGAAGCCTAGCAAAATTAGAAAATTCATCTACCAAAAGACCAATTTCTGAAACTTGTCTTGTAATACTATCTACGCACTCTTTAATCTCAGAATTATCATCCATAGAAGTGTCTTTTACTTTTTTTAATAGTCTTTCAGAAGATAACTGTATTGGAGTTAGAGGATTTTTAATTTCATGAGCTATTTGTCTTGCGATATCTGACCACGTTTCATGCTTTTTTGCTATAGCTAGTTGATTTCTCTGTCTTACTAAATCACTGCTCATATTATTAAATGAGTCTGCAAGTCTGTTAAGTTCTATATAATCATCTGTTCTATCTACTTTATCCCCATAACTGCCTTTGCTGATTTTATTTGAGGCCTTAATAACGCTAGATATTGGGTTAATGATTCTTTGAGCTATTCCAATTCCAACAATTATTGAAATAAGAATAAGAATTAAAGTAACAACTAAATATAAAATAATAAAGATTATTGATATTTGATTTCTATTTTTCTCTAGAATTGAAAATTCCTGTTTAGCTGATCTCGTATCATCAACAGCAACGATCACACCCGGATCCATTGATCTTCCGGCGTATAAAAAAATATTTTCATATGCATTTAATTTCATTAAAGCATAAACTTTGTTCACTTGTGTAGAAGTTAGTATTGCTAGCTCTCCATTACTTGCCTTTTCCAATGACTCAGGTGGAGGTTTATAATAAACTGTTTTTGTTGGCAAAGCTTTTAGGATTATGTCACCCTTACTTGTAATTAAATACGTTTCTGGCAATGAACGTATAACTGATTGGGTTCTAAAGAACTCTTTATATTTGTTTACATTATTAGTTAATACGCTAGATGCATTATTAAGATCATTAGACATTGCATAAACATCACCTTTAATTGAATCTTTGTGCTCTTGCAGATAGCTTTCTGCTACAGAAACTGAATTAAAAACAATATTTTTAATCTTTTCATTAAACCAATCATTGATCCCTATATTAATTAGAATTATACCAAGAATGCCAACAATTAAAGCTGGTGTTAATGCGATAGAAATAAAGTAAAGTGTAAATTTGCTATTTAGTGAATTAATCTTTTTATTTCTAAATTTATAAAAAATTGGGTACAGAATTGTAAATAGTGAATATATTAAAAAACATATGAAAATTGCTGCTATTACAAAATAAGAATTTTCAAAATATATTATATTTTCATAACCATTCCTCTGAAGAATTAAAACTATCATCGAAGAAATGATAAATATTAATGAGCCAGTAATTAGTGCTGCATTTCTCCAGTTGAATAAATTTAGTTTTATTGATCTTTTGTTCATTTAATTTATAAATATCAATATGGCAATTGGGTGCATTGTACTAGCAGCGGGTAATAGTTTAAGATTTAAAAAAAATAAATCTAAAATTTTCTACAAAATAGATGGGGTCCCTGTTATTAATTACACTTTAAATAATCTATTATCTGTTTTTAATAAAAGAAGTTTATATATCACTATAAATAAAAAAATAACAAAAAAAGATAAAAAAAACCTCCAAAAATATACTGAAAACCCTCTTATTATAGGAGGAACTACCAGGCACAAAAGCCTTATTAATAGTCTAAATCAAATAGATTGCAAAAAACTTAACTATATTTTTGTACATGATGCGGCTCGTCCAAACATATCAAAAAAATTATTGAATAGAGTCAAAAAAGAAATCTTATCAAATAAATATGATGCTGTTGTGCCTTATTTAAAAATTGATGATACTCTTAAAAAAATTCAATCAAAATCAAATAAATACAAAACATTAGATAGAAAAAAAATTATATTAACTCAAACACCTCAAGCATTTAAAATGAATTCTCTTTCGAAATCAGTAAATAATATATCTCTGAAAATCACAGATGATGTTCAATCAATAGAAAATAAAAGAACATCAAAAATTAAATACATTTTGGGTGAAAAAACAAACCTTAAAATCACTACTCTAACTGACCTTGATTTATTCAAATCTTTCTTAATAAAAAAAATTCGTAATAGTAATGGATTTGACATACACAAAATAAGAAAAGGGAAATATCTAACTCTCGCAGGTTTAAAAATTAGATCTAACTTTGAACTTATAGGACATTCTGATGGAGATGTCGTTTTGCATAGTTTAATTGATGCAATCCTTGGATCCTTGCAAAAGGGAGATATAGGTGATTATTTTCCTTCATCTGATGATACATATCGTGATATTTCGTCGCGACATTTAGTAAATCATATAATTAATAAATTTAATTTTAAGATTAAAAATATATTAAATATTGATTTAACCATAATCTGTCAGCACATTAGATTATCTAAACATAAAGAAAGTATAAGAAAATCTTTGTCTGAAATATTGAACTGCGATATAGGTAAAATTAATATTAAAGCAAAAACTACTGATGAGGTTGGGATTATTGGAAAATCTAAAGCAATTGCTTGCTGGGTTACTTTATCAGTTTTAGTTTAGATATGAGAACATTCTCAAAATTATTTAGTACTTTGTTAAACTTAGGGTTTTTACCTTATGCGCCTGGAACGATAGCATCAGCTGTAACAGTTGTATTTTGGTATATGTTTATTCAATTTTTCTCAATATACTTTTTCGCAATCTTTGTCTTGATTATAACTATTTTATCCATTTATTTAGTGAACATTTACCTAGAAGATCTGCTATCCGAAGATCCAAGAGAAGTTGTTGTAGATGAATTTATTGGTCAATCAATTCCTTTAATGTTTCTTACTCATAACACTGAAATATTTGAGATTTTATTCGCTTTTATTTGCTTTAGAATCTTTGATATTTACAAAATATATCCTGTAAATCTTGGAGAAAAAATGAAAGGATCAATTGGTGTAATTTCGGATGATATCATTGCAGGTATTTATACAGTTATATTTCTAATGATTTACAAAATTATATTTTATTAAATGATATTAAAAAAAATTAATCTAATAAAAAAAATATGTTTAGAGAAAGAATTTAGCATCTCGTTTGCTGAATCTTGTACTGGTGGTTTACTGTCATCTTTATTTACAAAATTACCTGGGTCTTCAAAATTTTTTGAAGGATCTTATATTGTTTATTCTAATGAGTTTAAAATTAAATTACTTAATG
>MDTA01174791.1_pt1 | contig 10000 bp, 11 predicted proteins | sample 811151 | NCBI WGS metagenome assembly MDTA01 (sample SAMN05326648, study PRJNA326480) | marine metagenome | isolation source: seawater | place: Indian Ocean: South | collected 2010 | reverse complement strand
GATTTTGGAAGAGAAAGACATGGTTTTTTATCATTTAATGATATTCAGTCAGATTACTACCAAATTCCGTCTAGTGATTTAGATAAAATTAAAAAAGAAGAAGAAAAGCTAAGAGAGGAACTTGCAAAAAAAAGTGAGGAGGATGATATATCTATTAAAGATAATGATTTATCTCCTAACGACGAAAATACGGAAAAGACTACAGACCAAGAGAGTCCAACTATTCTCGATAAAGATAAGTCAAAAATTCCATCTAAAAGATATAAAATTCAGGAAGTAATAAAGCCAAACCAAGTTATTTTAGTTCAAGTTCTTAAAGATGAAAGGGGTTTAAAAGGTGCAGCTTTAACAACCTTTATTTCTATTGCGGGAAAATACATTGTTCTAATGCCTAATACACCTAAAGGCGGAGGAATATCGAGGAAAATTTTTAATTTTGGAGAAAGAAAAAAAATCAGATTAATTCTTAATGAAATAAAGATACCAAAGGAAATGGGATTAATAGTAAGAACAGCTGGATCTAATAAGACTAAAAATGATATTGAATATGATTTATCTAGCTTAATAGATAATTGGAATAAAATTAAAGAAACGGCAATGAATTCGATGGCGCCATCATTAATTCATCAAGAGAGTGACATTATTAAAAGAACTTTAAGAGATATTTATGATGATGATACAAAAAATATTATAGTGCAGGGAAACGAGGGTTATCAAAAAGCTAAAAATTTTATGAAAATTTTAATGCCTAAAAATGTAAAAAGAATTAAAAAATACAGGGATAAGGAACCATTATTTATTAAAGAAAAAATTGAGGAAAAACTAAATGAGATTTATGATACAAAGGTAAAGCTAAATTCTGGTGGGTACTTGGTTATCAATCCTACTGAGGCACTTGTATCAATAGACATAAATTCAGGTAAATCTATTAAACAAAAAAATGTAGAAAGCACTGCGTTAGACACAAACCTTGAAGCAGCGGAGGAAATAGCAAGACAAATTAAAATAAGAGACCTGTCTGGACTAATAATTATAGATTTTATAGATATGATGAATTTTGGTAATAGAAAGCAGGTCGAAAGAAGGTTGAAAGATAGATGTAGAAAAGATAGAGCCCGAGTACAGATTGGTAGAATAAGTAGTTTTGGTTTATTAGAAATGTCAAGACAAAGACTAAGAGAAAGTAGTGTACAGTGGGATATTTCTTTAACAAATCCCTCTTTTGCACAAAAAATTATTAAATTAATTGAGGTGAAAACCGTCAAATCTAAGGCAAAAATAGTAAATGCAAGTATTCCTGAAAAAATTAAAATATTTTTGTCAGATAATTTTCATAAAGATTTAAAGTATTTAGAAAAAAATTATAAGGTAAAAGTTAACCTTTGGGGAGACAAGTCCTTATTAGTGCCAGAATATGAAATATCTTTTGAAAATAAAAGTAAAAAAATTTTAGAAAAAATTGAGCACAAAATTGAGATAAAAAAAATAAATTTAGAAAATAAAGATAAAAGTAATATTATAAAATTTGTTGGTAAGAAAAATTATAAAAAGAAAAAATATTTTAAGAAAAGAAAAGCTAAATAATTCCTTTTTTTGTAGTTGATGCAAAACCAGCTAAACTTTTTTTTATTCTACCTGAAAGATATGACTTTCTACCAGCCATAACGGCATATTTCATTGCTTTTGCCATCTCTAATGGTTTTTTAGCTTGTGCGATTGCAGTGTTTATTAAAACACCGTCGCATCCTAACTCCATAGCGATTGCAGCATCTGAGGCTTCACCAATGCCCGCATCTATAATTAAAGGGAGTTTTGTTTGTTTCCTAATTAATTTAATATTTGTGTAATTTTGAATTCCTAATCCTGAACCAATTGGAGCTGCTAAAGGCATTATAGATACAGCTCCAGCATTTTCTAATCTTTTAGCCATTAGGGGATCATCGTTACAATAAACCATAACTTTAAAGCCCTCTTTAGATAGTACCTCTGTTGAATTTAAAGTTTCAATCATATCTGGAAGTAAACTTTTTTTATCACCTAAAACTTCTAGTTTAACTAATTTCCATCCTCCAATTTCTCGGGCCAGTCTCAAAGTTCTTAGTGCTTCATTTGATGTGAAACAACCTGCAGTATTTGGAAGATACGTAATTTTTTTTGGATCGATGTAATCCATTAAAATAGGTTTATTTTTATCTAAAATATTTACTCTTCTTACGGCAACTGTAACCATATCAGCGCCTGCTGCTTTAATAGCTCTGGAGCACTCTAAAAAATTTTTATATTTTCCAGTGCCCACAATCAGTCTTGACTTAAATGTTTTTGAAGATATTTTTAAAAAATCTTTTTTCATCAACCACCACCTATAAATTGTACTATTTCCAACTTATCTTTGTTTTTAAGAAATATTTTATTAATTTTTTTTTTACTAATAATTTCTCTATTTAATTCTATAGCAATTTTTTTTGGTTGCGCTTTAATTTTTTTAATAACTTCGTAAACTGAAGTACCAGTAGGGATAGAAATTGGCCTACCATTTAAATTAATTTTGATTTTTTTAGTTTTTTTCATTATGTATTACTTATGAGTTTTAAAATACTTTTTATTAATGGCCCAAATCTTAATCTATTAGGTGAAAGAGAACAATCACAATATGGCACAACTACTTATAATAAACTTAAAGAATTATGTTCAAAAAAATCGAATGAACTAGACATAGACCTAGAATTCGTTCAATCAAATATTGAAGGTGAAATAGTCACATGGATCCAAAAAGCGAAAAAAACATACGATGGAATTATAATTAATGCAGCAGCGTTTACACATACATCAGTTGCTATAAGAGACGCTCTTCAAATATTTAATAGAGCAAAGATAGAGGTGCATATTTCAAATATTTATAATAGAGAGGAATTTAGAAAAAAGTCCTTAATAAGCGATGTAGTTTCAGGTGGAATATTTGGTTTAGGCACTAACGGTTATATTTTGGCCATAATGGCAATGCATAAAATCTTGATAAATGAAAATTAATAAAAAATTAATCAAAGAATTAGTAAATTGTTTAGAGGAAAATAAGCTTTCAGAGTTAGAATATTCAGAAAAGGATATTAAAATAAAAGTTGCAAGAAATTCCACAAGTCAGGGTAATAAAATTCAAGTTATAGAAACTAAAATAGACTCTAAGGAAGGTGAGAAAATTGATGGAACTGAAATAAAATCTCCAATAATTGGAACCGCTTATCTTGCGCCTGAGCCTGGAGGAAAAAAATTTGTCGAAATTGGTAAAAAGATTAAAAAAGGGGATACAGTTATGATAGTTGAGGCAATGAAAACGATGAATCACGTTCCTTCAACTAAAGACGGTGTTATAAAAAAGATTGTAGTCGAAGATGGTCAACCAGTAGAGTATGGTCAAACTCTAGTTATTCTCGAGTAAATGTTTAAAAAAATTCTTATAGCTAACAGAGGCGAGATAGCAGTTAGAATTATTCGTGCCTGTAAAGAATGGGGTATCCAAACCGTCGCGATTCATTCTGATGTAGATAAAGAAAGCATGCATGTAAAATTAGCTGATGAGAGTCTTTGTGTTGGATCAAGACAGCCTATTGATAGCTATTTGAATATTCCGTCTATTTTATCTGCAATTGAGGTCACTAATTCTGATGCTGTACATCCAGGTTATGGTTTTTTGTCAGAAAACTATAACTTCGCAAAAATATTAATGGATAATAATATTAAGTTCATAGGTCCATCACCAGAAATTATAAAAATTATGGGGGATAAGATTGAAGCTAAAAATACCGCAAAAAAATATGGAATACCTGTAATCGAAGGATCTGATGGAGGTGTGTCAACATTAGATATTGGTAAAAAAATCGCAAAAAGAATTGGATACCCAATCTTAATTAAAGCTGCAGGCGGTGGTGGTGGTAAAGGTATGAAAGTCGTTAAATCTGAGAGTGAATTTGATAATTTATTTTTAACTGCGAAATCAGAGGCAAAAAAGTTTTTTGCAAATGACGAAGTTTATATTGAAAAGTTCTTTCAAAATCCAAGGCACATAGAGGTTCAAGTATTGTCAGGAAAAAACAGAACAGTTCATTTACATGAAAGAGACTGTTCAGTTCAAAGACGACACCAAAAACTTATTGAGGAAACTCCAAGTCCAGTTTTAAATGATAATTTGAGGGATGATTTATTCAAAAAAACAGTAAATATGGTGTCTAAAATTGGCTACGAAGGTGCTGGCACAGTTGAATACATATTCGAAGATGGAAAATTTTATTTCTTAGAGATGAATACAAGGGTACAAGTTGAACATCCTGTATCAGAAATGGTCACAGGAATTGATATCGTAAAAGAGCAAATATGGATAGCATATACTGGTGATACTGCTTTAAAACAATCAGACGTTAACCCTAGAGGTCATGCTATTGAATGTCGAATTAATGCTGAAGATCCTAGTAAAAATTTTCAACCTTCTCCAGGTTTAATTGGTATGTGTCATCAACCATCTGGTTTTAGAACAAGAGTTGATGGTGCAATTTATCAAGGTTATAAAGTTACACCTTACTATGATAGCATGATATGCAAACTTATTTGTCACGGCAGAAATAGAACAGAAGCCATACAAAGAACCTTAAGATCTCTAGATGAGTTTGTGGTAGATGGCATTACAACTACAATAGATCTTCATAAGAAATTGTTAAGAAATGAAAAATTTATTAATTCAAATTTTAATGTAACCTGGCTTGACAAAGAAAAAATAATCTAATAACAACGTAATATCCACAGATCATATACAGGATGATCAAAAGATTGAATTGAAGGGCTGGATGAAAATGTCCAACCATTGAATACAAAGACCTCATTATTATCTTTATTATCTAAATCACGAACTTGCAAATATGAGGTAATTTCTGGATTATCGTCAAATTTTGAATTCTTGCATTTTAAAACTTTAAGAATTAAATTTTTAAAAATGTATTCTTCTCCAATATTAACTTTTAATAACTTATTTTTTGAGCTTAATTTATCTAATATTTTTATATCTACATTTTTGCCAAAATGTATATTTTCATCAGCTTTGGTCTCTAAAATTTGAAATTGTAATAATAAAAAAAATAAAAATAAAATTTTACTCTTTCCAAGATCGATATTTTTTATAATCATTTTTATCATCTTTGTTTGGATGAAAAGCTTGTTTTGTACCAGTTTGATTTGGGATATTTTTTTTTTGCCAATTAAATTTTTTTATTTCTTGATTATGCTCAATTTTATTTTTCAAGTGATGTATCCATGAATACCATTCGTTTGGAATTTTTGTTGCATCTACTTCCCCATTATAAATAACCCATCTTTTACCGGATTTATTTTGATAATATTTGTTACCAAAGTAATCAATCCCTTTATATTTTCCGAATAACGCAGTATAGATCCTTGTTCCTAAAGTCTGATGATTCCACCAAGTGAATATTTGTTTAAAAAATGTCAACATAAAAAAATTATTATTTTCAATTTTAGATTGAATAAATTAGATTAGACTAAAAATAAAATTTGTATATAAATATTTTTAAGATTCAAAATTTTTTTTTATAATATGTCAAAATATTTAGTGGAAACATTCTATACTTGCTCTTTTAAGGTAAAACATTTTTTAGACAAAATTGATCAAAAAGAATTGAATAATTTGGAACAAAGAGATGACGGGGAATTTGAGGTAATAGATGTTAAAATTGATACTAGAAAAACCAAAAGTTTAGAAAAAAATAAATCTCAAAAAAAAGATAATAATATTTCCGAGGTAAAATTAGACAAAAATATACCTTCGCTTGAAACTACAAGTTTAAATAATAAGTCAAAATTTTTAAAGAACATTGATGAGGCAGTAAATAAAAGATTTAGCATGCCTGATAGGCGTAAAGGTTATATTCAAAAAGCGACAATAGGAGATCACAAAGTTTATCTTCATACTGGAGAGTATGAAGACGGAAAAATCGGTGAAATTTTTATCGATACAAGTAAAGAAGGTGAATTAGTTAAAGCTTTGATGAATAATTTTGCAATAGCTATTTCTCTTGGTTTGCAATACGGGGTACCTCTTGATGAATATGTAAGTGCATACGTTGATACTAAATTTGAACCATCTGGTAAAGTTTATGGAAACGATAGAATTATGTCTGCAACTTCGATTTTAGATTATATTTTTAGAGAACTTGCAATTTCATATTTAAATAGAGAAGATTTGGCGCATACACCAGCTATAGGTAAATCTGAAAATTTACCTGAGGGAGAAAATACTTTTGAGGAAAATAATCAGCTCATCAAAATTGTGAAAGACATGACAAGTAAAGGGTTTGTAAGGAACGATTATAAGAGAAAGTTGGTAGATCTCTCAGATATAAGGATAAATTTAAAGGGAAAAAAATAACTATTTTTTTTTGATAAGTTTAAGGTTTAGCTCATTTAATTGATTATCTTTCACTTTTGAAGGAGCGTTCATCATTAAATCTTGAGCATTTTGATTCATAGGAAACATAGTTACTTCTCTAATGTTTTTTTCATTAGCTAAAAGCATAACAATTCTGTCAATACCAGGAGCGATACCTCCATGTGGTGGTGCTCCATAACTCAAAGCATTAATCATTCCCCTAAAATTATCATCGACACTTTTTTTATCATACCCGACTACTGCAAAAAGTTTGTACATAAGCTCAGGTATATGATTTCTAATTGCACCAGATGATAATTCTATACCATTGCAAACAATATCATATTGGTAGGCTTTTATATCCAGCGGCTTATTAAAATTTAATTTACTTATATCACCTTGAGGCATTGAAAATGGATTATGACTAAACTTTATGTTGCCAGTTTTTTCATCAATTTCATACATCGGATAATCAACTATCCAACAAAATGCAAATTGGTTTTCATTAATCAAATTTAAGTCGCTCGCAATTTTGTCTCTTGCAAGAGATAAAATTTTCTCGACATTATTTTTTTTTCCACATGCAAAGAAAATACTGTCACCAATTTCTGCATTACATGTTTTTATAATTTCTTGACATGCATTGCTTGAAAAAAATTTACCAATTGGGCCCTTGCCCAAGATTTTGCCATTTTGTTCTTCAAATGTGAAATAGGCCAAACCATTAGATCCTTCGTTTTTCGCCCACTTATCAATATTTTCAAAAAAACTTCTTGGTTTGTTATTTGTTTTTTTTGTAATTATCGCTCTAACTATTGATCCTTGCTTAACTAATTTTTTAAATATTTCAAATTTCACATCCTCTCTTTCAAAAATTTTTGTTAGATCACTGATCTCTAGTGGATTTCTTAAATCCGGTTTATCAGTTCCATATTTACGCATTGAATCAAAATAGCTTATATTAGGAAATTTTTTATTCATAATTTTTTTATTTGAAAATTTTGTAAATAAATTGACGAATAATTTTTCTATAACATTAAAAATATCGTTTTGGTCAATAAATGACATCTCTATATCTAGTTGGTAAAACTCACCTGGGCTTCTGTCAGCTCTTGCATCTTCATCTCTAAAACAAGGTGCAATTTGAAAGTATTTATCAAAACCAGAAACCATTATAAGTTGTTTAAACTGTTGTGGCGCTTGAGGAAGTGCGTAGAATTTTCCAGGATTTAATCTGCTCGGAACAAGAAAATCTCTTGCACCTTCCGGGCTTGATGATGTTAATATTGGTGTCTGAAATTCCAAAAATCCATAACTTTCCATTTCTTTTCTAATAAATGATATAACTTTAGATCTTAAGTTTATATTTTTATGAATTTTATTTCTTCTTAAATCTAAAAATCTATACTTTAGTCTTATTTCTTCAGAATATTCTTGATCTGAAAATACAGGTAGAGGTAACTCTTTAGTTGTACCTAAGATTTCAAACTTTAATATTTGAATTTCGATGTCACCCGTATTAATATCTTTGTTAACTGTCTCTTTCTCTCTTGCTACTACTAAACCTTTAAATTGTACAACTGTTTCTAATGGTATTTTTTCAATTTTGTTAAATAATTCATTTTTGTTATCTATAACACATTGTGTGATCCCATAATTATCTCTTAAGTCAACAAACAGAAGATTGCCGTGATCTCTTTTTTTATTTACCCATCCTGATAAAAGAACTTCTTCATCCTTATTATTAATGTTTAATTCGCCACAAGTATGAGTTCTATATTTACTCAATCTAAACCTCTAATATTTCTTTTATAATTTTCAAATTTATTGATTTTTTTTTTTTTAAACTAATTTCGTTAATTGTACACACAAATTCTCTTATTTTACTATAAGACCTGGTAATTCTTTTTGAAATAAAATCAATTAATCTAGTGTCGATATTAATTTGATAATCAGCGAAATTCTTAGTAATTAAAGCTTGTATTAAAATATCATCAGGTTTATTAATTTCTGCTAATAAACAATTTTTTAATCTAGATTTTAGATCTTTTAATTTTAAATCAAGTTCATTTATTGATTTATTTGAAGTCAGTATAAGAAATTTATTATATTTCTCAATTGTATCAATTAATGAATAAAGCAAATCCTCTTCTGGGCAACTCTCGATATTTTCTATTATTATATTATCATTAAATCTTATTTCTCTAAAATCGTATTTTTTTAATTTTTTCGAGTCTATTATCGAGCCTTTATTTTTTTGTAAGAAAATTTCAATTAAATGAGTTTTTCCAGAGTAACGTTCACCATAAATATTTAACATCTTTTTTTCCCAATTAGGCCAACTAAGTAATAAATTGTAAGCATAATAATTACTTTCACTCACGAAAAAATCATTTTTATTAAAACTTTTGTTAAATTTAAAATTTAATAACTGTTGTCTTAAATCTTTTACTTTATTTTCCATATTTCATTATCAATATCTATTGTTATATTTCTTTCTCTCATAATTTGTAAAAATTTTTTAGGACTCCCATTGAATATTATTTTGTAATTTAATTCCTTGCTGTTAATTTTTGTTATGTAATAATCGTAAATAAGGTCAATTTTATCAATCTCTGACTCAAAATTATTTATACTGACAGTATTTTTAGGATTTATCTGTAAATTAATCGGTAACTTTATTGATGTATTTATTAAATTTTTACTTTTCCAAAGATCTTCTAGCTTAATTTTTGTATTTAGTATTAGATTGTTTAATTTTTTTTTATCTTCTAAATCAATATTTTCATATTTGTGATTAACGATTTTTAAACTACCGTCGAAGAAGAATTTAGATAAAACTCGTAATTCTGATTTATTTTTAAAAAATATAGATATCACATAATCATTTAAATCGTATTTTCTAATTATCTGTTCAAACTGAAAATTTTCAATAGTTTCTTTATTCTCATTAATTACCTTTACGTTTTCAATGTCTTCCTCTATTAATATATAATTTAGCAAAAAATATTTCTTTTTATTATCGTTCCAGTTTTCATAAAAAGGGTTGTTTTCATATAAAAAAATTTGATTTTTATCATTATCCAAAAAAATTAAAATTGTTAAAAAATCTTTATTTTTATTTAAAGATGGAAAAATATTTTTTTTTTCAAAAAAATTAAGGATTTTTTTTTTGTTAAAATTCACATTAAAATTTGCAATGTACTTTTTATCTACAAAGTTTTCATTTTTTATTTCAAAAGAATCTATTAAATATTTAATTTCTTTTAATTTTATATCACTAATTTTTTTCTTATCTTTTGTTGTGATAATAGTTGAAGTAAGTTCATCAAATGCGGAGTTGAAGGCCTTATTAACAACCTTTTCTTTATTAAAATTATCACTAAAAGGTTCAGAAATTTCAATTTCTTTTATTTTAAAAATTTTACTTTCTGCATTTAGTATAAATATTGAACTAAATAATAGAGTGAATAAACAAAAAATTATATAAGATATAATTTTGATAAATTCATTTTTAGTATACATATTTTAAATATATGAAAAAATATAAATTTACATATGAAAAAAGCGGAG
>MDTA01163878.1_pt1 | contig 10000 bp, 10 predicted proteins | sample 811151 | NCBI WGS metagenome assembly MDTA01 (sample SAMN05326648, study PRJNA326480) | marine metagenome | isolation source: seawater | place: Indian Ocean: South | collected 2010 | reverse complement strand
CTGATTAAAATAATTGTTATTTAATTTTAGCTTCTTTGTAAATAACATGTTTTCTAATGGTTGGGTCATATTTTTTTGTCTCCATTTTTTCCGGATGGAGACGCTTATTTTTAGTAACAGTGTAATAGTGACCCGATCCTGCACTAGAAACCAATTTAATTTTGTCACGCACAATTCAATCCTCTAATAATTAAATGCGCTTTCCATCAGCGCGAAGATCAGCAAGCACTTTCTCAATGCCATGTTTATCAATAATTCTTAGTCCTTTGTGCGATATGCGTAAACGAATAAACCGCTTTTCAGATTCGATCCAAAAACGTTTGTTTTGCAAATTAGGAAGAAATCGACGACGAGTTTTATTGTGCGCATGGGAAACATTATTTCCTGATTGCGGTCGTTTTCCGGTGACTTGGCATACCCTAGACATTGATAAATCTCTGATTATGTTGAAAGTTACTGATGTTGATCAGATAAGAAGCTGAACTTTATACCAGTGACATCGGCTCAATTCAAGCACTCTGTGTGCTCTTTTTAAAGTTGTTTTTTAATTTTTGAGTATTTTTTGACTAGTAATTATTGGTCTCTACAAGCTAAGCTTCACATATGAATATTATTCTCGGTATAACAGGTGGGATAGCAGCATATAAAACACCCGATCTTGTTCGGCGCCTCCGCAAGCGTGGAGCAGAGGTTCAGATAGTAATGACATCGTCCGCTGAAGAATTTGTGACTGAGACGGCATTGCATGCTGTATCTGGAAATCCTATTCGATCGAATCTCTGGGATAAAGAGGCAGAGGCGGCAATGAGTCATATTGAATTAGCTCGTTGGGCAGACATTGTTTTAATAGCGCCTGCTACAGCCGAGGTAATGGCGCGTATTGTTGCTGGAGGAGCGCCTGATTTACTTACGACTCTCTGCCTTGCAACAAAAGCACCCATTGTTTTAGCTCCTGCAATGAATCATGTGATGTGGAGCAATCCTGCGACTCAATCTAATCGCGAAACCCTTGAGAGGCGTGGTATTCATATAATTGGACCGGATATCGGTTCTCAGGCATGTGGTGAAAATGGAGAAGGCCGCATGCTTGAAACAGATGTTATTACTGCAAATATCTATAACTTAGTAGCAAATAAAGGCGTTAGATTATTAGATGGGCTCAATGTTGTCATTACTGCAGGACCAACAAGGGAGCCAATTGATCCTGTTCGATATGTTACCAATCGAAGCTCGGGTAAGATGGGTTATGCATTAGCAACTGCAGCTAAATCTCAAGGCGCCAGAGTTATTCTTATAAGCGGGCCTGTAGCGATCTCTAAACCTTTGGGTGTAAAGGTAGTTAATGTAGAGTCTGCAGAAGAAATGTATTCTGCGACTCACAATGAAATAAGTAATGCGGATATTTTTATTGCTTCAGCTGCTGTAGCTGACTATAAGCCTAAAGATATTTTGCAGCAAAAACTTAAGAAGCATGACGAAGAAATGGTTCTTAAGCTTGTTAAATGTCCAGATATTCTTAAATCTGTAACAGACCTTGAAGATGCACCTTTTACAGTAGGTTTTGCAGCAGAAACTGAAAACTTAATGGAATATGCAAAAAACAAAATGAAGAAAAAAACTCTTGATATGGTTGTAGCCAATCGCGTTGGCCAAGATTTAGGATTCGATCATGATGATAATATAGCAACGGTACTTTGGAGAAACGCTAAGAAAGATTTTCCAAAAATGCTTAAAGTTGATTTAGCTAATAAACTAGTTGAACTAATTGCAAAGCAATTTTATGCTGATTCTGATTTTGAGGCTAAACCTAATTTTTCTATTATTTCAAATAATGATTAAAGGATAATTTCATTGAGATCTGTAGAGTTTAAAATTCTTGATCCACGAATAGGCGTTTCAATAGACTTACCTCAGTATGCTACTGAGGGCTCTGCTGGTATGGATATGCGTGCTTGTATTGATGAAGTACTCACTGTAAAGCCGGGTGAAACAGTTTTGGTACCAACTGGTTTGGCGATTCACATAAGTGATCCAGGTCTCGCTGCTGTCCTGCTGCCTCGATCAGGCTTAGGCCACAAACATGGCCTGGTGCTTGGTAATTTGACTGGTTTAATTGATTCAGACTACCAAGGTCAGATATTCATTTCTTGTTGGAATAGAAGCTCAATCAGTTATAAAGTTCAGCCCGCAGAGAGAATTGCTCAAATGGTTTTTGTGCCAGTTGAGCAGGTTATATTAAAGAAGGTCGATGATTTTACCGATACTGATAGAGGCTCAGGTGGATTTGGGCATTCAGGAAAACAATAAGAAATAATTCTAAAATACAATTATTCTTCTAGAAAATAATTCCGTATTTTTTTTGATAATTGATAATTGAGTTTAAAAATTTTTTATATTCATCTAGATCCTTAATTACATCGATCAAATTTTTTAATGTAATAATGCTTACAATTGGGATCTTTAGTGATTGCTCCAATTCTTGAACAGCTGAAAATCGTCCTTTACCGCGCTCTTGTCGATCTAAAGAAATCACCAAGCCTGCTATATTTGCATTAGAGTCTGAAATCATTTGGTAAGCTTCTCGAACTGCTGTACCAGCCGTAATAACATCATCAATTATCAAAATATTACCTGCCAGAGGCGCTCCAATCATTTTACCACCCTCTCCATGGGCTTTGGCCTCCTTACGATTGAATGAATATGGAACATCCATATTATGGTTTTCGGCTAAGGATGATGCCGTCAGTGTCGCAAGGGGTATTCCTTTATAAGCTGGCCCAAATAACATATCAAATTTTAAATTTGATGCCATGATTGCTTCTGCATAAAAATTGCCTAATTTTGATGCAGCCATACCTGTATTAAATAATCCAGCATTAAAGAAATAAGGACTGATTCGTCCAGATTTCAACTTAAATTCTCCAAATTTAAGAACACCTAAATTCAGTGCTAATTCAATAAATTGCTTCTTGTATTCTTGCATTACTAAATTCCAATAACTCATTTTTAATTTTGGTCTGCGAGAGGCTTCTGTATGATAACCAAAAAATACTGCAATATCTGAATAGAGTATGACATAGGAGTAATAAATTGTTTCGCATAATCAGTTTAAATGTTAATGGCATTCGAGCTGCTGCTCGCAAAGGTTTCTTTGATTGGTTAGGTAAGCAAAATGCTGATGTCGTATGCATACAAGAAACTAAAGCTCAACTCCATCAATTAACTGATGAGATTTATTCTCCATCTGGCTATTTTTGTTTTTACGAAGATGCAGAGAAAAAAGGCTACAGCGGTACTGCGATCTACACAAGATATAAACCAAAAAAAATAGTACGAGGTTATGGCGACAAAGAATTTGATAAAGAAGGGAGGTATCTGGAGGTTCAATTAGATGACATCAATATTGTCTCTGTATATCTACCATCGGGTTCATCGAGTGATGTGCGTCAAGAGGCTAAATATCGCTGTCTTAATTCTTTTGGTGAGCACTTGAAAAAATTGTGTCGTCGTCGATCTGAATATGTGATTTGTGGAGATTGGAATATTGTACACAAAGAGAAGGATATAAAGAATTGGAAGCAAAATCAGAAAAATTCCGGATGCCTTCCAGAAGAGCGTGCTTGGCTTGATAAAGTTTTTGGAGAATATGGCTTTACTGATGCATTTCGAACTTTACCTCAAGACGATCATCAATATACTTGGTGGTCTAATCGTGGTCGTGCTTGGGAAAATAACGTTGGATGGCGTATTGATTATCATGCCATAACTTCAGGTTTGAAGGATAAAGTAAAAGGCTCAATGATATATCGTGATGAGAGATTTTCTGATCACGCTCCTGTAACAATAGATTATGATTGGGTTTATGCAAAATAGTTCTACACATAATCATCCTCCGTCAGTGAGTTTTAAGGAATCGATCTTAAATCGTCGTATGTTGATTTGTATTTTTACAGGCTTCACGTCTGGCCTGCCTCTGTACCTGTTGTTTCAGCTAGTTCCTGGATGGCTTCGAATGGAGGGAATTGGACTGGCTGAGATTGGTTTTTTTGCACTCATACAATTTCCATTTACCTGGAAGTTTGTTTGGTCACCCATTATTGACCGATACACGCTGCCATTTTTAGGTCATCGTCGGGGGTGGATGCTTGTGACCCAAGTGGCTTTATTACTTTCCATAGGAGCAATGGGTTTTTTAAAGCCTGAAGTATCAATTTTGAGTATTGCTTTTCTTTCGGTCGCCGTTGCCTTTTTCAGCGCAAGTCAGGATATTGTCCTTGATGCTTTTAGACGTGAGTTACTGCCAGATAATGAGCTTGGATTGGGAAATTCAATTCATGTGCAAGCTTATAGATTTTCCGGATTAGTTCCTGGAGCACTTGGCTTTATTTTAGCTGACTATTTACCATGGCACATGGTGTTCGTCGTCGTCGCCCTTTTTATGTTGATTGGTATAATCATGACATTTGTAATCGATGAAGCAATTGCAGAACCTTCACCTCCAAAAACATTAAAAGATTCAGTGATAGATCCTTTTCGGGATTTTCTTGGACGCGCAGGTTTGGGACCAGCGTTACTAGTGCTTGCATTTCTATTTCTCTACAAGCTTGGCGATAATATGGCAACCGCACTCCAAACACCTTTCTTTATAGATCTTGGTTTTACTGGAACACAAATTGGCACAATTTCAAAGACAGCAGGCCTAATAGCTGTAATTCTTGGTGGAATATTAGGTGGCCTTATCATGGTGAAATTGGAAATAAACCGCGCTCTCTGGATTTTTGGAACGGTACAAATTATTAGTATCTTTGGGTTTGTTATATTGTCAGAAGTCGGATCCAATCCTTGGATGTTGGGCACTGTAGTTTTTTTTGAATATCTGGGTGTTGGTCTTGGATCAGCAGCGTTAATCGCATTTATGGCACGTACAACAAATCCTGCTTTTGCAGCAACTCAGCTTGCATTATTTACAGCAATTGTGGCTGTGCCCAGAGTTTTTGCCAATGCTGTCACAGGAATAATTGTCGAACAAATTGGTTGGACAGATTTCTTTTTGCTCTGCATAATTTTTGCAATCCCAGGTATGTTGCTACTAATAAAAGTAGCGCCGTGGAATGAAACTAAACTTAACTAATTATATTCAGATACCAGTTTGCTGATTTATTGAATTTTAATTTGATGATCAAATTTTTTTGAAACACCAATCCCAAATTCTATGGCCTCTCTTAAGTCCCCGTTGTTCAAATTTTGTTCGGGGTCTATCGAAAGGTAGCTCTCCACTGTGTTCACGTCGCTCAGTACAAATAAAATAATCTATAGAAGAAAAAATTTCTTCAATATGTTCTGCATAGTTTTTCCAGTCTGTTGCAATATTTAGTGTGCCATTATCTTTTAAGCGATCTGCAATCGTTTTTAAAAATTTAGGTTGTATTATTCGTCGTTTATGGTGACGTTTTTTTGGCCAAGGGTCTGGAAAATAAAGATTAACTCTATTGATTGATTTAAGTGCAATCTGATGTTCAAGTACCTCAATTGCATCATGTGCAATAATTCGCAAGTTTTTGAGTGCGAGACTGCGTGCCATTATTAAGCAGTGCCCAATACCAGGTTCGTATACTTCGATTCCTAAATAATTATTTTCTGGCCTTTCATTAGCCATTTGAACCATAGAATCTCCATTACCAAATCCAATTTCAAGAACGATAGGGGCAGTTCGCCCAAAATTAGCATCCAAATCTAGCAATCGAATTTCATGCTCAATGCCAAGCTCTGGCCAAAGTTCTTTAAGTGCTTTTGATTGAGAGGGAGTCAGTCTGCCCGTTCTTCGTACAAAGCTACGTATTGATCGTTTATTAAAGATCATATTATGGTCTTGAAATAAATGCCGCGAGAATGCCAGCAGTAAACAGCCCTAAGACAAGCTCTGGCAATGCACTAAAGTGGAGAGCAAGGCCACCAGAAATAAACATAATGGCAGCAACCATTAACCAATTTCGTTTTTGTTGACGTTGCTGTTTAGCCATCAGTTTTTTTATTTCCTGCAAATCAAGTGATTCTGATTTTAAATCTGAATGACTTGATGCCTGACGCCCCAGATAACGTAAGATTGCGGGTAAATCCTTTAGAGTATCGCGTATTTGAGGAAGGTTTTGACGAAGATCTTTTAGAATAGCTCTTCCGCCAACCTGTTCATCCATCCATCGCTGCAAAACTGGACGCGCTGTTTTCCATAGATCAAGCTGTGGATACAGTTGTCTTCCTAGCCCTTCAATATTAAATAAAGTTTTATGCAATAGAATTAACTGCGGTTGGACTTCTACATTAAAACGCTGCGCAACACGAAATAATCTCATTAAAAGTTGAGCAAACGATATTTCAGCAAGTGGTTTATTAAAAATAGGTTCACAAACAGTTCTGACAGCAGATTCAAGCTGATCGACTCGAGTATTCTTAGGAACCCAGCCACTATCCAAGTGTAATTTGGCAATCCGATGATAATCACGATCAAAAAATGCAAGAAAATTTTCTGCTAAGTAACGTTGATCCTCAGGGCTTAGAGTTGCCACAATACCAAAATCAACAGCAGCATATTTTGGTTTCTTGGGATCCGATGTAATGACAAAAATATTGCCTGGATGCATATCAGCATGGAAAAAATTGTGCCTAAATACTTGAGTAAAGAATATTTCTACTCCATTTTCAGCAAGTTTTTGAATGTCAGTTCCATGCGCTTTTAGTGTAGCCATATCACTGATTGGGGTGCCGTAAATTCTTTCTTGTACAAGCACATCTGGCCGACAATAATCCCAGTAAACCTCTGGAACATATAGCATTTCTGAACCTTGAAAATTTCGTTTTAATTGAGCTGCACTAGCTGCTTCTCTCATGAGGTCCAATTCATCTAAAATCGTATGTCCATATTCTTCAACCATTTCGATTGGCCTTAAGCGTTTGCCGTGTTCCCAATAACGATCTGCAAGACCAGCTATAACACGTAGTACAGATAGATCATTTTCAATTTGACTTTTAACGCCAGGTCGTAAGATTTTTACTATTACTTCTTGGCCTGTCTTAAGTTTTGCCGTATGAACTTGAGCTATTGAGGCAGCAGCAAGTGGTTCTGAGTCAAAGCGCTCAAATACAGAATTGACTGATTTACCATATGTGTTTTCAATTATATTTTTTGCTTGTTTGACATCAAACGGAGGTACGGCGTCTTGAAGCTTTGAAAGTTCGTCAGCAATATCCGGTGGCAATAAATCCCTTCTAGTGGATAGAGCTTGACCAAATTTAACAAAAATTGGCCCTAACTCTTCCAGCATCAAACGCAGTCTCTCACCAATAGGAGTAGAATTATCATACTTTCGTGGCATGATATAAAAAAGAAAACGTAATGGTCGAAATAGATGAGTCTTTTTAATAACATCAACAAGGCCATACTTAACCAAAACACGTTGAATGGTAAAAATTCTAAAAATAGGTCGGCGTTTTGCCATTCTTATGAGTCTTCTTGCATCTGATTTAATTTCGCCTCAAGCCGATCTACATCATCTCGTAAGATGTTAATATTTTCATTAAATTTATCATTTTCATAACGACTAGGAATGCTACGACTTTCCTCTTGAAGGTACTCAAGAATATTCATTTCCATAGTTGAGCGTGCCTCTTTTCCCCATTTAATAAATCCACGGCTAATTTTCCCTAAGCGATTTGCAGCAATGTCTCCTATTATGGAAGACATTTCCTCCTCAATATCTGGTTTAGCATGTTTAAGAAGTTTTTGAAAAATATCAGCTACCCTAGCATCTCCTGATAAATTGAGTGAACCATCCCTAATAGCATCATCACCAGATCTTGCAGTCAAAGAGGCTAGAGTTATAAAAGAGCCAGATATTGTTAATTCAGGTTCGTTATTACTATCTGACATTAAAGTGAGAGTTTCATTCTCTATTAAAAAAAATATTTTTAGTGGTGTATGTTCGACATTAACGGCAATAACTTTCCCGGATAGTTGCTTGCAATAATCTTTAGCAGGAGTGGATTTTTGAATATTCTTATTTAACAGTTTTATAAATGGCTGAGCCAATTTTTCCAAAGTATCCATGGTGAATTAGACTTTATAACCAATATGAAGCGCGACAATCCCTGCAGCCATGTTGTGGAATCGATTATGCCTAAAACCCGATTTTTCCATCATTGACCTAAGCGTTTCTTGGTCAGGATGCATACGAATTGATTCTGCTAAGTATTGATAGCTTTTAGAGTCATTAGCAACCAGCTTTCCCAATGTAGGAAGTACATTAAAAGAGTAAAAATCATAGGCTGGTTTAATCAATTCATTAGGCTTTGAAAATTCAAGTATCATTACTTTGCCTCCCGGCTTCAGCACGCGATACATTGAGGATAGAGCTGCTTCTTTATCTGTAACATTTCTCAAACCAAATGCAATCATTACGCTATCAAATATAGAATCATTAAAAGGTAACTTTTGTGCATCCAATTGAATAATATTCATTTTATTAGATGCTCCAGAGTTTATGAGCCGACTTCGTCCTTCTTTCAACATTGCTGCATTAATATCAGATAATATTACATGTCCATTTTTACCAACTTTTTTTATCAACTGCTCCGTTAAATCGCCTGTACCACCGGCTAGATCAAGAATTACTTGACCAGGTTTAACTGCTGCTAAGTTGATTGTGAATTTCTTCCAAAGACGATGTAGACCTACAGACATTAAGTCATTCATAACATCATACTTAGTTGCTACAGAATCAAAAACATCGCGGACCATTCCGGCTTTTTTTGTTTCGTTAACAACCTGATACCCAAAGTGAGTTGTTTTTTCTTTTTCTGACTTCATTGGTACAGGATACCTGCGAGATATATATGGTACTAGTCTTTTTAGAGTATAAAGCGACTCAAATCTTCATCCTGTAATAGCTCCTCGAGATGAGCATTAACGTATTCAGCATCTATCAAACATTTTGAGCCACTTTTTTCAGAAGCTTCAAATGACACCACTTCAAGTAATCTTTCCATGACAGTATGAAGCCGCCGCGCACCAATATTTTCTGTATTCTCATTAACTTGAAAAGCAACTTCTGCAATTCTGCGTACCCCACTTTCTTCAAATTTAAGATCAACTTCTTCAGTTTTTAGGAGCGCAGAATATTGAGAGGTAAGTGATGCGTCAGGCTCTTTTAGGATTTTTACAAAGTCTTCAGTCGTAAGTGATTTTAATTCTACTCTTATAGGAAATCGACCTTGTAATTCTGGAATAAGATCGGATGGCTTGGCAACATGAAAAGCTCCAGACGCAATAAAAAGAATGTGATCTGTTTTAACCATTCCATATTTTGTATTTATTGTTGAACCTTCAACAAGTGGAAGCAGATCTCTTTGAACACCCTCCCTTGAAACATCTGCTCCTTGAGTACCAGAGCTTCTCGCTACTTTGTCTAGCTCATCTAAAAAAACAATACCATGTTGTTCAACAGCTTCTAAAGCTTGAGCCTTTAGCTCTTCTTCATCAATCATCTTTGCAGCTTCTTCATCTGTTAAATGACGAAATGCTTCTTTAATTTTTAACTTACGAGTTTTGCTTCGACTATTACCTAAGTTTTGAAACATCCCTTGTAATTGGTTAGTCATTTCCTCCATTCCTGGGGGCGCCATTATTTCGATTCCAACAGGTAATGCCTGAATTTCAATTTCAATTTCTTTATCATCTAGTTTACCTTCACGAAGCATCTTACGAAATTTTTGTCTAGTCTTATTGTCTGTATCTTTTTCTTTGAAGGAGTCTTCCGAAGACTCGTAAGATGGCAACAAAGCATCAAGTACGCGCTCTTCAGCAGAGTCTTCTGCACGATGACGAACCTTTGCCATAGCATTTTCACGGGTTAGCTTGATTGAAACATCCATTAAATCTCTTATGATGCTGTCAACCTCACGACCTACATAACCGACCTCAGTGAACTTTGTTGCTTCAATTTTAATG
>MDTA01227046.1_pt1 | contig 10001 bp, 9 predicted proteins | sample 811151 | NCBI WGS metagenome assembly MDTA01 (sample SAMN05326648, study PRJNA326480) | marine metagenome | isolation source: seawater | place: Indian Ocean: South | collected 2010 | reverse complement strand
GATGGTATATACGAAGACGTAAAACCCGATCGCCAGCGCGAGCAGCGCTGCGGCGGTCCAGTTCACACCAAGACCCATCACCATTACCGATCCGCCAGCTAGCACGGAGCCAAATGCCAGCGCCGTTTCCGGCTCCATGCGGTTTGCGGGAAGCGGCCGGTCTCGGGTGCGTTCCATCTTCGCGTCGAGATCGCGTTCGTACCACATGTTGATCGCACCGGACGCACCGGTGGCTACGGCAATGCAGAGGATCGCGATAGCAGCGATAACCGGGTGTATTTCACCCGGCGCCACCAAGACGCCGGCAAAGCCCGTAAACACTACCAGCGACATGACACGCGGCTTCAACAAAGCGACGAAATCCAACACTGCCGCGTCGCGCTGCAGCGGGACGGCAGAGACGCCGTTCGTCGCGATGATGGGCCGGTCGCTCATGTCAGGCCCTTAATGGGCACCCTCGTCCTTGATTTCAGGCAGTTCGTCGTAGGAATGGAAGTCCGGCGGTGACGGGAGGGTCCATTCCAGAGTCGTCGCGCCTTCGCCCCAGGGGTTCTCGCCCACACGTTCGGTGGACGCAAAACCCCGCCAGACGGCATAGAGAAAAATCAACACACCGAACGCGCTGACATAAGAGCCATAGGACGCAATCTCGTTCCAGCCCGCAAAAGCATCCGGATAGTCAGGGATTCGTCGCGGCATACCCGCAAGACCGGCGAAATGCATCGGGAAGAAAGTGACGTTCACACCGACAAAGGTGATCCAGAAATGCAGCTTGCCCAGGGACTCCGGAATCATCCGGCCGGTCATCTTGGGGAACCAGTAATAAAACCCTGCGAAAATCGCGAACACCGCGCCCAGCGAAAGCACATAATGAAAATGCGCCACCACATAATAGGTATCGTGCAGCGAATGATCGACACCGGCATTAGCCAGCACAACACCCGTGACGCCACCGACCGTGAACAGGAAGATAAACCCGATCGCCCAGATCATCGGCGTCGTGAAGCGGATCGAGCCACCCCACATGGTGGCGATCCAACTGAAGATCTTTATGCCGGTGGGCACCGCGATCACCATCGTCGCCGCCGTGAAATAGGCTTTGGTATCGACGCTCATGCCAACCGTGAACATGTGGTGCGCCCAAACGATGAAACCGACTGCGCCGATCGCGACCATGGCATAGGCCATACCGAGATAACCGAAGACCGGCTTGCGGGAGAACGTCGCCACGATCTGGCTGACGATGCCGAAGCCCGGCAGGATCAAGATGTAAACTTCAGGATGCCCAAAGAACCAGAACAGATGCTGGAACAGCACCGGGTCGCCGCCCTGGGCCGCATCGAAGAAGGCCGTTCCAAAGTTACGGTCGGTCAGCAGCATTGTGATGGCGCCCGCCAGAACCGGCAAGGACAGCAGCAGTAGAAAGGCCGTGACCAGGATCGACCAGACGAACAGCGGCATCTTGTGCAGCGTCATGCCGGGTGCGCGCATATTGAAGATGGTCGTGATGAAGTTCGCAGCACCCAGGATCGACGAGGCACCAGCCAGATGCAGCGAGAAGATCGCAAGATCGACCGCGGGACCGGGCTGTCCAGTCGTGGAACTTAGCGGCGGATAAATTGTCCAGCCTCCACCAACCCCATCGCCGCCCGGCGGGCCCGCCACGAACGGCGACGCCAACAGAAGCAGGAAGGAGGGAACCAGCAGCCAGAAGCTGATGTTGTTCATCCGCGGGAAAGCCATGTCCGGCGCGCCGATCATCAGCGGCACAATCCAGTTACCGAAGCCGCCGATCATGGCCGGCATGACCATGAAGAAGATCATGATCAGTCCGTGCGCGGTCACCAGCACATTGTACATGTGATAGTCGCCGCCCAGGATCCCGTCCCCGGGAGCGCCCAGTTCCGCGCGGAACAGCACCGACATGCCGCCGCCGATGATCCCCGCCACGATGGCGAAGATCAGGTACATCGTGCCGATGTCCTTATGGTTGGTTGAATAGACGAACCGCCGCCAGCCGGTAGGGTGGTCGTCGTGATGATCGTGGGTTGCGTGCGCTTCAGCCATGATTTTTTCCCTCGATCCCTATTTCGTTGCGCTCTGCGCGAGCATGCGCGGCCTGCTTAAACTTTCATCGGACGCGAACTCCTTGCGCGCCTTAGCGACCCACGCTTGGAATTTTTCCTTGGAGACGACCTCTACCGCGATAGGCATGAAGCCGTGGCGGATGCCGCACAGTTCGGAACACTGCCCGTAATAGACGCCTTCGTTTTTCACCGGTCCGAACCAGATTTCGTTCAAGCGACCGGGCACGCCGTCGACCTTTACGCCGAAGGCGGGAATACTCCAGGCATGGAGCACGTCGGAGGCCGTGACCTGGACCCGAACCGTCGTATCCACGGGCACCACCACGCGGTTGTCGGTTTCCAGAAGCCGCGGCTGGCCGGGCTTGAGCTCGTCATCAGGAACCATGTTGGCATCAAAGGAAAACTTGCCGTGATCCGGATATTCGTATGTCCAATACCACTGGTTCCCGGTGGCCTTGATGGTCATGTCCACTTTCGGGATGACATCAGAAGCATAAAGCAGCTTAAACGACGGAATCGCGATCACCACCAAGATCACCACCGGCACCACCGTCCACATGACTTCGATGGCTGTATTATGAGTGGTTCTGCTGGGATTTGGGTTTGCGTTGGCGTTAAACTTGACCATCACATAGGCCAGCAGCGCAAGAACGAACAGGCTGATCAAAATGATGATCCACAGCAGCAGATCGTGAAACCTCGTGATGTCTTCCATTAGCGGCGTCGCAGCTTCCTGAAAATTCAATTGCCACGGCTTGGGTTGCGCGGCATACGCGACGCCCGGCAGAGCCAGCGCGCCGACCATTGCGACAAAGCGGAAAAATCCTGATGCAACATGCATTTTTTGGGATCCGTTCTGGTGAAGTACGGCTGTCATCTTGGAATTCCTGAATAACCTGGCAGAATACCAGATACGTCGAGTGATAATCTTTCGTTAAAGGCGTTGCCCGACCTTCGCAAACTACCCCATAGCAGACCGTCATAACAAGCTGCGCGCATTGTCGCAGATGGCTGAATACCAAGCCTCATCAAGGGGATAGAGGCTGAAAGCCCAGAAATTGGGGCCTCTAGCGACAACGCAGATAACACAAACCATCCTTCGCGACCTAATGTCGCATGAAATTGGTGGTTTTTCAGGGGTTTTGGCTCTTGGCCACGGGGGGATGACGCGAAGGCAGGAACGATACATATTGGCGGGATACATGACAGGACACCCAAATGAGCGACACCAGCAACACTGACGAGCTGTTCTTCAACCGTACCGGTATGGATCGAGGGCGAATCGAAACCGTGGTTTCGGACGCCTTAGACGGTGCCGATGATGGTGAATTGTATATGGAATACTGCCAGTCGGAAGGCCTCTCGTTCGACGACGGGCGTCTGAAAAGCGCGTCTTTCGACACGACCCAAGGGTTCGGATTGCGAAGTGTCTCCGGGGAAGCCACCGGATATGCCCATGCCTCCGAACTATCGGAGGACGCGATCTCCCGGGCAGCGGACACGGTGCGCGCAGTACGCGCCGGCCATGGCGGAACGACGTCGGTCGGACTGCAGCAAACGAACGCGTCGCTTTACACGGAAACCAACCCGTTGGGCGAAGTGGATTTCTCGGCAAAGGTCAAACTTCTCGAAGACATGAACGATTACGCGCGCAGTCTGGATGACCGAGTAGTTCAGTTCTCGGCCTCGATTTCAGGTGAATGGCAGGCCGTTAAGATCGTTCGCAAGGACAACGAATGCCGCGAAGATATTCGCCCGCTGGTTCGGGTGAATGTCTCGGTCGTATGCGCCGACGGCGACCGGATGGAAGCCGGCAGCCACGGGACAGGCGGACGGACGGGTTATGCCGCATATATCGAACCCGATGCTTGGAAGGGCCAGATTGACGAAGCGTTGCGCCAGGCGCTGGTCAACCTCGATTCCATTCCTGCACCGGCAGGGGAGATGGATGTAGTGCTGGGCCCGGGCTGGCCGGGTATCCTGCTACATGAAGCCATCGGCCACGGTCTGGAAGGCGATTTCAACCGCAAGAAAACCAGCGCCTTTGCAGGATTGATAGGGGAACGGGTCGCGTCGCCAGGCGTCACCGTCGTCGATGACGGCACCATCAACGACCGGCGCGGCTCCCTCTCTATCGACGATGAAGGCACGCCAACATCAAACACGGTCCTGATCGAAGACGGTATTCTGACCGGCTACATGCAGGACCGTATGAACGCGCGACTGATGGGCATGGCGCCGACCGGCAACGGCCGCCGCGAGAGCTTCGCGCATGCACCGATGCCGCGCATGACCAACACCTACATGCATTCCGGCGATCACAACCCCGAAGAGATTTTGAAATCCGTCAAAAAGGGGCTGTATGCAGTAAATTTCGGCGGCGGTCAGGTAGATATCACGTCAGGCAAGTTCGTTTTCTCGGCGTCGGAAGCTTACATGGTCGAAAACGGAAAAATCGGCGCACCGGTAAAGGGCGCCACGCTTATCGGCAACGGACCGGACGTGCTGACCCGCGTGAAAATGATCGGTAACGACATGCAGCTAGACCCCGGCGTAGGAACCTGCGGCAAGGACGGCCAAGGTGTCCCGGTGGGCGTCGGACAGCCCAGCCTACTAGTTGAGAATATTACCGTCGGCGGAACCACAGCCTAAAAGCCAGCCGACCCGCATCGCTGGTTTATTCCCCCGGTCTTGTAACGGGGATCTATTTTGATCGAACATTCGGCGGATCAATGGACCCTCGCTACAAGTGCGAGGGAGTAACTTTTTGATTCATTGATCCGCTTGTCGATCGGAATTTTGATTTCCGGAACCGGGCGCGAGAAGAACTTTTCGGCGTTCTTTTCCCACGGAAAGGATTTCGGCTATTGCTGCGCCACGCGCCTGCCGACACCAGAAACGCGCCGGCTAGAAGCGCACCGGGTTTAATAAGCGAATTCTGAATAGATCGGGTCGACACTCTCGTTCCAGTCGGTTTGGTAAAGTGTCAGCAGTTGCTGGGCCGGAGAGTGGCCTACTTCGGCGACTTCCCGCAAGGTTTGGAGGAATCCGGTTTCGTCGTCGCCCCGACTGTCTATCGTGGCGCGTTTCTTAAGGCCAGCTTCGGAAATATCGAGAACCTGGAGGGCGATATCCTTCAGCTTTCCACCGCGAAAATCTGTCTGAAGCCCGTGCCTGGGAACCTCTGAACGCAGGTAATGATGATCTTCCAGCGACCAGTCCTTGACCAGATCCCAGGCCGCCGACTGGCATTCGGCGTCGTAGAGTAGACCTACCCACAGGGCCGGTAGCGCGCACAGGCGTCGCCACGGACCGCCATCGGCGCCCCGCATTTCGAGGAATTTTTTCAAACGGACTTCAGGAAAAATGGTGGTCAGGTGATCCGACCAGTCGCTCATCGAGGGCATCTCTCCCGGCCGGCCGGGCAGTTTGCCTTCGAGAAAATCGCGGAATGACTGCCCTGAGACATCCACGTATTCGCCGTCGCGATAGACGAAGTACATGGGCACATCGAGCGCATATTCGATATAGCGTTCGAAGCTCATCCCGTCTTTGAAAACAAAGGGTAGGATTCCGCAACGATCCGGGTCGGTGTCCTCCCAAAGGTGGCTGCGATAGGACAGCCAGCCACTGGGTCTGCCCTCCAGGAAAGGTGAATTCGCGAACAGCGCCGTTGCCACCGGCTGCAATGCCAGCGACGCGCGGAATTTCTCCACCATGTCGGCTTCGCTTTCGAAATCCAGGTTCACCTGAACCGTGCAGGACCTTAACATCATGTCGAGCCCGAGATCGCCCTTCTTGGGCATATATTCGCGCATTATCTTGTAGCGGCCTTTGGGCATCCAGGAGATGTCTTCCCGCCGCCATTTGGGAATAAACCCGGCACCAAGCAGACCCACGCCCAGCTCGCCCGCCACTTCTTTCACCTGCGCCAGATGGGTATGAACCTCGTCGCAGGTCTGGTGGATATTTTCAAGCGGCGCGCCCGATAATTCCAACTGTCCGCCCGGTTCCAGCGAGACGTTGCATTGGTTCATCGTCAGCGCGATGGGATTTCCGTTTTCCAGCACCGGCTCCCAGCCGAACCGGATCAGCCCTTCGAGAAACCTTCCGATACCCCAATCGCCTTTGTAGGGCGCGGGTTCATGCGTATTGAGTTTGAACACGAACTTTTCGTGTTCGGTTCCGATACGCCACTTTTCTCTGGGCTTGCATCCTTCTTCCAGATGCTCGACCAGTTGTCGGTAGTCGGTAATTGGTTCGGATTTACCTGCCGGAGGTGCAGCCATACGTGATCTTTTGTTAGCTGTTCACTGAACCCGAGGGTTCCGTGTCCAAGGACAAAGGGCAGGAAAGCCGCACGGCTGATTGCACCACATAATTATTCTGACCAGTCCCCAAGATGATTTTGCCAGCACACCAGTACCGCAGCGGCAGCCGTGTCCGCACGCAGGATTCTGGGACCCAGCCGGACGGCGGTAACAAAAGGCAGTTTGGCCATTCCGTCAAGCTCGGATTCGCTGAATCCACCTTCCGGCCCCGTCATCACGGCCCAGGGCCCGCCGGGCGAGATTTGGGAAAGCGCGTCGGGAACAGGCTCCGCCTGCCCGGCTTCCGCACACAAGATAATGCGCCGCGCGGGATCCCAGTCTTTCAGCAAATCCCCAAATCTTACGGGTTCTTCGACAATGGGTATGTTCAGCCGGGTCGATTGCTCCGCCGCTTCTACCGCGTTTACCCTCAGCCGCGCGGTGTTCACCCGCGCAACGTTCGTGTGCTCGGTCAACACAGGACATATGCGGCCAACGCCAAGCTCTGTCGACATGCGGGCAATGTTGTTCATGGGTGTGGCCTTGACCGGCGCGAACAACAGCCATACGTCTGGCGGCGTTCGTTGCGGGCGCAGCGTCTGATGGACAACCATCATGCAGCGGGATTTGGACTCATAGGCAATGCTGGCGCGCCACTCGCCCTGGCGGCCATTGAACAACGCTACGGTATCACCATCTTTCCGGCGCATGACACGACGCAGATAGTTGTGCTGATCCTGCGTTGCAGGAACGGCACAGCCCTGTTCCAGGTCATAGTCGACAAACAACCGGATGCGAGTGCGGTTATCGTTCATGGCTAGGATATTTGCACGAATCCGGGAAACCGGAACAGCCCACAGTGTTTAAGAATATGCTATGCCTGGTCCCATGAGCACTCCTTCTACCAGCGATATTCCCCGGGACGGCTGGGTCGATCGCCTGGCGCCCCGCTGGTCACAGCCCTATATACGATTGTCACGGTTCGATAGGCCGATCGGCGCCTGGCTGCTCTTATTTCCCTGCTGGTGGAGCATCGCACTCGCGTCCGGCGACCAGCAGGACATCATTATGTTCCTTCTATTCTGCGCCGGTGCCGGGCTGATGCGGGGCGGCGGTTGCACATGGAACGACATCCTGGACCGAGACTTCGACGCGCAGGTCGCACGAACTCGTGACCGCCCCCTGCCGGCGGGAGAAGTGACTGTCCGACAGGCCTTTGCTTGGTTCGTCCTCCAACTCGCCCTCGCGGCGGTCATTCTTTTCTCCTTTAACGGCTTCGCCATCGCGACCGGCCTCGCCTCACTGGCTCTGTTGGGCCTATATCCCCTCGCCAAGCGGGTAACGTTCTGGCCGCAATTCGTTCTAGGCCTTGCCTTCAACTGGGGTGCGCTTCTGGGCTGGGCAGCGGTCCAAGCTAATATCGGTTTGCCCGCCATTATCCTCTATGTAGGCGGTATATTCTGGACGCTGGGTTACGACACAATATACGCCCACCAGGACCGGCCCGACGATCCGGGCGCAGGCATCAAATCATCCGCGCGGGCGCTCGGGCTCATGGGATCTAAACCGTGGCTATACGGGTTTTACCTGGCGGCAATCGTGTTTTTCGGTTTTGCCGGGTATATGGCCAGCCTTTCCTGGCCCTTTTGGATCGGCCTCGCCGCTGGAGCCGCCCAACTGGTCTGGCAGGTGTCTGATGCCGACCTGGACGACCCGAAGAACTGCCTGTCCAAGTTCAAATCGAACGGCCTGTTCGGGTGGCTGTTGTTGGCCGGAATTATAGTTGGCCAACTGACCAACACCTAATCTTCAGGGTCCGCGTAATTCGGATCGAGCATCTCCGAAAACGCGTCCATTTCCCCGGTCACGCTGCGGACTGCCTTTTCCTCCATCGCTCGGTAGCGATCTAACGCTTCGCGCCCGAAGTCGGTAACCTGCGCTCCGCCGCCGCCGCGCCCGCCCGTCGCCGCTTCAACCATCGGTTCGCGAAAGGCTGTGTTCATAGTTTCCACCAGTGTCCACGCCCGGCGGTAGGACATGCCCATCTTCCTGGCTGCGGCGGAGATTGAACCTGTTTCCTCTATCAGGCGCAGTAGTTCCGCCTTGCCGGGTCCGATAGCGATGGCCTTGCCCAGGATAATTCGAAGCCGGGGAGAAGGCGCGGTCATGCCCGGAGCGCTTCCAGTTGTTTTTCAGCGGCAGCCAGGTCTTCTGGCCGGTTGATGTTGAAAAACGGATCGGCGTCTTCGGCGCCGAAGTCGACCACCGCCAAACGGTAACGCGCTGTCCAGATGTCGACCTTTCGGATGCCCTCCTCCGTTAACGCTTTGCGCAGATCGGCGGCCAGGGTCAGCGGCCACAAAGCGAATACCGGGTGGTGGCGCCCCGCGGAGGAAGCGCACGCCAGATCTACGACCTCAGACCGCGCCGCACTTAAGAGCAGGGCCACCAGATCCGTCGGCACGAAGGGTGCATCGCAGGCGAAACTTGCCAGCCACTCGCAGGCGGGCGCGTTTTCTCTCGCCCATTCCATTCCGGTCAGCACACCGGCCAGCGGCCCGGCAAATCCACCAACAACATCCCGAACGATCGGCAGTCCGTAGGATACGAATTGACCGGGATCGCTATTGGTATTCAGAACAATATGAGACACCTGGGGTACGGCAACATCGACACTGCGCTGAAGCAACGTTTTACCGCCCAATTCGGCCAAGCATTTATCGCCCCCGCCCATCCTGCGGGATTGCCCGCCGGCCAGAAGAACGCCACAGATATTTTCGTTAGGCGGCATGACCGGTCAGCAGGCCAGGTGTCATAGGTTCAGCTCCGAGCAGGTCGGCCAGAACATCCCGGTGGGATGGGTCGAGGCCTGAAAAATCGTTTTCCCACCGGTCCGGTGCATCATCCGGCGTGGCGCCAGGCGCAGCCACCGCATTTTCGATATCGGAAAGACGCAGTGTTAATCGCCGCTGGAGAAGCCCTTCCACCAGATTGAGGTGTTCGGTGTGAAAATAGTCGTCGCAAAGGGCATACCAGAAGCGCACCCTGGAAACATCGGCAGCGGCGATGACGGACACGCGTTCTAGATCGTTATAGGCATCCATCCGCGCACCGGCATCGCCCGTGAATATCACCTCTCCGGAGCAATCTCTAAGCGGGGACGCCAGCGACAGCATTGCGGACATATGCTGGTCGAACCGGGCCAGAAGTGACACGGACTGCCCGGCATAGGCGACATAGCGGCCGCCTTCGTAGGTCTTGATCCGGACATAAACGCCGGCGGCGCAGAGATTTTCGAATATCAAAGGGTCGTCCGGTATCCGGCCGGGGCCGACCGGGCCTTTCCAGGTCAGTGAGACAGTCATGAATCGGCAGTCGCTGCTTTCCGCCCCGCACCGGCGGGTTCATCGGAAGCGGCATTCGGATCGGCGTCGTAAACAATCCGGTGTTCTCCCGCCAGCGCGACAAATCGATTTCCGCGCGCGCGGCCAATCAGGGTCAGATTCGCTTGCCGGGCCAGATCCACCCCCCAAGCGGTAAATCCCGATCGGGATATCAGCACAGGAATATTCATCTGAACTGTCTTTATCACCATTTCACTGGT
>MDTA01213949.1_pt1 | contig 10001 bp, 10 predicted proteins | sample 811151 | NCBI WGS metagenome assembly MDTA01 (sample SAMN05326648, study PRJNA326480) | marine metagenome | isolation source: seawater | place: Indian Ocean: South | collected 2010 | reverse complement strand
GAGAAAAATTTGATTATTTCTTAAGTTTGCCCTCAACTTCTCCATTAAGAAACCAGGTAGATATCATGAACCTTATAAAAAATTTTTCTACGTTTAAATCAGATTTAGCTATTACAGTAACTAAAACCAATAGAATTCCATATTTTAACATGGTAAAAATAAACAAGGATGGATTTGTAAAAATAGCTGAAAAGAAAAAAAATTATTCCAAAAAAAATTTATTTGATATTACGACTGTGGGATATATATCTACCCCAGAATACATACTTAAAAGTAAAAATATTTTTAAAGGAAAAGTTAGATCAATTTTAGTACCTCGCGAAAGAGCTTTAGATATCGATGATGAATATGATCTAAAATTAGCAAAATTATTATTAAAAAAATGAAAAAAAATATTGTAATCATCGGTGGTAGCGGATTAATTGGATCTCAAATAATTCAAAAATTCAAAAAAAATAAAGAATATAATGTAATTAATATTGATACAAAAAATAAAGACAAATTTAATACCTATAAAGGAAATATTTGTAGCGAAAAATCAATCTCAAATGTTTTAGGAAAAATTTTTAAAAGATTCAAAAAGATTCATACTGTAGTAAACCTCTCTTATCCAAAAACAAAGAATTGGGGAAAAAGTTTTGAAAATATAAAAGAGAAAGATCTAAAGGAAAATTTGTATAATCAACTTGGAAGTTCAATTATTTTAGCAAAAGTAATATCAAAGTATTTTATAAAACAAAAATATGGGAACTTAATTTTCTTCTCATCTATTCAAGGTATATCAGCTCCTAAATTCGAACATTATTTAAATACTAATATGGTGTCCCCAATTGAGTACAGCGCGACAAAAGCAGGGATAATTAGTATAACTAAATATCTTGCTAAATACTTTAAAGGAAAAAATATTAGAGTTAATTGTGTAAGTCCTGGAGGTATATTAAATAAACAACCAAAAAATTTTTTAAAACGATATAAAAATTCTTGCTTATCAAAAGGTATGCTTGATAGTAAAGATTTAATTGGAATAGTCGAATTTTTGATTTCAGAAAAATCAAAATATATCAATGGACAAAATATTATAATAGATGATGGCTGGAGCTTATGAGCTCGAATTTAAATATAAAAGATATATTTGAGATCGAAAATTTTTATTTTCAAAACTGCTCAACTACAAGAATTGAGAAAATAATTCTCCAATATGAAGTTTTTAAGTCAGCCTCAAGGATACAAGGGGATATAATAGAATTTGGAGTGTTTAAGGGGATTAGTTTTTTACGATTAGCATTGTTTAAAAAAATGTTGTGTAAAAACAAAAGTTTATTTGGTTTTGACACCTTTGATCAGTTTCCTAAAGCTAATAATAAGATAGATCAAAAACAAAGAATTAAATTTATTAAAGAAGCGGGTCCAAAATCTGTTTCAGTTTCATCTTTAAAAAAATTTTTAAAAAAAAAAAATTGTCATCATAAAACAACTCTTGTTAAGGGAAATATTTTTGAAAGTCTTCCTAAATTTTTTACTAAGAATAAAAAAAAAAGATTCTCTCTTGTAAATTTAGATTTAGATCTATATGAACCCACTAAGTTTGTTTTAGAAAATATTTATTCAAAGATATCAAAAAACGGTTATTTAATATTAGATAACTATAATAGTTTTTTTGGAGAAACAAAAGCTGTTGATGAATTTTGTAAAAAAAATTCAATAAAAATAAAAAAAAAGCAATTATTAAGTAAACCAATATATTTCTTAGTAAAAAAATGAAATGCTTAGTTACAGGTGGCTCAGGATTTATTGGATCACATCTGGTTGAAGAACTTATTAACCAGCGCCATCAAGTAACAGTTTTAGATAGATTAAAAACAAAATTTCTTAAAAATAAAAAGATTAAATTTTTTAGAACAGATTTATCAAGTGAGAGTAAATTAAAAAAGGCATTTAAAAATCAAGATGTTATTTTCCACTTTGGAGGTTTGAGCGGGATAAATGAGTCAATGGTAAACCCATTGAAGACAGCAGAATATAATTTGATGGGTACAGTAAGGCTGTTGAAATTAGCAAAAGAATTTAGCATTAAACGTTTTATATTTGCGAGCACAGTCTATGTAAATAGTGAGCAAGGAAGTTTTTATAAATCAAGTAAAAGGGCAGCAGAAGATTTTATCGAGGAGTATAGAAAAAAATATAAACTAAACTTTACCATTTTAAGATTTGGAACTGTTTATGGCGAAAGGGCAAGTGGTGAAAATAGTATTGATAGAATTCTTAATAAAGCTCTAAAAAATAAAAAAATAATTTATAGCGGGAATGTCAAAAATACTAGAGAATATATCCACGTAAAGGATGCAGTTAGAGCTACTGTAAAAATATTAAATAAAAAATTTATGAATAAGTATATAAATATAACCGGTCGTAGAAAAATTCCAGTTGTTAAAGCTTTAAATATTATAAGAAAAGAATTAAATTTAAATACCAAAATTATTTATGAAAATAAAAAAATGGAAGGACACTATATTAATACACCAGATAATTTTAAAATTAAAAAAGCCAAGAAAATTAAAATAAAAAAAAGCATACCTTTTAATATTGGAATTAGAGAAATTATAAAATCTAAAAGAAAATGATTGCAGCAATTATGATAGGCAGAAAGGGAAGTAGAGGATTTCCAGGTAAAAATACTTATAAAGTTTTAGGAAGAAGTATGTGTGAATATCCTTTAATTGCTGCAAAAAAATCTAAATTTGTTGATAAAATTTACATTGCAACTGATTGTGATAAAATTAAAAGAGTTAGCTCAAAATATAATGTTGAGTTTATTGATAGACCAAAAAAACTTAATACAGCAAAAGCATTAGGAGATCATGTATTTGAATATTCATTTAAAAAAGTGAAAAAACAAAATAATAAAAAAATTGAATTAGTTGTTTTGCTTTTTGCTAATGCACCAACAATAAATTACCAATTAATCGATAGAGGGATTAAATTGCTGAAAAGAAAAAAAAAATTTGACTCAGCGGTGACAACTTCTGTTTACAACATGTGGAGTCCTTTAAGAGCTAGAAAGCTCCATCAAGACGGAACCTTAAAACCATTCGTAAATTTTAATTACTTTGGAAACCCCAAGACGCTAAATTGTGATAGAGACTCTCAGGGAAATGTATATTATGCTGACATGTCTTTATCAGTGGTCAGACCTAAATGCTTGGAAAATCTTAAAAATGGTTTGTTACCTCAAAAATGGATGGGTAAAAAAATTGCTCCAATATTTTCATGGGGAGGGTGCGACATAGATTTTAAATGGCAAATTCCAATGGCTGAATATTGGTTGCTCAAGAATGGTTTTAGAAAAAAATGAAAATAGAAAAAGAAATTTATAATAAAAGAGAGAGCTTTTATAGAATAAAGCAAAGTAAATCTTTCAAAATTGATGATAATATTTACGTGCAAGTAAAAAAAAGTTTAAATGATAAAAAATTAATTTCTAAAATTAATCAGAATCATCTACCAATTATACAAAAATTAAAAGAAGATTTATTTTCAGAAAATACAGAAAATAAAGAGATTAAATTTAAAATTACTGAAAATATTCTTAAAGAAATTAAGCTTCTCGATTACAATAATCTTTTAAAATTTCTTGTACATAGGTATCGATACGATATATATCCTCAAACGTATGAGTTTGATGATTACCCGCCTTACTTACAAATCGAACCTACATCCTTTTGTAATTATAGATGTGTTTTCTGCTATCAATCAAATCAAAATTTTTCACAGAAAAAAAATGGTTTCATGGGACATATGACATATGAAACTTTTAAAGAGATAATTGATCAGTCGGAAAAAAATATTGAGTTTATATCTTTAGCCTCAAGAGGTGAACCTTTGATGTGTAGAGATATAGAGAAAATGTTGGCTTACACTCGAAATAAATTTTTAAATTTAAAAATAAATACCAACGCATCTTTACTTACTGAGAGTAAGATACATTCTATTTTACAAAGCGGTATAAAAACAATTGTTTTCTCAGCCGATGCAGCTGATGAAAAACTTTATGAAAAACTTAGAGTAAATGGAAGTTTTAAAAAAATAATGAAAAATATAATACTTTTTAAGGAAATAAGAGAGAAGCAATATCCTAAAGCAAAAATAATTTCTAGAGTATCTGGTGTAAAAGTAACTGACTCACAGAAATTTGATGACATGGAAAATGTTTGGAATGAATTAGTAGATCAAGTTGCTTTTGTTGAATATAACCCATGGGAGGATGTTTATTCGTCCAAACAAAATAAAATTAAAACTCCTTGCTCAGAACTTTGGAGAAGAATGTTCGTTTGGTGGGATGGATTAGCCAATCCATGTGAGGTAGATTTTAAATCTTTATTGCAACCTGGTAATATCAAAGATTCAAGGATCAGTTCGTTATGGACTGGTAAAATTTATAAAGATTTAAGACAAAAACATTTATCAAAATTAAGAGGTGGTGTGCATCCTTGCGATAAATGTGTAACTATCTAATTTGGTCATACAAAAGTGAAAATTTCAGTTTCTAATATTGCTTGGTATCAAGACTCAAAAAAGTTTTTACAATTTTTAAGTTTTATAAAAAACTTAAATTGTGATGGTGTTGAGATAGCTCCGTCAGCTATTTGGAATGAGCCAATTGAAAGCACAAAAGAAGAGAGAAATACTCTTAAGAAAAATATAAAACAATTAAATTTAGAATTTATTGGATTCCATTCGCTTTTATTCTCAAAACCAAATTTAAAATTATTTAAGAATAGTAATTTAAGACTTGAAACTAAAAAATATATTTTCAACCTCATAGATTTATGTTCGGATCTAGAGGGCACAAAACTAGTCTACGGTTCTCCCAAAAGTCGTGAATTATGTGGTAAAAAATACCAAGATTGTAAAAATCAATCTTTAGAAGATTTTTATGAAATAGCAGAACACTCTAAAAAAAGAGGGACTATTTTTTGTTTAGAGCCATTAAGTATTAAAGAAACTGATTTTATAACCTCTTTGGAGGAAGGAGGTGAAATAATTAAACATGTCGATCATCCAAATTTAAAATTACATTTAGATACTAAAGTTTTGTTTCATATAAAAAAAGAATTTAAATCGTTATTATTCACCTTTAAAGATATTATTGAACATGTGCATGTTGGAGATGAAAATCTTATGCCCCCAGGTACAATTAACAAAGAACACGCTGAAATAGGAAAGTGTTTAAGAGACATTAACTATAAAGGATTTATTACTTTAGAAATGAGAAGGAATTTAGACAATATAGAAGGTTCGATAAAAAAAAGTGTAAAATTTATAAGGGAGAATTATTTAAAGGTATGAAAGATAAAATCTTTGTTCTTGGGGCTAGTAGCGATTTTGGTATTAATTTGATAAAATCATTAAGCACAAAAGAAAATTGTATAATCGGATTACATTGTTATTCTGGAAAATCAAGAATACAAAAAGTTTTGCTTAAAAATAAAACAAAAAATAAAATTAAAATTTTTCAATCTAATTTAGATAGTCAAATTAAATGTCATAAACTTTTTAACAATTATTTAAGATGGTCGGGAGGAATAAATAAATTCATTCAGTTAAACGGTAATGTTTCAAAAGTTATTAATTGGATGAAACTGCATCAAAATGATTTTGAAAATGATATAAAAATAAATTTATCATCAGTTTTTTATATTTCTCAAAAAGTATTTAAAAGTATGGAAAAAAAAGGAGGAAAAATCATTTTTACTAGTACAAGCTCTGCACTTCATGGTGGAGGAGAAAATAGTTTTGCATACGGAATAAGTAAATCTGGTATTGTTTCTCTAACTAAAGGCCTCGCACGTTTTGGAGCAAAAAAAAATATATTAGTAAATGCAATAGCGCCTGGTTTCATTGATACTAGATTTCATACAAAAGTAATGAAAAGAAGCAAAGAAGATCTGAAAAAAAGATTAAAATTTACGAAACTACTAAGAGCTGGCAAAACAGGTGATGTAACTAATTTAATATTATTTTTACTTTTTCAAAATAATTATATCACTGGTGAAGTAATACCTATTGATGGTGGAGACTGGATATAATTACAATTTATAAAAAAATCCAATGAAAAATTACTCTAAATCAGACTTAATGATAAACCAAAGCCCAGTTGTTTTTATTGATGGATTGATTGGCGGAGGTAAAACACTCATATCAAATTTAATAGGCAGTATAAAAGACGTAGACTGGTGGAGATATGAATCGAAATTTGAACAATTATGCTCTTTGAATTACTTGAAAAAATTAAATAATGAGGAAACTTCTGAATTAATAATAAAATATTATAACGAAATATACTATGATAATTATATATTAAGGAACTCTAATTTTAGAAAACAAGATTCATCTTCTATTTATAATCATCCCCGAGCTAAAAAAATACTAAGAAGATTAAATTACAGCGACCAACAAGCTAAAGCTAATTTTAAAAAGGCAAAAATAGTTTTACCTTTTATGACGCATTTTAATACAATTTCAAGCGAGCCTATATTTCAAGCTTTTGGTAAGAAGCTCGTATATGTTTATTTAACTAGAAATCCTTATAATACATATACTATAAATCATTTAGCAAATTGGACAGAAGAATGGAAAAAAAGAAAAAATAGATATGGTTTATTATCTGTTTTTGATAAATTTAAAAATCTAAATATTCCAAGTTTTATATATAAATATAAAAGAAATTACCTGAGGTTGAACAAATTTGAAAAAGCAATTTTAATTTTAAAACTCTTTTGCGACTATCAACAAAAACAAAAAAAACTCAAAAAACTAAAAAAAAAATATAATTCAAAAATTATTATTATACCTTATGAGGATTTAACAATTAATCCAAAAAAATATTTAAAAATTTTAACAAAAGAATTAAATAAAAAAATTGACAAAATCTTGGTAAAGAGTCTGAAAAAAAATAAATTACCTAGAAAATCGAACTATATACCAAAAGGTATAAATAATGCTCATCTTTTTCAGTATTATTGGACTAAAAATAATAATAGAGAAAAACTTTATACTGATGAAGTTAAAAAATTTTTAAAAAACAAAATCTCTAAAAAGTTTTTTCTTGATATTTCAAAATTAGACAAAAAATACAAGCAATTCTTAAAATCCTTTTAATTTCACAAGTATTCTATTTTTATCAAAAATGGCTCAAAATTTAGTAATTTATAGTGGTGCTCCATTTAGTTTTGAAAACAGTATAAAAAAATACGGTTTTCATAAATTATCGAAAAAAAAATTTTCAATAAAATATGTTGAAAGCGCCGAAATATTTCATGAGAAAAAAATTGTAAATCGTTTCAGAAAAATTTCAAAAAAAAGTGATAGATTTAGACCAGACATTAAATTAAAAAATTTCGGTGAATTTGAAAAATTTTTTAAAAATATTTGTAAAAAAACGATTATATTAATAATTAACAGAGGTCCAATGAGTTTACCTTCGACCAAACGGAATTTCGATATTACAATTTTTAACTCATTTGGATTGAGATATGTTTTTTTTGACTCTCTTCATTGGAGTATTGGTTGTAATTTTAGAAAAAATTTTCTTTTGAATCTTTTTAAATTTTTTTGGAACTCACTTATTAAATTTTTAATTAAAACTAATAATAAAGATCTTAATCCTTATTTATATGTGGGAAGTGGAAATATGTTTCTTAAAGATATGGGAATAAAAAGAAATTATATTAATTGTAGTTCGAATTATATTGAATTTGAAAAAAGTAAAAAAAAAAGAAAAAATTTATTATATACATCGATGAAGGAGTGGACGTTGCAAGGGATGTTATTTTATACAATTCACCATTTATAAGAAATCATGATAATAAAAAATTCTTAAAAGATTTACATAAGTTATTTGATTTTTTAGAAAAAAAATATAAACAAAAAGTAGTAATTGCAGCTTCTAACAAATACCAGTACACATCAAATTTTTTTGGTAAAAGAAAAATTATTTATGGTAAAACAAGCGAACTGGTAGATAATGCAAAATTGATTTTAGGTCATAGCTCATCAGCTTTATACCAATCTTTAATTAGTAATAGTCCAGTCATTAATTTAAAGCACAAAAAATTTGGTTTAATAAGAAAAATTTTTATTGATTTATTTGCAAGTAACGTTTTAAACCAAAATTCTATTTTTATTGAGAATATTATTAAAAAAAAAAAAATTAAATTAAACACTGACAAAAAATTCAGGTATAAAATACTTAAAAATTATTTTATATCTGAAAATTTAGCTTATAAAAATTTTAGTTTCTATTTAGAAAAAGGTTTAGAAAAAATCATATGAAAATACGTTGTAGAAATTGCAAAAACATTAAATTTAAAAGAATTATAAAAATAGGATCACAACCTATTAGTAGTATTTATTTAAAGAAAAAAAATTTTAAATTAAAAAATTATCCATTAGATTTATACGAGTGTCAGTCATGTAATTTAATACAATTTAAAAAACTTGCCCCGTTAAGCAATATGTATGGAACAAATTACGGCTATAGAACTTCCTTAAGCCCATTAATGATAAATCATATGAAGAAAAAATATGATCATATAATAAAAAATCCATCAATTAAAAAAAATAAAATTTTAGATATTGGCTCAAATGATGGAACATTTTTAAATTTTTTTGCAAAAAAATCATTTAAAAAAGAATTAATTGGAATTGATCCATCAGCTGAAAAATTTAAAAAATATTATAATTCAAAAATAAAAGTGATTGTCGATTATTTTTCAAAAAAAAGGGTAGAAAAATTTTTCAATTTTGAAAAACAAAAAAAAGATTTCGACTTAATTACATCATACGCAATGTTTTACGACATAGAAGATCCTAACTCTTTTGTAAAAGATATAAATAAAATGTTAAATAAAAATGGTATTTGGATTTCAGAGTTCTCTTATTTTCCTCTTTTATTAAAAAATTTGACTTATGATCAAATCTGTCATGAGCATGTTACCTATTACACTTTGAAAACTTTTAAAAAAATTGTTGAAAAAAATAATTTCAAAATTATTGACGTGAATTTTAATGAAATTAATGGAGGAAGCATAGAAGTATTTTGTGCGAAAAAAAATAGTTTTAAAAAAGTAAATAGTAAAAAAATAGAAAAAATTTTGCTAGATGAGAGTAAAATTGACACAAAGGCATATGAGAGATTTAATACAAGAGTTAATAATGTAAAAAAAGTATTAAGGAATTTTTTAACCAACCTAAAAGGGAAAAAAATCATTGGATATGGGGCTTCAACAAAAGGAAATATAGTTTTAAATCACTGTAAAATCGATAAAAGTCTTTTACCGTTCATATGCGATGCTAATCCTTATAAGTTTAATAGATATACTCCTGGCACAAATATTAAAATTGTATCTAAGCGGAAAATGCATTCTCTTAAACCAAAATATTTATTAGTTTTAATTTGGTCTTTTCGAACTGAAGTTATTAAGCAAGAAATAAAATTTATAAAAAAAGGTGGGAAATTAATTTTTCACTTACCAATTTTTCACATTGTAGATAAAAGTAATTATAAGTATTTTATAAATAAAGATTTTAAGGATTTCTCTTACGATTATTAGTAATTAGTAATGATTCTTTCTATTTGTATTCCAACTTATAATAGACCTGTTCACTTGGAAAATTGTTTAAATTCTATTTGTATCGCAAAAAAAAATGCAAAAAAATTTAAATTCGAAGTTTGTATTTCAGATAATGGATCTAAACACGATATTAAAAAAATAGTTTTTAAGTATCAACAAAAAATTAAAATTAAATTTCATAGATTTAAAAGAAACTATGGAATTACGACTAACTTTCTTAAGACTATTGAAATGGCAAAAGGAGAATTTGTTTGGACAATTGGAAATGACGATTTATTAATTCCAGAATCTCTTTTAATTATACAGAAACTTTTAAAAAAATTTAAGAAAGCTGATTACTTTTTTATTAATTCTTCAAATTTAGGTTAT
>MDTA01074466.1_pt1 | contig 10001 bp, 5 predicted proteins | sample 811151 | NCBI WGS metagenome assembly MDTA01 (sample SAMN05326648, study PRJNA326480) | marine metagenome | isolation source: seawater | place: Indian Ocean: South | collected 2010 | reverse complement strand
CGGGAGTATTATTAAAAATGGGAGGTTATGGTTTTTTACGATATTCTATTCCTATGTTTCCAGATGCTAGCATTTATTTTACACCTTTAGTTTTCACTTTAAGTGTAATTGCTGTTATATATACTTCTTTAACGACTTTACGTCAAGTTGATCTTAAACGTATTATTGCTTATTCTTCTGTAGCGCATATGGGTTTTGTTACTATAGGTATGTTTACATTAAATATTCAAGGTATTGAAGGAAGTATGCTTTTAATGTTAAGTCACGGTATTGTTTCTAGTGCACTGTTCTTATGTGTAGGTGTTATTTATGATCGACATAAAACGCGTATTATTAAGTATTATAGTGGTTTAACAGTTAAAATGCCGCTATTCTCTATGATCTTTTTATTTTTTATTATGGGTAATATGGGTTTACCTGGTACTAGTAGCTTTGTATGTGAGTTTTTAGTTTTAGCAGGTGCTTTTAAAGTTAATGTTTTTGTTACTACTCTTGCAACTACAGGTGTTATTTGGGGAGCTGGTTATTCTATTTGGTTGTATAATCGTGTAGCGTATGGTAATATACGTACATCACATATTTCAATTTTTAGAGATTTAGAGCGTCGAGAATTTATGGTTTTTGCGCCTTGTATCTTTCTATCTCTTCTAATGGGTTTATACCCTGAAATATTTTTAAATGCAATGCACGTTTCTATTACACATTTAATAGAACAAATTCAATAAAAAAATAAATAAGTAATTTTAATAGATGGATTTTCTAACTTTTTTTGGTAATGATTTTAAAGCAGTTATGCCTGAATTATATTTATTCACAGCATGTTTGCTTTTATTATCATATGGAGTTATTTTTAGTACGTCAAAAATACTTAATTATCCTATGATTCAGCTGAATGTTGGTTGGTTAACTATTTTTACGTTATTAGTAACTTTAAGTTTACTTATAAGTAGTCCTATAACTACTATGACAGTATTCAATGACTTATTGGTTATCGATTCTTTTAGTACTTTTAGCAAGATTTTAATAGTTATTAGTACTTTAATTTGTTGTTTAATGTCAATGAGTTATTTAGAATATAAAAAAGTAAACTCTTTTGAATATTTTATTTTAATTTTATTAGCTTGTTTAGGAATGGTGTGTTTAGTTTCAACTAATGATTTATTAGCTCTTTATATGGCTATTGAATTAATGAGTTTATCTTTTTACATTCTAGCAGCTTATAAAAGAAATTCTGAATTTTCAGGCGAAGCTGGTTTAAAATATTTTATTCTAGGCGCTTTCTCTTCAGGTCTTTTACTTTTTGGTACTTCAATGGTTTATGGTTTTACTGGATTAACTAATTTTGAAGAATTATCTAAAGTTTTAACTGGTATCGGTGGGATGGGTGATTCTGTTACATATAATGGTATTCTTATAGGTATCATGTTTATTACAGTTTCTTTACTTTTTAAAGTAGCTGCGGCACCTTTTCATATGTGGGCGCCCGATGTTTATGAAGGTGCTCCCACACCTGTTACTGCTTTTTTTTCAATTGTGCCTAAAATTGCGGTTTTAGCCCTTTTATTACGTTTATTTTATTCAACATTTTATGATTTTGCTAATTTTTGGCAACCTATATTTTTGTACACTGGTACTTTATCCATGATAATAGGTTCTATTGGTGCTCTTTATCAAAAGAAAATTAAAAGATTAATGGCTTATAGTGGTATCGCTAATGTTGGATATATGTTGATTGGTTTAGCTGCAGGTACTGTAGAAAGTATGTCAGGTGTTCTTATTTATCTTATCGTTTATGTTGTTATGATGATCGCTTTTTTTAGTTTTGTTTTAGGTACACAAACAGAAAAAGGCTCAAAACTTAATATGTATATTTCAGATTTAGCTAATTTAGGTAAAACAAACCCAGCATTAGCTTTTTCTATTTCTTTCATAATTTTCTCAATGGTAGGCTTGCCTCCATTTGCAGGTTTCTTTGGAAAAATGTATTTATTTTTAGCTGTTATTCAATCAGAATTATATGTTGTAGCTATTATTGGTATTCTTTCTAGTGTAGTTGCTTCTTTTTATTATATTCGTATAATAAAAGTAATGTTTTTTGGTACATCTACAGAATATGTTTTATATAAACAAATGGATAAGTTAAATGCTCTAGTTTTAAGTAGTTCTATTTTCTTTCTTATCTTTTTCTTTGCATATCCTGCACCTTTCCTAATGTGTGCTCATAAAGTATCTTTAGGATTGATTTTATAAATATATTATAATATATTTAATGTAATTTTCTTAGTTGAATATAGATACACCCTAACCCTTTTCGAATTAGACATGTGAAATATATTCAAATTCTATCTACTGTGTTTATGGGAACTAGATTTATTATTATATTAAATATTATAATTTATTTTATAATAATAAAATAATCATAAAAAATTGTTAAAATAAAAAATATGAAAAATAAAGTACAAGATATTTGTATAATTCGTATCAATGCAACCCAAAATAATACAATATTAACTGCAACCAATTTAAGTAAAAGTGTTATTTCTACAATGTCTATGGGTTTGTTTATGAAGTCTAAGAGAGGTAAAAAATCGGTTCCTCATGGTGCTTTATTGACAGGAGAATCTATGGGTTCTTTGTTATTAGATAAAGGTTTTAAAACAGCACAAATTCATATAAAAGGGTTTGGCAATGGCAGAGAAAATGCTATTCAAGGTTTACTTTCTTCAGGTTTAAATATTATGGAAATCCTTGATATAACGCAAGTACCTCATAATGGATGTCGTCCACCCAAACGTAGACGTATTTAGCTTATCAGGGAAGAAGGGACTCGAACCCTTAACCGACGGTTTTGGAGACCGTTACTCTGCCAATTGAGCTACTTCCCTATTGTAGTAATATTTTTTTACTTCTTTAATGAAGTATTCTTTTATAAGGAGGAGTGGCTGAGCGGTTAAAGGCGGTAGACTGTAAATCTATTGTTAATTCTACGTAGGTTCAAATCCTGCCTCCTCCATTAAAAATGTATATTTTAAAAAATGATTTAGAATAAAAATAAAAAGATTTATCCAAATTATTTTATTATTAAAAAAGAGATTTTTTTTTTCAGGGCCTATAACTCAGTTGGTTAGAGTATACGCTTGATAAGCGTAAAGTCAATGGTTCAAGTCCATTTGGGCCTAAAGTCAATGTTTATAAAGAGTTGATTTTTTTTATCACAAACTCTCTTTTTATAGTATAAAATTTTTGTTGTATTTTTTTAAAATAGTTTTATTTTTATTTCTTCAAAAAAAGAAAAATAAAATTAAATATGGCTGTTCCTAAAAAAAAAGTTTCTGTTTCTAGGAAACGTACTAGATTAAATTCTATACAACATAAAATGAAAAATTACACTCAATGTAATAAATGTTTAAATTTTATTCCTTTGCACCGCAAGTGTTTATCTTGTATTAAAGTGTAATTCAAAGGAATATTATAAATAAATATATTTAAAATTTTTTTTATGGCAAAATTATTAAAACGACCTCACTTTGAGGTTATCAACGCACATGCTATTGAATATCCAACTCCTATTAATTTAAATAACTTTTGGAATTTTGGTGCTTTAGCTGGAATTTGTTTAGGTATTCAAATTTTAACAGGTGTATTTCTTGCAATGCATTATACACCACATGTGGATTATGCGTTCTTAAGTGTTGAACATATCATGCGTGATGTTAACTATGGTTGGTTATTACGTTATATGCATGCTAACGGTGCTTCTATGTTCTTGTTAACAGTTTACATTCATATGGGACGTGGTTTATACTATGGTTCTTATAAAACACCTCGAGGTTTTGTTTGGGGTATTGGTGTTGTTATCTTTTTATTAATGATGGGAACAGCTTTCATTGGTTATGTTTTACCTTGGGGTCAAATGAGTTTCTGGGGTGCAACTGTTATTACTAATTTAGCGTCAGCAATTCCTGTAGTAGGACCATCTATTGTTGAATGGTTATGGGGAGGTTTCTCTGTAGACAATGCAACATTAAACCGTTTCTTTAGTTTACATTATTTATTACCTTTTGGTATTTTAGGTGCAGTATTATTACACCTTGCTGAATTACACCGAGAAGGTTCAAATAACCCTTTAGGTATTCATGGTAAAGATGTAGATAAAGTAACTTTTTATCCTTACTTTTTAGTAAAAGATCTTTTCTTTTTCTGGGGATTCATTTTAGTTTTTTCTTATTTCGTTTTTTTAGATCCTAATGTTTTAGGTCATCCGGATAACTATATTGAAGCAAACCCTATGGTTACGCCTGCGCATATTGTGCCTGAGTGGTATTTCTTACCTTTCTATGCAATTTTACGATCTATTCCAGACAAATTAGGTGGTGTTGTAGCTATGGTTGGGGGTATTCTTATTAATTTATTACTACCAATTTTAAATACTTCAAATATTCGAAGTTCGTTCTTCCGACCTGTTCATAAGTTAATCTTTTGGGTTTTTATTGGTAATTTCATTCTTTTAGGTAATATTGGTCAGTTACCTGTTGAAGATCCTTATATTTTAATTGGTCAGCTTTCTACTACACTTTATTTCAGTTATTATCTTATCATTTTACCTGGATTAGGGCTGTTAGAGCGAGTTTTAATTACACATTATTTAACAAAAACTAACTAGTTTTAATTTGTAATTATGTAGTTTAGTTCACAAAATATATCTTATTGTATGTCATTAAACAAATAGAGAAATTTTTATGTCAAACTTATTATTAAGTTTTATTTTACCTGTAACTAATTGTGATGCTCCAGAAGCATGGCAGTTATATTTCCAAGAGGCTGCTACGCCTACTATGGAAGGTATCATTAATTTACACAATGATATTATGGCAATTATTACATTTATTGCCGTTTTTGTATGTTGGATGCTATTTAGAACACTTTATTTATTCGATTCGTCTCGAAATAAAGTTGCATCAAAAGTTGTTCACGGGACAACTATTGAATTAGTTTGGACAATTTTACCTAGTTTTATTCTAGTAACTATAGCTATTCCTTCTTTTGCTTTATTATATTCTATGGATGAAGTTATTGATCCAGCGATAACATTAAAAGTTGTTGGACATCAGTGGTATTGGTCTTATGAGTACTCTGATTATAACACAACAGAAGAAGATACTATTGCTTTTGATAGTTATATGATTGCTGAAGATGATTTAGAATTAGGTCAAATTCGATTATTAGAGGTAGATAACCGTGTTATTTTACCTGTTAATACACATATTCGTGTTTTAATTACGTCTACTGATGTAATTCATGCTTGGGCTATTCCGTCGTTAGGTATTAAGTGTGATGCTTACCCTGGACGTTTAAACCAAGTTAATACTTTTATCAAACGTGAAGGTATTTTTCACGGTCAGTGTAGTGAACTTTGTGGTGTTAATCACGGGTTTATGCCTATTGTTGTTGAAGCTGTTTCTTTACAAGATTATGTATCTTGGGTTTCAGCACAGTTAGAAGGGTAAATTGAATTACCTTTTGATTTTTCTTTTTAAAACAAAAAAAACTTGTATAGATTATGAATTTCGTTTCTAGTACAACGACATTTTTTCATCGATGGTTGTTTTCAACAAACCATAAAGATATTGGTACTTTATATTTAATTTTTGGTGCTTTTTCTGGTATTTTAGGAACAACTTTCTCGGTAATTATGCGTATGATTCTTTCTCAACCGGGGAATCAAATTATTGCTTCAAATTGGCAATTATATAACGTTTTAGTAACAGCACATGCTTTACTAATGATTTTCTTCATGGTAATGCCTACTATGATTGGTGGTTTTGGTAACTGGTTTGTTCCAATTATGATTGGTGCTCCAGATATGGCGTATCCTCGAATGAATAACATTTCGTTCTGGTTATTACCTCCTGCTTTAATTTTATTATTATCTTCATCTTTTGTTGAAGTTGGTGTTGGTACAGGTTGGACTGTGTATCCACCTTTATCTAGTATTATTGCACATTCAGGTCCTGCTGTAGATTTAGGTATTTTCAGTTTACATTTAGCTGGTGCATCGTCTATTATGGGAGCAAATAACTTTATTACTACTATTATTAACATGCGAGGTCCAGGTATGACTTGGCACCGATTACCTTTATTCGTTTGGTCTGTATTTATTACTGCAATTTTATTATTATTATCTTTACCTGTTTTAGCTGGTGCAATTACTATGCTTTTAACAGACCGTAATTTTAATACAACTTTCTTTGACCCTGCTGGGGGAGGAGATCCAATTTTATTCCAGCATTTATTCTGGTTCTTTGGTCATCCTGAAGTATACATTTTAATTTTACCTGGTTTTGGTATTATTAGTCATATTGTTTCAACTTTTTCTAAAAAACCTACTTTTGGTTATTTAGGTATGGTTTATGCAATGTCTTCTATTGGTATTTTAGGATTTATTGTTTGGGCACACCACATGTATACTGTTGGTTTAGATTTTGATACACGTGCTTACTTCACAGCTGCAACTATGATTATTGCTGTACCTACTGGTATTAAAGTATTCTCTTGGGTTGCCACTATGTGGGGAGGTTCTATTGAAATGAAAACACCAATGTTATGGGCTGTAGGTTTCATCTTCTTATTTACTGTTGGTGGATTAACAGGTATTGTATTATCTAACTCTGGTTTAGATATTGCGTTCCATGACACATACTATGTTGTTGCACATTTCCATTATGTATTATCTATGGGAGCTGTTTTTGCTATTTTTGGAGGTTTTTATTTCTGGATTGGTAAAATTAGTGGTTTCCAATACCCAGAATCTTTAGGTCAGTTACATTTCTGGTTAACTTTCGTTGGAGTTAACATTACTTTCTTCCCAATGCATTTCTTAGGATTTGCTGGAATGCCTCGACGTATCCCAGATTATCCTGATGCTTATGCTCAGTGGAATTATATAGCTTCTTTTGGTTCATACATTACATCTTTTGCTATTTTATTATTTTTTGTAGTAGTTTTCATGACTTTTACTTCAAACAAGCCTTGTGCTGCTGATCCTTGGGGTACAACAAACGAAAATGGTTCTACAGCTAGTTTAGAGTGGATGTTAGATTCTCCACCAGCATTCCATTGTTTCGATGAAGTGCCTCGAGTTTATGACGTTGTTACTCCTGCAGTTTCAAAATAATTAAATAATTTTATTTATTAAGGCCTTTTGCCTTAATAAATATATACTTTTAAATATAAAAATAGGTTATTTCGTATAATGTTTGATAAAATATTATACTTTATCATAAAATTTAATAATTTTATATGGATTTAAAAAACGTTTAAATTGTTATATCAATTTAATTATATAGAAAAAGAGAGTTTGATCCTGGCTCCGAATGAACGCTTGAGGTATGCTTAACACATGCGAGTCGAACGCAAGTTTTTAAACTTGAGTGGCGAACGGGTGAGTAACACGTAAGAATTTACCTAATAGTTCGGGATAGTTATATTTAAACAATTGTTTAAAGAATTTATATTTTAAGAAGTATAAAGTAATAATACCGAATAATCAAAGATTAATTTTGCTATTAGATAAGCTTGCGTAGGATTAGGTAGTTGGTAAATTAAAAGCTTACCAAGCCAAAGATCCTTAGCTGGTCTTAGCGGACGATCAGCCACATTGGGACTGAGACAAGGCCCAAACTCCTATGGAGGCAGCAGTGTGGAATATTGGACAATGGACGAAAGTCTGATCCAGCAATACCTCGTGAGTGATGACAGCTTTTTGGTTGTAAAACTCTTTTTACAAGGAAGATAATGACGGTACTTGTAGAATAAGCCCCGGCAAATTTCGTGCCAGCAGCCGCGGTAATACGAGAGGGGCTAGTGTTATTCGAAATTACTGGGCGTAAAGGGTAAGTAGGCTGTTTATTAAGTTGTAGATTAAAGCCCAAGGCTTAACTTTGGTATAGTCTACAAAACTGTTAAACTAGAATTGAATAGAGGATAGTGGAATTTCTAATGGAGGGTTAAGTTCCGTAGATATTAGAAGGAACATCAACGGCGAAGGCAACTATCTGGATTTATATTGACGCTGAATTACGAAGGCGTAGGTAGCGAACAGGATTAGATACCCTGGTAGTCTACGCAGTCAACGATGAATGTTATTCTTTGGGTTATTTTTTCAATTAGTAGATTTTTTTCGAATATTTTTTAAAGTAAACTCAGAGTTAAAGCTAACGCATTAAACATTCCGCCTGGGGAGTACGGCCGCAAGGCTAAAACTTAAAGGAATTGACGGGGACCCACACAAGCGGTGGAGCATGTGGTTTAATTCGACACAACGCGCAAAACCTTACCAGCTCTTGACATAATAAGAGGTATTTTATGAAAGTAAAATTACTGCTAAAGACTTATTACAGGTGTTGCATGGCTGTCGTCAGATCGTGTCGTGAGATGTAAGGTTAAGTCCATAAACGATCGCAACTCGTATCTTTATTATTTTTTAAATTAAAGAAACTGCCTATGACAAGTAGGAGGAAGGAACGAATGACGTCAAGTCCTCATGGCCCTTATGAGCTGGGCTACACATGTGCTACAATGGTAACTACAAAATGAAGCAATCGCGTGAGCGTGAGCAAAACACCAAAGGTTATCTTAGTTCGGATTGTTCTCTGAAACTCGAGAATATGAAGTTGGAATCGCTAGTAATCGTAGATCAGCACGCTACGGTGAATTTGTTCCTGGGTCTTGTACACACCGCCTGTCACGCGCTGAGAGTTGGCCTTGCTAAAAGTAAATTAAATATTAAATTATTGTTATGTTTCATAAATTATATTTAATAATTTTTCATAAAAAATTTTTTACAATTTATTTATCATAGTCGGGTTAATAATTGGCGTGAAGTCATAACAAGGTAACGCTAGGGGAACCTGGCGTTGGATAACCTCCTTTTATGGAATTAAAAATAATAACCTATTAAAAAAATAATCAAAATAAAAACAATTTTTTATAAAATTGCCATGTATAGGTCGTCATTTTTTATATTTTTATTAAAAATGCATAATTTTATAAAAAATAACCCTTTTAAGGCTATTTTTATAAATATGCTATGTATAAACTTATTTATTTTAAATGTATTAAATTTAAGTTTTTTTAATTAAAAATTATTTTTAACTTTGTATCTTATAGGATTCGAACCTATGACCTATAACTTAGAAGGTTACTGCTCTTCCACTGAGCTAAAGATACTTTCTTATTTTTATGTATTATTAGGCCTAGCAGGACTTGAACCTACGACATTTCCGTTATGAGCGGAATGTTCTAACCAACTAAACTATAGGCCCATCTTTTTTGATTATAGTATCCCCGACGGGATTCGAACCCGTGTTGTTCCCGTGAAAGGGGAGCATCCTGACCGGACTAGATGACAGGGACATTTTGGCGGGAATGATGGGACTCGAACCCACGGCTTGCCGCGTGACAGGCGACCACTCTAACCAACTGAGTTACATCCCCTTATTTTTTGCGGGTAATGGGACTCGAACCCATAGCCACTGCTTGGAAGGCAGTTAATTTAGCCATTAATCGATACCCGCTTTAAAACTTAAGTTTAAGTTTTTTTTTAATATATAATAATAAATTGATCTAGATTAATTAGTATTGCTTAGCTCAAATTTTTACAAATTTTACACTGACAACCTATCAACGTAGTAGTCTACCACGATTATTTATGAAAACTTGTTTTGAGGTTTGGTTCTCACTTATATGCTTTCAGTGATTACGCAAATAAAACGTAGCTACCCTGCAATGCTTTTGACAAAACAACAGGTACACCAGAGGTTTTTTCATTCCGGTCCTCTCGTACTAGGAACAACTCCTCTCAATTTTCGAACACCCATAGAAGATAGGGACCGAACTGTCTCACGACGTTCTAAACCCAGCTCACGTACCACTTTAATCGGCGAACAGCCGAACCCTTGGGAGCTTCTTCACCCCCGGGATGTGATGAGCCGACATCGAGG
>MDTA01072732.1_pt1 | contig 10001 bp, 8 predicted proteins | sample 811151 | NCBI WGS metagenome assembly MDTA01 (sample SAMN05326648, study PRJNA326480) | marine metagenome | isolation source: seawater | place: Indian Ocean: South | collected 2010 | reverse complement strand
CGTAGGCTCGAACACGATCCTCCAGAAATCCGGCGCTCGGACTGGGCTGATAACCACGCGCGGGTTCCGGGACATTCTGGAGATCGGTCGTATCCGGACGCCTACGATGTTCGACCTCACATGGGAGAAACCCGAACCACTGGTGCCGCGCCGTCACCGGCTGGAGGTCAGCGAACGCATGGGGGCAGACGGCCTCGCCGTTTCAGATCTGCCCCAAGACGAGGTGATCGTCGCGGCAGAAATGCTTGTGAAAGAGGGCATCGAATCTGTCGCCGTCTGTTACATCAATTCCTGCATCAATCCGGCGCACGAACGCCGGACGGTGGAAATTCTGGAGGAGAATTTTCCCGACCTGCTCGTAACCGCATCCTGCGATGTCTTGCCGGAGATGAAGGAATACGAGCGTACCTCGACGACGGTTGTGAACGCCTATCTATTGTCGGCAATGCGGCGCTATCTCGCTAGTCTGACCCGCAGCCTGTCGGATGTTGGGATGACCGCGCCGCTTCTGGTAGTGGCGTCGTCGGGTGGGATGATGCGGGTTGAAACCGCCAGCGATATACCGGTCTTTGCTGTCGGGTCGGGACCTGCCGGTGGGGTGATGGGGGCAGCCCGCCTAGGGCAGGCGAACGGACACGAAGATGCGATTGCCTTTGACATGGGTGGTACGACCGCCAAGGCGTCGATAATCGAGGGCGGCGAGCCCATACTGACGTCGGAATACGAGTTCCGCGACGGCATTTCAACCCCCAGCCGGTTTATCAAGGGCGGCGGTTACATGCTGAAGGTTCCCGCTATCGATATCGCCGAGGTCGGTGCCGGCGGCGGATCGATTGCATGGATCGATGACGGGGGATTGTTGCAGGTCGGACCGGTTTCGGCCGGTGCCGACCCAGGGCCAGCCTGTTACGGACGTGGGAACGAGCGGCCGACTGTGACGGACGCGAACGTGGTGCTAGGATATCTCAACCCCGGGGGTCTTGCGGGCGGTAGCCTGGAGATCGATCCGGGGCTATCGGAAAAAGCGGTTATGGACCATGTCGGAACGCCGTTGGGTCTCAATGTGGTGCAAGCAGCGGCGGGTATTCGAAAGATTGCCAATGTCGCGATGGCGCGCGCGATCAGGTCCGTGACGGTCGAACGGGGCCGTGATCCGCGCGACATGGCGCTGATTGCCTTCGGCGGGTCCGGACCGGCCCACGCGGTGGAGGTAGCTGGGCTGCTCGGGATCAGCCAGGTGATCGTGCCGGCGATGTCCGGCGTTTTCTGCTCAGTCGGAATGCTGGCGTCGGATGTGGAGCACAATTTTGTGCGAAACCTGCTGCGTCCTTTGACCCGGCTGGATGCAGCATCCTTCGCGGAGGCCGTAGAGGGATTACGCACGGACGGTGTCGACCGGCTTAGTACGGACGGGTTCCCCGACGACCAGATAAGGCTGACATTCGGGGCAGACCTACGCTATCTCGGTCAGTCGTCGGAACTGACAGTGACGATGGAACCCGAAGGCATCCTTGATCAAGGGTTCGAGGCATTGGAACAGGCTTTCCACGCCGCTTATCAAGATACGTACGGATACACCAACGACGAGCCAGTCGAACTGGTGAATATCCGGCTGGCAGCGCGCGGCGTGCGTGATAACCGGCTCAATTTCCAGGGGATCGACTCCCAGATTGTTGCGCTTGATATTGCCGACGGAGAGCGTTCGGTCTGGTTTGCCGCCTCCGGGGATTACGCGGCGATCCCCACCCGGGCACGAACGGTCATTGCCGCCGGGCCGGTTTCCGGCCCAGCCATTCTCGAAGCATATGACACCACGATCGTGCTGCCGCCCGATGCGACCGCCGGATCGGACGGATGCGGTAGCATCGTGATCGACGTTCCTGCCAGCGCGATGGAGCAATAACTATGGATGCCAAAATCGATCCGATCACCTTTGCTGTCATCAAGAATGGTCTGGACGCCATCGTTGACGAGATGGCTTATGACGTCATGCGTACCGCGCGTTCCGAAATCGTCAAGGACGTCATGGATTTCTCAGCCGCTATCTGCGACATGTCCGGGAACATGATCGCTCAGGCAAAGACCGTTGCGTTGCATCTTGGGGCGGTGCCGGAAGCGATGGGCGTGGTGCTGGAACATTACGGCGACGATCTTGCACCCGGCGATGCCGTCGTCCTCAACGACCCCTATCAGGGGGGGATGCACCTGCCGGACATTTTCATGTTCATGCCCGTTTTTCACGGGCTGGACTTGCAGGGATTTACTGTGGTCATTTGCCACCACACAGATGTTGGCGGCAGGGTTGCCGGATCGAACGCCAGCGACTCCACCGAGATATATCAGGAAGGCCTCCGCATTCCCGCGCTGAAGCTGTTCGAAAAAGGCGAGATTAACAGCACCTTGATCAAAATGATCGACCTCAACGTCCGGCTGCCGGACCGCGTGATTGGCGATCTAAAAGCGCAGTTCGCGGCTTGTCAGACCGGCGCGCGCGAAATGGGCAAGCTGTTCGACCGGTACGGCGCGGAGACCGCGCAGGCTTACTTTACCGAGCTTCTAGATTATGCCGAACGAATGACCCGTGAGGAAATCCGCCAGTGGCCGGACGGGACCTACGAGTTTACGGATTACATTGACGATGACGGTTTTATCGACACCCCGTTGCCCATCGCCATCGCGATTACCGTGCACGGAGACAGTGTGACGGTGAACTACGAGGGTTCGGCGTCGCAGGTTCCGGCAGCACTAAATTCGACCAAATCCTATACCAATTCCTGCACATATCTCTCAGTCCGTTGCGTATTGAAAGGCGATATTCCGAACAATGCGGGTGTGTTCCGCGCAATCGATGTAAAGGCGCCGGATGCGTCGATCGTAAATCCTAAACTTCCCGCAGCGGTTGCCGCGCGGGCATTGACCGGCTACCGCATCGTAGATGCCATGTTCGGCGCGCTGGCGCAGATCGTGCCTGATCGTGTACCTGCGGCGGGCGAGGGCGGCAATACGGTAGTTTGTCTGGGTGGATACCGCGAGGACGGATCGCCGTTTATCATCGTTGACATGATCTGCGGCGCGTGGGGCGGGCGGCCCGATAAGGATGGTATCGAAGCCATCACCAATCCGTCGCAGAACCTCTCGAACACCCCGGTGGAAACTATGGAGTCGCAGCACCCGGTGCGGGTGGAGGAATATGCCCTGGTTCCCGACAGTTGCGGCGCCGGCGAATACCGCGGCGGGCTCGGCGTTGCGCGATCATATCGGCTGCTGGCCGACGAGGCGAGTTTGCAGCTTCGCGCCGACCGGATGAAAATCAGGCCCTACGGTCTGGCCGGCGGGAACGAAGCGGGGCCTGCAGTTAATGAAATCACGACGCGAGAAGGTAATCACCTATCGTTACAGAGCAAAATCAATCGCAAGATGGATCGCGGCGAACTTGTTCGCCACGTGCAGCCTGGAGGAGGCGGGTTCGGAGATCCGTTCATGCGCGACCCGCAGCGGGTCGCGCGCGACGTATGGAATACGAAGATATCAGCCGGTTATGCCCGCGAACATCATGGGGTCGTGGTCGACCCGGATACGGGTGAACTTGACGAAGCGGCGACAGCGGTGCTTCGTGGAGAGGGTTAGGCGGCTCAGTTAAGAAGCGACCGCCAGGTGCGGTCACGACTTATTTCGGAAAAGCCCGAATATCAGTCAAGAGCAACGAGATTGTCGGCGGCGTTCCGGCCGTCACGGCTCGGCACGAGTTCGAACTCCACCTTCTGGCCTTCGCGAAGTCCCGGAAGACCGGCTCGCTCAACCGCGGAAATGTGTACAAACGCGTCTTTTCCGCCTTCTTCGGGCTCGATAAAACCGAATCCCTTTGTCGGATTAAACCACTTAACGGTACCTGTCGGCATAGCAATTCCTTCATAGTCGTCTACACGTTTACCGCAAGGTTGTGCGGATTGCGCTATTACGATCGTACTGTCCGGGAGTCGCTGTGTCAGGCGTCGAAAGCGTCGACAAGTACGCCTGGTCAAGTATCAATCAAAACAAGCTTAGCGTTATTACTGGCTTGAACGCAAACGGTTTAATTTTTCGCTTTTTTATCAAAGAACGATGCCGGGACAGGTGTCCGGCGCGATTAAACCTTGCGTACGGTACTTGAATGCCTCCGGGTGGGTGCGAATACTTGGTTTTTTCAGCCAAAGCTGCCCAAATAGATGTTGGAAAGCCTTAAACCCGTGGCAGAAAGCGCCTTTATTGGTGACAAAGCTGACTGCGTCCTGCTCGCCGGCAATCTTGCGACGGAAATTTTCGGATACGCCTGCAAATCCGAAGTGGCCACGATCGTAATCGCGTCGCGTGAACCGGGGCTCGTCGATTTTATGATCGGGTCGGGGGCGGCGAGGTCTTCCTCCACGCGCATTGTTTGTTTCTGGTGATGCGCAACGCCTGGCAGGGCCGACGATTTATTCGGAAAACTCGTCATAGGCTTCAAGAGCTTTCGCACTATAGGCCATTGCCGGGCCGCCGCCCATGTAGGTGATCATCGACAGGGCGTCGACCATCTCCTCTCGCGTCGTGCCCAGTGTCGCCAGCGAACGCACGTGGAACCCGATGCAGCTGTCGCATCGGGTCGACACCGCCATGCCGAGGGCGATGAATTCCTTGGTCTTCTGCCCGAGCACGCCGTTTCGCTTCGCGCGCTCGGCCATTATGCCGAACCCTTTGAAGGTGTCCGGCGCTTCCTTCTCGAATATACCTACCCGATGCACGGTTTCGTTCAGAAATGTTTTCCAGCTCATTGGGGCCTCCTGTTCTTGTGAAGATGACTTATCCCGGTTGGGGCGGAGCCGGCAAGAATCTATGATTTCAGGAACGGATTGCCTGCCTTTGCGGCTGGGCTATCGGCCGGGTCGTCGACGCCGCCGGGTGGCGCCATCAGGCCCAGATGGTCGATCAAGTCGATAAGCTTGCGCAGTGTTTGGAGTTGGTATGCGTCGACATCAATATCGCGGTAATCGTAAAAGCCGCGTCCTTCGCGCAGGCCGTTGCGGCCTTCTTTCATATACTGCTCTGCAATCGCTGGTACCTCAAACCGTTCCGAGCCGAAGGCGTCCTTCATATAGTTGCCTGCGTAGCAGAGGATATCGTTTCCACCCCAGTCGATAAACTCGATCAGCCCGAGGATAGCGAAACGTAGTCCAAAGCCGACACGATAGGCCTTGTCTAGCTCTTCCGCCGGCGCGACGCCTTCTGCCACCGCCCGCGCCGCTTCTGACATAGCGAGGGACTGTACGCGCGGGACTGCGAACCCGGGCGTAGCCTTCAGGATGACCGGTACCTTGCCGACGGCCTCCAGCAGGGACTTCAAGAGGTCGACATTGTCCGGAGCGGTCGCGCTGCCGACCGAAAGCTCGACCAGCGGTATAAGGAAGGCGGGGTTCAGCCAGTGCGCATTGAGAAACCGCTCCGGGCCGTCGACGAAACGGGCAAGCTCGTCCACCAGCATGGTCGACGTGGTCGAAGCGATCAGGGCGTCCGGGCGCGCATGGGCGCAGGTGATCGCAAAGGCACGATCCTTGGCATCGAGTACTTCAGGCACTCCTTCCAAGATCAGTGCGGCATTGCCGAGAGCGTCGGCGGCACTGTCCAGCGGCAGGATCGAGACGCGAGCGATAATTTCGGCGATATCGGCCTCGTCGATGCGGCCCATTGCTGCCATCAGGCCGACGGTCCGCCCGATCTCGTTCATTGCAGCGGCTTCGAGTCCGGCGAAGCCGTCGGCATCGCGTTCCTTGACGTCAAGCAGCCGGATTTCATGTCCGGCATAGGCAAAGACGTGGGCCAGCCCGCGGCCCATCCGGCCGGCCCCAACTGCAGCAATGACAGGTTTTTCAGCCATAAAGGCCATTATCTAGCAGCGTGCGGAGATCGTTCTCGCTGTTTTCGGCGAGGCCGATATTCTCCCAGGTGCGTCCGGTGGCACGATAGTCACGCCCGACGGCGGCGCCGCCAATGGCAAGCAGCCCGCCGGCGACCGGGCAGGGGACGCCAGCCCAGTCGCCGATCGAGACCAGAAATGCCAGGCCCAGCGCGATGTCCTCAATCATATAACGGTGGGTGAACAGGTCGATATCCTCGCGCCAGTCGCTCGAATCCACCAGTTCGTCGTGGGAGGTCACGGGATACATAGTGTCGCCGTCGGGATTGCGAGTATAGTGGTCCGCTAGCGGAAAATGCGGCGCGCCGTAGCCGAGCGCTTGTCGGATGGCGATACGTTCCGCGTCCAACGCCTCGTGGACGTTGCGGATGGTCTGCTGGGTGCCTTCGTTGTGAATGTCCCACGCGTCGAAATGGGCCAGCGGGCCGGCATTCATCAGGATTAGCGGCGGATGGATGATCGGGCCGTAGTTCAGCAACGCAGCATCGAGTGCATCCCGGCAGCGTTCGGCTTCTGGAAATACCTGTTCGATGGCTGCAAAGGCGTCATCCGAATTGCAGGCAGGGAATATTCCCGATGGCAATCGCACCGTCCGAGCCGTGATGCGGGTCGACCCGTCGCCCTGTTTCCGGACCAGCCATGGTAGCGTACCGGCATCGCCGAACGAGACGTCGGCGCTGTTGCCCGTGTCACGGACCTGCTTCGCCATAATGTAGCTGCCGAAGGTGCCGGGTGGAATGAAGACCACCTGGCCATCTTTTAGGTGCGGAGCCATGTTTTCGCACAGGCCTTGCTGCGCTGTCGCCGGCAGGGGAGACAGGATCAGGTCGGCGCCGTCCATGGCGGCGGCGATATCGTCGGTCACCATGGCGAGGGGGACATCCCGCCGGCCGTCGGCATCCAATATGGTGAGTGCCCTGCGTTCTGCGACGCCGCGGAACGCCGCGGCGTCCCGTCGCCAGAACCGAACGTTATGTCCTGCTTCCGATGCGTCGGCCGCGGCCGCATAGCAGCCGTGCCCGCCGCCCAGTACGGCTACCTCCATGATCTCCGCCTCCGGTATGAACGAAAAGGCTTATATTCGTCTTAACATAAATGACGCAAACGGGATTATTTCATACGCAGCACAATTTTCCCGCGGGCATGATTGGTTTCGCTCAGACGATAGGCGTCCATTGCGTCCGAGAAGAAGAAAACGGTTCCTACGCTTGGCTGGACAGCGCGGGTCTGGATCAGTTGGGCGATCCGCTCTACGCCGGCGCGGTCGTACTGGACCAGCGGAGTCTCGACCCGGATATCGTCGCGCGGCTTCTCGTCGGGGATTGGCTCCGCATTCAGACAGACCATGAGGCCGCCCGGCTTTAGCACGTTGTACGACCTCAGATGCGTCTCGCCGCCCATGGTATCGTAAACGACGTCGATATCGGATGCGACTTCGTTGAAATCCACGTTGCGGTAGTCGATCGCTTCGTCCGCGCCCAGCCGTCTGACGAAATCCGCATTGCCCGCGCTGGCGGTGGCAAAGACCGTTGCACCCCGCGACTTGCAGTACTGGATCGCGAATGCGCCGACGCCTCCGGCGCCAGCATGGACGAGCACGCGCATGCCGTCCCGGATGGTGGCGGTTTTCTCCAGTGCCGTCAGTGCGGTAAGGCCGACCAGCGAAATGGAGGCCGCCTCGATATGTGAAATTTCAGGCGGTTTAATGCCTACGACGCTCGCCTCGACGGCGATCAGCTCCGCATGGCTTCCCCAACGGTTGGGCGGACAGGTTCCAAAAACGGTGTCGCCTTCCTTCAGGTCCGTCACGTTGCTGCCGACAGCGACGACGACGCCCGACAGGTCGCGCCCGGCGACATCGGGGAATTCGAGTTCAAACCGCGCCCGCATGTGGCCGGCACGAACCTTCCAGTCGATCGGGTTAATTCCAGCGGCATGGACTTCGACCAGGACTTCGTCCGGTCCGGGCGCCGGGTCCGGCATGTCGGCGAGCCGCATGCCCTGCAGATCGCAATAATCGTCGTATACCAGTGCTTTCATGTCATTCTTCCTCGTATGGGTTGGGAGGAAGCGTTATATCGAAATGATTGCGCAGCAGGTCGTCGATCAGGTCAAAACACGACCCGTAGCGGATTACCTCCATAGTGCTGACATTGATCATCGTTGACGAATGATTGTAACGGTTCCAGCGCATTAGTCCGTAGTCGATTACGATGTCGGCGGCGTCGATAATTTCCTGCTCGATCTCGCTGACTCGGAACTTCACTCCCTGCAGCGATACGTTGGCAGACGATCCGATGGCCATCCGGTTGTCGTTAAAAGCGAGCCGCGCGATATTGTCCATCAGCGGCCCGGCGTTCAGCAGCATGGCCAGCGTGCCGTCATATGTCGTCTGGTTCAGCGTGTCTTTCGGCAGACTGGCGATCGCCGGGTGATCCATGTGCACTTTGGCAGCAGTACCCATGGGGAGATCCCACTCCTCCGTGATGGCGGACACGATTGCGCGCCGGTCGTCCGGCAGGTCATGCAGCGCAATGTGCATTTCCCGGCAGCCGCAGACCGCGTTCAGTTTTTCGGGTTTGCGTTTCTTAGCCCTGAAAATCCGCCAGATGGCATCCGGGTCGCAGGCGACTACAACGTATCCGACATGGCTGGGAATCACGCTAATCCCGCCGTTCTTCAGAATGTCGTATACGCGTCGCGCATCGAGTTCGTAGTTGTGGATTGTCACCGTGTCGAATCCCCGGTTTTCTTGTTAGACGTATTATAGAGGTTGGGCATCGCAATTCTACGTGCGGCGGCGGAAACTCATGCTATACAGCCGCAAATTTGACCGGAAAACACTATGACCACAGATCTAAGGGCCCCCAACGGACTGCGCCGAAGCCTTGAAGACCTGCCCGGATCGCTGATCCGCCACGTTGCCGAGCCCAACATGGGCCGCAAAGGGCTGTTGAAACTTTGGTTCGGCGAACCGGATGTGCCAACGCCCCAGTTCATCAAGGATGCGGCGACTGCGGCACTGGACGACAACCAGGTTTTCTATGCCAAGAACCGAGGTGTGCCGGTGTTGCGTGAAACCATTGCAGCCTATGCGTCGAACCTTCACGGCCGTGACATCGGTATTGACCGGATCACTGTTACGGGGTCCGGCATGAACGCGATTATGATGATCTCCGAGGCGCTGATGTCTGCAGGCGACAATATGGTTGCGGTTGGACCGGTCTGGCCGAACTGCAAGGAAACCGTCCGTATTATGGATGCCGAGCCGCGCCAGGTGGCGCTGAAACTGAGTGACGACGGACGCTGGAAACTGGATATCGACGAATTGTTCGCCGCCTGCGACGAGCTGACCCGGGCGATATTCGTCAATTCGCCCGGCAACCCGACAGGGTGGGTAATGCCGCGTGCCGAGCAGCGTGCGGTGCTCGACGAATGCCGCAGACGTGGCATCTGGCTGGTCAGCGACGAGGTCTATATCCGTCTGGCGTACGAAACCGATCTGCCGCTGGGCCGGGCTCCGTCGTTCCTTGATATTGTCGAACCCGAAGACCGGGTGATTGTCATCAATTCGTTTTCGAAATCCTGGTCGATGACCGGCTGGCGGCTCGGCTGGATCACGCACCCCGACGATGCTGGTGAAGGGTTTGAAAAGCTAGTCGAATACAACATCGCCAACCCAACGACATTCGTGCAGTACGCGGGCGTTACGGCAATTCGGGAAGGGGAGCCCTTCATCACGGAAACCTTAGAGCGTTACCGGCGTAACCGGGATATTGTGGTACAGCGGCTGGGCGCTATGGAACGGGTGACGTTGTCCCGCCCCGAGGGTGCGTTCTATGCGTTTTTCGCTGTCGACGGCATGACGGATTCCGTATCGTTTGCCCAGAAACTGATCGACGAGGTTGGTGTTGGACTGGCACCCGGACTGGCCTTCAGCGAGGACGGAGAAGGATGGATGCGGCTCTGCTTTGCCGCTGATACGCAAACAGTGTCGGCCGCGATGGAACGGTTGGAGCCGGTTCTGGGGTAATGCCCGCCGACCGATCTAACCCGTCGGCCCGCTACTAGT
>MDTA01215008.1_pt1 | contig 10002 bp, 1 predicted proteins | sample 811151 | NCBI WGS metagenome assembly MDTA01 (sample SAMN05326648, study PRJNA326480) | marine metagenome | isolation source: seawater | place: Indian Ocean: South | collected 2010 | reverse complement strand
TTCAGCTTTCGCATCTATCATTTGACGCATCATTGATTCATTTGTGGCTTCCATCTTCTTCTTCAAATGAGACATTTTATGTAGATGTTCTGTTTGCCTGCTAGATTCCGTTGTTAAATCCTGTATATTTTTTCCAAATTCTAATTGCTCTGATGTTGTAATGGTTTCAACGGTCGCATCATGCAATCCATCAACATGATGGGAAAGAAGCTTATTGATTTCGTTGTGCGCCTGCGAAAAAGATGCTAGTAAAGATGGAATATCTTTACCAAAAGATTGTATTATTTTTGCTTTCTTCAGAAACAAACCATGTTTTAAATGTGATTCTGGCATTTTTTTCATAACATGAATCAATTGCTGTAATTTTGTCCATTCTTCTTCACTTTTTTTAAGTAAATGTACTAATAAATTTGATTTTGTTTCCAAAAGAGCCATAGTTTGTTTATCTTTTTCTGTTAATTTTACATTTTCAGGGTTATGCTCAACATGGTGATGATGATGCCGATGTGATGGAACTGAGCCCGATGCGGATTGTATAAAGAAACCTTCAGGTTGTGGTGTCCATGTTTCTTTTTTATTCATTTATTAAACTGTAACGGATACATATATACCCTCTTAAAATAAAGAAGACTGATTTTGAGTATATACGTTTTGGATTACACTTTAATGAAAATATCTACACCATATCTTATAATAGCGCTCATTATAGGCAATATAATGTTGTTTATTCAGATGAGAAAAGCTAAAATTCTATCTTCTGGGTCACCTATAGACATAACTCCGGCTAAAAAATGCGCGTTGTCAATGACGGTTAAAAGTATAGAAACGGACATGAAATTGATAAAATACATATCACATAGAAATGGTATAACTATACCAGCTTTACAAATGCGGACTATGTTTTCGAAGTTATTACCTTGTTTATCGACATCTAAGACCAACCTAAACGTCGAAGTTAATTCGACTGCTTCTGGATGGGTATTGCCAAATTATAAGAAAAATACTATGTGGTTAAGTGCTAAATGGTGGGATAAATTGGATATTATTGAACAAGCACATACAATTATACATGAATGTTCACATTTAACGTTAAATACTTATGATTATGCATATATACATGATGAAAAATATATACATCTTAGAGGTAAAAATGCTACATCGAATGCTGATACACTTACTTCTATTATTATAGAACTTAATAATTATATCTGTTAAAAATTATATTTATTTTTTTTGGGGACTCTTTTTCTATTATTTGGTCTTAACAACTGTCTATCTAATTGACTAACTATAGCTTCATCTTTTCTATTTATAAAAAATGATTGTAATAAATCAAATGCAGTAAAACCACCTATAACGCTACATCCAATCAATATGATATAGAATGCAAGTTGTGCTGGCGATTCTGTGTCTTCAGAAACTACCACAAATTCACACCGTGTCCCTTTTTGGCCCACGGGGCAAGTACAATTAAATCTTGTCGCATTTGTTTCGTTGTCAGTTATTATATCACATGTTGAATTTTCACCCAAACAAGGATTTGGATTGCAAACTGTGAATGGATTCGCTGACATTAATGCAATATAATCTTCGATTTCAGCTCTTTTAGCTTTTATAATTTCTTCTTTACGTTCAGATAATGTTACTTGAACGGTTTCACACGAAGCAAAAGTTTTACCTTCTACGCATGGAATATAAGGTTTAATTACCATACCATTTTCATCCACTTCTAAATCAAGTGTACAATCTGGGTTAATAAAACCACATATATTTTCATTTACACACCCAACTTGCGTTGAATTTACATGACCTGGTGAACAAAAATCACGTGTACATGCAACACCATCATCACACATAGCGTTATTAAATACGTTGTAACAACCTGTTGAATCTTCGCTACTTAGTGGCGCACAAGTATTTTCACTACATGCAACACCATCATCACACACACTATTATCTAATATATGTGTACAACCATCGGCATCGGCTGTAGATAGTAATGAACATTCATCTATAGTACAATCATATGCATCTTCACACATAGTATTGTCAGGTGTATGTTGACATCCTAACGTCGCATGACATAAATCTTGTGTACAAGGCCATTCATCAATACATAAATTATCATCAGGTATAAATTCACAACCTGATACTGGATTACATGTATTCAATGTACAATATACATTATCTTCACATGTAATAGGTTCGTTGACACATCCTTGACCAATAACACATACATCATTGGTACAAACACTGTTATCATTACATTGAGAATCATCGGCAGTGAATATACATCCAGCTGAAGTAGCGAAATTGTCATATGGAGAACATACATCTGATGTACATGCAACACCATCGTCACATTTTGAATCTACAAATGCAATGGTACATCCATTTATGTCAGCATTAGAATCATTTGGCGTACAAAAATTATCCGTACACCCAAAACTATCTTCGCACAAACTGTTTGTAGGTATATTATAACAACCTACTGCCGTTGACGATGCATATGCTGCATCGTATAAAATAGAATTTGGGTCACAGACATCTTGAGTACATGCAATGCCATCATCACATGAAATAGTGGGTGTATTTTCACAATTTGAGCTACTACATCCACTGAATATAAATTTCAGAGTGCTTAATGAACACCTTGCTTTTACACCATTAGGACCTTCGACAAAACCTGCTGCACATGTTGGGTTACATTCGTGTTCTGTAATTGCACCACCAGCTGGTATTACGCAATTAGTTAAATCATATTCTACAGGTGCAATGTCTATAGAACAAGCACTACTACAAGTGTTCGTAATTTCTATTTCACCACCAGGTGTGTTACATGCTACATCAACTTGACCGTTAGATGAAAAACCTGCTGCACAAGATAAATCACAATTATCTGTGGTATATATTGGACCTGGACATTGCGATATATCATATTTTTCTGCAAAATCTGGGTCATTTGGTAAATTACATGCTGGAACGCACGTTAATGTTTGTCCCATAACGCCACCAGAAGTATGACATACTGGCTGAGGGTCTGAACAAGTTGCACCGTTACATGCCGCATATCCTTCTACGCATGTCAAAAAGCATTCATCTTGTCTAATTTGTGGGTCAGCGAAACATCCGGATGCGTCTATAGTTGCATCGAAATTGGTAGTGCAAGATTTGTCACATCCACTAACTTCGAATGGTAATCCAGCACCGTTACATGAATAATCTGGAAATAGTGCATTAGATGCTGATGATAATTTATATCCAGGTGCGCATGTTAAAACAGCTTTTTCTTGTGTTGCTTTAGCTTCTAAATAATATCCCGGAACAGTGGGAGCAATACATTGAGGTTTACATTCTCCTGTTATCAATTCCCACGGTTGACCAGAATCTGTACACGAAACTACAGGATTACCGTCATAATTTGGATTGCAAGTAACGTCACAACTACCAGTTAATCCATCACTGTCTGTTGTACATGCTGAAAGGTCATATGCCCAATTTACCAGCGTATTATCTAATAGGCATCTAGCGTTACATCCAGTAATTTGGAAGACTTGACCTTCACCGGGGCAAGTTTTTTGTATACCAGCCGATGACTCTACAAAACCATCTGCTGTTAAACAACTTAATACACACGCATCTTCAGTCAACCCACCTGAAGATGTATCACACCCTGACGTATTGTATCCTTTTACTATGCCTGGTAAAATACAACGTTCAGAACACCCTAAAAATTCAAATGTTCCGTCGTTTACACGACATATTTTAGTAACAGTTTTATTTGCAAATTTGTAACCTCCAGCTTCGCATTCAACGTTACATTCGGAAATAGTTAAAGAACTACCACCTGCACCTAAACATCCATCTATAACAGCGACAGAATTAAAATCTGGCAAACAACTATTTTCATAGCGAAATTGCGTAGGTGAACTAAATGAAGTTTTGATACCATTTTCATCTTCAACTGACGATAGTGAATTAATTTTCAACATTTTATATGTATCTATTGGTGTATTTTTCAAACTGTTTGCTGGTATTTCATAAATATATTGTTTTGTTACACCGTCATCTAATGTAGTTTCACTATCGTATTCATATTCCATTAATTGTGACACAGAATCTTCGCCTTCCCAATTTAAAATTAATTTTGATACATTTTTCAATATTGGTTTTGATACCGTTATAATAACTTGTACATCTGTATCTGAATTGATTATAATCGATGGAGATACAAACCTTACACTGTATACTACAGGAGGTCTACGATTATAATATTGTACCGCTGTATCAAAACCTGTTTCAACACACCATGTATCATCGACAGAACAATCACATTGACCTGGTGTTCTAGTAACTAAAGGCATACACAACGGCGATACTTGTACACAAGTACCCTGTGGTGTCCATTCATTTGTATATGCTCTAGGACAACCATGCCCACCCCATTGCGTACCATAAAATCCTGGCATCATCCATGGATAATTTTTAGTCATGACATAAGCATAACCATTAAAATTCTTAATCGTTGATAATATCACACCTTTACTTTGTAACCATGTTATATCTTCAGAAGAAAATGTATATCCATTTGCCATATCAAGATTACAATCGCCAGATGTTGCGTCAAAAGTATAATGAGAAGTTTTAGTACCTGATTCGCCTTGATTTAAAACGTAACAAGATTCTAATTCAAAACCATTTAATTCACATTGACCCAATACTGGTATACCATCGTATAGATAACCAATTAAACCACAATTTCCAACATAAGATTGAACACATGAAGGATAAGCATGATAATGATATACACAGTCATCCGTTGCATAACCAGAACAAAAATCTAAATTTTGACCATTTTGTATTACAGCTACATCGTCTGAACCATGATAATGGTTATACAAATAAGCTCCAGTGAATGTAGATATGCCTACATCAATGTCTGATTCCAATTGCCAAAATTGTGTACCCTTTTCGGCATATTTTGGCAATTCAAATTTTGTACAAAATGGACACGTACCTGATTGTGCAGCAGCAAAATCTCTAGCTTGATAATTAGATATATCAATTACATCTAAAATATTGGTACCGGCATTCCAACCACCTTCTGGATAAGGTTCCATAGGATGAATTGGTACACCATTCGTTTGTATTATTTGACTAATTGGATACCCGTTAACATGATGGTCATAATTTTCAACTCTTAAAAATGATTTAGACGCATCACAAGCATCGCATGTTGCTGGTATACAGGTAGGCGTACATAAATCATTACACCTAGGGTTAGGATTGACTGGTTCAGGACATACAGTTACCCCTTCAAGTTGAGAAGATTGCCAAATAACAGGGGATTGAACACCTGATGTAAGCGTACAAACAGGTGAACTATTATCTTCACAAGCTGCTTCATTTGGTTCACATATTATATATTCGGGTAATATGTCCGCACATGGTTCACACAATGGTGCACAACCATCAGAACAAACGCCATCCATATTTACAGGGTTATTGTCACTACATTCAAAATCTTTTTGTGTACCGTCTGTATTTCTACCGCATTTGGGTAATGGTAGTGTAATATCTGTGCAGAAATTGCATGATGGTCTACATGTATCCGCGCATGCGCCATTAGCATCCACTTGTGAACCATCCTTACATCTTTCTCTCAAATGAGTTCCATTTGGAAATTGACCACAAAAAGGCAATGGGTCTATAACGTTGTCACATAGTTCACACTTAGTAGCACAACCGTCCGCACAATTGCCTTCTACGTCTAAATCTAACCGCGTGGAACCATCAGCACACAACTCTAATATTTCTGTATTGTCTAAATTTTTTCCGCATTTTGGTTTTGGATACACTAGTAAATCCGGGCATAATACACAAGATTCTAAACAATTATCACTACATCTCCAACGCCCTATACTATTATCTAAAACAGATGTTGAATTATCTTTACATGGTTGTCTAACGTGAGTACCGTCGTTAAATTGTCCACACATTGGTAAATTGTTTGGGTCGGTAGGTACATCATCACAATGGTCACAAACCGGACGACAACCATCAGTACACATAGGATATTCACCATCGTCGCATCCATTATCTATATTTTGAGAACCATCTGCACATACGGCTAATGTATCATTTCCATCACATGGAGTTTCACCAACATCGCATTTAGGCCATGCGAGGTAATCAACTGGTTTACACTCTTCACACAACACTGGACATTGTGTACGCGTACACAGCGCACTTTCTGGATGTGTTTGATTAACAGGTCTATCAAATTCGTTTTCTGGACATGGTATTAAACTAGTTGGTGAACCTATGATTCCGCATTTTGGAAGTGGGTCAGGTTGTTCATCACAATGGAAACATTTTGTTCTACATCCATCAGGGCAAAAAGCTGTACCTGAAGCAGCAGTCATGTAATCCAAATCTGCATTATTTATCGTTCTAGTTACAGTTTCTGTAGCTGAATCCCAAATTTCTACTTGAGCACCTGGACATGGTTCTTGCCCAACATCACAAATGCTATCAAACGTTGACGTTGGACATCTTGCACACCTAGTTGCACACCCATCGTCGCAAACTAATGGTGCATCATATAAACACGGTCCGGTCCCGCCTTCGAAACATTTACTAGGTATACTACCATCGCTACATTGACTACCCCAGGCTTCTCCGCGTTTATCATTTTGACATGACGGATATGGGTCCGGTATATCGTCGCATTTTAAACAAAAAGTTTGACACCCACTTACAGCGCAACGTTGTCTATAAAATCTAGCTTTTTTAGAATCTTTTTGGCCTTGTATTGTACCTGGAAAACTTTCAGAAGGGTCGAAACATGGATACACCAAATCTGGTCTGTGCACGCCACCTACAAAACATTCGGGTTCACGTATATTTAACGAACCTTCATCGCATGGGTATTCTGTTCTATCTACAGGTAACTGTCTACAAGTGGGCGGGTCATCATAATCAGTCGGTACAATAGGACAAGTTGCACAAGTAATTGGACATTCTGTACCAGTACATTGGTACCTCTTTCCACACGTTCTAGTATTGTCATATGGTTCCCCTTTACACGTAAAAACGGTTTCATTATATTCAGCACATGGTTCTACTATATTAGATGCATTGGCATCACAGAATTGTAATCTACCTGGACTAGTAACACCATCTTCGGCACACATGAAACATTTAGCATGACAATTGTCTGGACAGAGAGGTACTACTGTATCACTCCACAAAAATTTTGTATTAACATCGGTTGGACATGGTTTTTCTCTGCCTTCGCAAGCTCTAGATGGTAAAGTTTCTTCACATGGGACGCATGATGGTAAACAACCCCCAGGACAAAAATCATTTACAATGTATGAAGAACCACAATCTCCACAATCTGTACCGTCGTCACAATTTCCTTCTCCTTCTGGTTCATCACATGTACCATCGTATGCAAAAGGACATGTATTTTCACAAACATCACCCTTTTCACTTATTCCTCGACCTTCTGGACATCTTGTCCATTCCACCTGGTCATAACTATCTATATATCCAGCCACGCCACATGACGGTAATGGGTTATTCACATCGACATCTCTACATTTTATACATGTTCTAGGACATCCATCCGGACATACACCATTAGCATCAGCGTCTGTATTATCTAGTGGGCATTCGAATGCTTTATGCGAACCGTCTAAATTTTGCCCACAATATGGAACAGGAATTGGTACTTTAGGACATCCGAAGCATCTAATCTTACACCCGTCGTCACAAAACTCACCTATTTCCCGTGGTGGACAATCACCCCCGTCTGTTCCTAATGGACAATCAAAATAATAAGAACCCGGACCACCATCATCACATTCATTATTACCTATCGCACGTGAACCATCAGGGAAAGTTGTTGTACAAGATACTTCGTCAAATGTTTGTGTTGTTGGTTCACTACCGTCCGCACAAGGTATTATATATCGATTAGTATTTGGGTCTATCCAATTGCATTTTAAATCAGTACCATCCTGATTACGTGGAACCCACGCTGGTGCATATGTAGATAAAACCCATCTACTGTCAGTTGCAAAACCAGGAGCAGGGATATTTTTCCAATCTAAATCACATTGAACCGTAAATGTCCTTTCTTGTACAGGCCCTATTCCGGACTCTCCACAGGCAGCAAATTTCAATGTTTGACCATCACTTATTCTTGATGTTAAACCAGTAGCACCCGCAATAAAATTAGAGGCTTGTGAACAACTAGGTGTACTACCATCCATAGTATACACTATTTTTACAGCGTCGGTAGATTCTAACTTCATTTCACCCAATGGTTGTGGTAACTTTAAATCGTTCGCTGATGCGTCTGAACCATCAGGATAGGTTATTGTAGTAGAACCTCCAATTGGACCCAACGTTCTAAAAGTTATTTTAGAAGTAACAACGCCAGCAGAACCACATTGTGCGTCATATACAGTATTCAATGTTAAGCCTGTGAATTTTATTACTTTACCAGCAGTTATCGTTGCGCCTGTTGTACCGAAACTATTATAAGTTTGTTTAGCAGGATAACCATATCTTGTTAAGGTTGCTGGTTCTAAATTTGTTTCGTCAATATATGGATTTACTACATCAAATTCCTGGTCATAAGATGGATACCATCTAACTGTTTCTGGTTGTATACAATCGACGAGTTTGGCAGGATATGTACCATTTTGAAAAAATATTGGATAATCACACGTGGTTCCAGTCGTTGGTGGAGGGTGAGGATTTACTATTATTTTAGCAATATGTGCACGCGTTATATCTGCTGGATTTTTAGCTAATAAATAATAGTTACCTGATGCTGTAGGAGTCCAACTGTATGGTTGTCCTGCTGAAATACTAAATGTCATTGAAGCTCCATAATTATTTCCCAAATCATAATTATCACCGTTGGTTATAGAATCACATCCAGGACAATCATTTTCAGATAATATGCCTAATTCTAAGTCTGGTACAATAACAATGAAATTGTATGGATAATTTTGATTCACGTTGAGTATAGGTGCATAATCACCGTTTATAAATAACCCGCGAATATCAGAAGAACCACTATTTGTTATAAAAAATGTATCAGTTGTATTAGGACCATTTAAACTAAGAGTGTAACTTTGTATAACACCATTACCCATAACATGTGCTATGTCTGTGTTAAAATCATAATTATTTTTTGTACCAGTAGGCCATATACCACATCCTTGACTGTATCCAGTGTATCCTGCTAATTTGTAAGTAACAGTAGCTTGTGTGTCTCCTATTGATACAACTTGTGTATCTTGTTCAACCATAACTACAGAAGCTGTTGTAAATTCATGTTTGATTGAAATTAAACTGGCACCTTGACAACAATATAACCTATAATTTGTGTTAGGTGATAACCCAAATGGCATATGTATACTAACTTCTTGACCAGCTGTAAATGTTTGTAATGGTGAAACAACTAAACCTTGTCCTTGCATACACCAATAGTGTGTAGAAATCCCATTAGGTATTACAGTACATCTACCTTGGTCTGTATGTGTAGCTGTTAATTTAACAACACCCCCGTAATATCCTATGCTGGTCATGACCGGTGGACTTGAAAATTGTCTAGCAACTGTCGTATATGTTATTTTAGTTTTTCTTTCTATTTGGAAATTTTCTAGAACGTCAACAGAGTCCTGTGTACATATAAAATCATATTCTGTATTTTCGTGAAGACCTGTAAAAGTTACTTTCAAATAATCAACACCCAATTCCGCATATGGCGAATCTTCACCAGCTGCCAATGTTAAACCTGCCTGTATTTGACTAGATGTAGGGTCTTGTGAACCTGATTTAATTGCCGCACATCTAATTTTACCTGGATGTGAATATCCTACGGTAACAGATACGGTATTAGCTGCTGCTGGCGGTTCTCTAATTTGATTTGCTACGCATGGACTATCAACACCTATAGTACATAATACAGAATTTTCA
>MDTA01194323.1_pt1 | contig 10004 bp, 10 predicted proteins | sample 811151 | NCBI WGS metagenome assembly MDTA01 (sample SAMN05326648, study PRJNA326480) | marine metagenome | isolation source: seawater | place: Indian Ocean: South | collected 2010 | reverse complement strand
CTTACCAGAAAATTGGCAAAATGAAACTCTATACAAAAAATGGGAAAAATTACTTTCTTTTAGACAGGAAGTTAATATCGCAATAGAAGAAAAAAGGTCAAAAAAAATAATTGGTTCAAGCTTGGAAGCTGATGTAAAAATTTCTTTATCTAAAAAAGATCATGCTATTCTAAATAGCGTAGATGCAGAGGAACTTTTTATTACATCTAATGTTACAAAAACTATTCAGGATGATATAAAAGATAAATTATCAATATCAGTCAAAAAAGCTGACGGCACAAAGTGCTCAAGATGCTGGAAAATAGTACCAAGTGTAAATGAAAATAAATGTCCAAGATGTTGGAAAATAAAATAAAAGTAAAAAAATTTGATATTTATAGTTTCATAATAATATCTTTAGCTTTTGGCTTAGATAGACTTTCAAAAATTTATGTAATTAGTCTTATCGAGAAAAATCAAAGCGAACTCTTTATAAATGATTATTTAAATATAACTTTAAACTGGAATAGAGGAATAGCTTTTGGTTTATTAAGTTTTAATGCTACAACGATATACCATTTAATTTCACTATTAATTTTATCTATAATTATTTATTTAATTTATTTGATGGTTGTATCTGAAAAATTTACTAAAATAATCTTAGCTTTAATTGTTGGTGGAGCTATTGGTAATCTGTATGATAGATTAACTTATTTTGCTGTCCCCGATTTTATTGATTTTCATATAAAATCTTTTCACTGGTTTACTTTCAATATTGCTGATATTTTTATATCAATTGGAATTCTTTTAATGATATTTAAAGAATTTTTTTTAAAACAAAACTTATGAAAAAAATATTAAAATTTTTAGTAATAATTAATTTATTCTTACTTCTAGAAAACTGTGGAGGAGGGTGGTCGGATTTCAAGAAAACAATGAGTGGACAAAAAGTAACCAGTACAGATGAATTTTTAATTAAGAAAAAAGACCCTCTAATTTTACCTCCCGAATATGAAAAACTACCATTACCAAAAACAAAAAAAAAATCGGAACCGAATTCAGTAGAAAATGTACTTGGATCTTATAAAAATACAAATGACAATACTAAAGCCTCATCAAATCTTGAAAATATGATTTTGAAAGAATTAAGAAAATAATAAATGTCATTAAACGCTCAAATAATAAAAAATATAAAAAATGAGAATTATTCACTTTTAAAAGAATTTACAAAAGTGAAAAATTTTAATTTAAAATTTCAAAGTTACAAAAAATTTAAAACAGTAATAATAATTGGTATGGGAGGGTCTATTCTTGGAGCTAAAGCAATTTATTCTTTTTTAAAGCATAAAATTAAAAAAAAATTTATTTTTATTGATAATCTTGATGAACAGATGATTAATAAAGTGAAAAAAAAAAATAATCTTTCAAAAAGCCTTTTTTTAATAATTTCTAAATCAGGTAATACAAATGAAACGGTTTTAAATACATTTTTTTTTAAGTCCTTTTTAAAAAAAAAAAAACACAATAGTTTTATCAGAAAATAAAAATAGTTTTTTAAGAAAATTTGCTAAAAAGAATAATTATCTTTTTGTAGAACATAAAAAATATATTGGAGGTAGGTACTCAGTTTTATCAGATGTGGGTATACTTCCAGCTTACTTTATGGGTCTCAATATTAAAAACTTTCAAAAGATATCAAAAAAATTTATAGACAATAAAAAATTTTTGTTTAAATCTATTCAGACAATCAAAAAATTGAAGTTGCAAAAATCAAATATAATAATTCTTTTTAATTATATACCTGAATTAAATGACTTTTTATATTGGAGCCAGCAACTTTTTGCAGAAAGCTTAGGCAAAAGAAAAAAAGGTTTTATGCCAATTGTTTCAAACGCACCTAAGGATCATCACAGCTTATTACAACTTTATTTAGATGGACCTAAAGATAAAATTTTTTACGTGTTTAGCACAAAAAACAAAATTAATTTAAAGACAAACTCCAAATTTTTTGGAAAAGAAATGCAACATTTAAATAAAAAAACATATAACGATATAAAGTTGTCTCAAAAGAATGCATTTGTAAAAGTTATTAAATCAAAAAAAATACCAATTAGGGAAATATTTGTAAAAAAAATTGACGAAAAAAATATCTGCGAACTTTTTTTAACATTTATATTTGAGACGATTTTACTTGGAAAAATCATGAAAGTTAACCCTTTCAACCAGCCAGCTGTTGAAAACGTTAAAATTTTAACTAAAAAAATTTTGAATTCAAAATAATTTTAAAAAAAAAATCTCCGATCTGCCATATATCTTATTTTGAACAATTTTAATTTTATTAAGAAAATCTTTTTGTGAATTTCTTTCTCTATGAAGTATGATTATATGTTTGTTATTTAAAATTTTTTTTTCTTTCAATATTTCAATAATTTTAAAAATATTATTTTCTTTAAACGGTGGATCTAGAAATATTATATCAATTTTATTATCTATTTTAATGTCCTGAAAAAATTTTATTGCATCATTAGCCAAAATTTCCGATTGATTTTCAATTTTTAATGATGCAATATTTTTTTTTAAATTCAGTAAAGCGTCACTATCATTTTCGATAAAGAATATTTTTTTTGCTCCTCTTGAAATACACTCAAGTCCAAAAGATCCCACACCAGCGTATATGTCTAGAACATTAGAATTTTTTAAATTAATATTTGTATTTTTTGAATGACCTAAAATATTGAAAATATTTTCTCTTACTCTGTCCTTTAAAGGTCTGGTTTTAAAGTTTTTTGAAAAAAATAATTTTTTATTCTTAAACTTACCACTTATTATTCTCATTTTTCTTTAATTGCTCTCCAACCAATATCTTTCCGATAAAAACCATCTTCCCAATTAATTTTTTTTAAATTTTGTAATGACATATCTCTTGCATCCTTTAGATTACTTCCTTTGGATGTAATATTTAAAACTCTGCCACCCATTGAGAAAATTCTTTTATTCTTTTCATATGTTCCTGCATGAAAAATTTGATTTGATTCATTTATGTCAATTCTGTTAAGATTTTTTATTTCACTATTTTTCAAATAATTTCCAGGGTATCCTTTTGCACATAAAACTATAGTGATAGAATTTTCTTCGTGCCATTTAATCTTAATTTTTTTCAATTTATCTGTAGTTGCAAAATCAATTATATTTACTAGATCAGTTTTAAGTCGCATCATAAGAACCTGACATTCAGGATCTCCCATCCTTATATTATACTCAATAAGATATGGCTCACCTTTGGAAATCATTAAACCAGCATAAAGAAATCCTTTGTATGGATGACCTAAGTTTTCCATTGCCTCTAGAGTAGGTTTTATTATTTTGTTTATAATTTTTAACTCAAGATCATTATTCAATAAATTTGATGGTGAATACGCGCCCATTCCCCCAGTATTAGGTCCAACATCACCCTCTCCAACTTTTTTATGGTCTTGAGCTGAACCGAAAAACTGAAAAGAATTTTTATCAACCACAACAAAATAACTTAATTCTTCACCCTCTAAAAATTCTTCTAATACTACCTTCTTTGATGACTTAAATTTTCCTGAAATAATTTCTTTAATTTTTTCTTTTGCATCATCTTGTGATTTACAAATTGATACACCTTTACCAGCCGCTAAACCGTCCGCCTTAACTACAATTGGAGTCTTGTTCTGTTCTAAAAAACTAATCGCACTCTCATAATCTTCAAAAATCCCAAACTTTGCTGTAGGGATATTATTTTCTTTACATAAATTCTTCATAAATGCCTTTGAACCCTCAAGCTGGGATGCAAATTTATCTGGTCCAAAAACTCTTATTCCTTCTTTCCTAAGAAAATCTACAATACCGTTAACCAACGGCTCCTCCGGACCAATAATAACTAAATCGATTTTATGTGTCTTTAAGGCGTTAAGAATTTCATTAAAATTTTGTATATCAATATTGATATTTTCAGCTAATTCTTTTGTACCTGCGTTTCCAGGAATACAAATTAACTTTTTTGTATTAGGTGATTGTTTTAATTTATGACAAATGGAGTGTTCTCTTCCACCACTTCCTATCACTGCTAAATTCATATAATATAGAAATATTAATTCTATAACTAGCATGAACAAAATTAAAGCAAAACTAAAATTTAAGCCAAATTCATTTGAGGTTATCAAGGATGGTGATTACGTGGAGTGCGCTGTATCTGGCAAAAGTATTAATCTCTCTGATTTATCTTATTGGAATGTTGATTTGCAAGAAGCTTATTTTTCTCCAAAAGAAGTAAAAATAAGATACAATGAAATTCAGTCTAAAAAATAATTATTTCCATCTGCCATGAGTCCATATCCACTGACCAGGATTTCTTTTAATCATATTTTCAATAATTTGATTAATTTTTATTGTGATCATTTTTTTATCCATTTTGGTTTGATCGTTTTTTTTTAAATTTATTGGATCTAAAACTTCCATTTTAAATTCGTCATCTCCAACTCTCTCTAAATATATAGGAATTATTTTACATTTAAATTTTAAAGCTAATTGTGCTGGCAAAGTAGTTGTATGAGCATCTTTTTTAAAAAAAGGGTACCTTTCGGACTCACCTAATCTTTGATCTACCATTAATGCAATGCTGACATTATTTTTTAAATGATCTATAACTTCTTTTGTTCCACTAATCCCCTTTTTAATCTGGTTTTTACAAATAAATTTTTTTCTAATTGAGACCATAAATGGGTTTATAAGAAAATTATTAAGTGGCCTATAAATTGCAGCCAAATTAACTTTATTTTTTTCTAATTCCATTGCCATTAATTCAAAATTTGCAAAATGACCAGATACAAAAATTGCAGGTTTTCCTGATTTAATTACATCTTCAATAATTCCTAAACCTTTTATTGAAATGTGTGGTTTTGAAAATTTATTTAAACGAAATTTTTTCATAAATAAATATTCTGCAAAAATGAAACCATAATTATTCCACATTAGCTTCATTATTTTATCTGAGTCATTATTATTAATCCCATCAAAGGCATTAGATATATTTTCTTTAATAATTTTTTTAGATCTAAAAAGTGTACCTACATTCGAGAAAATAAATGCTGAAATTTTTCTCCCTAAATTTAAACCTACAATTCTAATAACAATAAATATTAAATAAACAAAAAAAGCTTCAAATAAATATTTAATAAATTTCATAATACTATTTTTTTAATTCTATTGTAAAAACCTTCTTCATCATCAAACTTTATTTCAATTTTAATATAGCTATATTTTTTTCTAATAAATGAATTCATTCTTAAAAAATCTTTTTCAGTTGTAATTAGTTTTGCTTTATATTGATCTTCTAGTTTTTGTAAATTATACAAATCTTTCTCATTATAATTATAATGGTCAGGAAAACTCACCTCTTTTACAACATTTAAATGATTTTCTTTTAAAAGATCAAAAAAATTTATAGGATTGCCTATCCCAGCAAATGCGATAAGTTTTTTATTTTTTAAATTATCAATATTTTTTGGAATATACCTGTAATAAAAAAATTCAAGTATGGGATTATATACTTTTAATTTTTGTTCAAATTCAATATCTTTCTTTCCATTAATCAGAACAACTTGACATTTTTGTAATTCATCAAGGCCCTCCCTTAATGGACCAGAAGGGATAACAAATCCATTACCTATTTTCTGACTTGAATGAAAGCAAACAATGTTCAAATCTTTTTTTATGTTTAAATCTTGAAGCCCATCGTCTAGAACTGCAAAATTATATTTTTTTTCAATAGCATTTTTAATCCCATCTTTCCTTTTCTTTGCTGTAATTATTTTATTATTTTTTTTGATTATAGATATTTCATCTTCATGATTTTTATATTCCTTTCTAATTATAATTGGATTCTGGCCCATCTCTTTTAAAATTTTACAAATATTTAGAACAATTGGAGTTTTACCAGTGCCACCAACATAGATATTACCAACACAGATTATTTTAATTGGAAATCTTTTTTGGGAATATATTTTTTTTCTTAAAAATAAGAAAAATTTATATAAAAAACTTAATGGTAGTAACAATAAAGAGGCAACGGTAAAATAATTTTGATCCCAAAATTTTGGTTTAAGTAGTTTCATTTTAAATATTTATTATATTCCTTAATAGTATTTTCAAAAATATTCTTACTAAAATTATTAATTTCGTTTATTTTATTTTCATCTACCTCTATGTTTTTTGAGAGTCTTTCCTCTAATTTTCTTGCAAGATCCTCAGTGTTATGAATTTTCTGGGCAATTCCAAATTCATTGAGGAGTTTATAAATATCCTTAAAATTGTATACGTATTGTCCATGATAAATAAAACATTTATTTTTTGCTGCATCTATCGGGTTCTGTCCTCCACTATTTTCAAATTTTTTTAGAGTTGATTTTCCTATAAAAATTTGACTAATATTTTTTAAATATTTGTTTACAGACCCATAATAATTTATCAAGACTATATCAGCTGAATCATTGATTCTATCTTCTTCGCTTTTTATTTGAACCTTCAGACCCAAATCTTTTAAATCTGCATAAATCTTCTCAATTCTGTGAATATGTCTGGGGATTATAATTGTTAGTATATTATCAACTCTTTTTTTTATCATCAAATGAACTTTGCCACAGAAAATCTCCTCGTTTGAATGGGTGCTCAATGCACACCAAATTTTTTTCTTTCTAACACTTTCAAATTGTTCTTCATTTTTAATATTTTTTTCTGGTAAAGAGCAAAATTTAATATTACCAAAAAATTTTATATTTTTAGCGCCAAGTATGGTTAAATATCTAGAAGTATCCTCGCTAGATGAAATGCAAGTAGTAAAAGAATTGAAAATTTTTTGAGATGTTTTATTAAAAGCATTCCATCTAAGAAAACTTTTTTTTGTGATTCTGGCATTGAGTAAAATCAGTGGTATTCTATATTTTTTAATTTTCATTACAAAATTTGGCCAAATTTCTGAGTCAACAAATGATATAAAATCGGGTTGCCAATTTTCAAAAAAATTATTTATTAAAAATTTTAAATCAAAAGGCATAAATTGATGATAAACTCTATTATTAGAGTCGAATAATTTTTTATACTCGTTATATGAGCTTAAGGTAACAGTAGTTATTAAAAAATTATTTCTAGAATTTTGTTTCAAATAAAATTCTATTATTGGCAAAATACTTTTAAATTCACCTATACTTGCCACATGGAACCAAAATAAAAATCCATTTGGTCTTTTATAATTCGTAAAAAAAATTTTTTCTTTATATTTTACGCTGTGTTCCTTTTTTAAGAATCTTCTTATAAAAGTTAAAAATATAAAAGGTATGTAAAGTATTAATGTTAAAAGGTTGTAAAAAATCAAAAGCATATTTAATGCATTATTTGTTTTCTATATAAACTCTCATAGTCTTTAGAAGTTTCTAAAAGTTCTTTGTGAGTTCCAGACTGAAGTACCTTTCCTTCCTTCATAACAATAATTTTGTTTGCTTTGTTTATTGTGGATAATCTATGTGCGATAACTAATGTTGTTCTATTTTTAGTAAGATTAAAGATTGCATTTTGAACTTTTTCTTCTGAGTCTGCATCTAAAGAAGATGTAGCTTCATCAAGTAAAATTATTGGTGAATTTTTTAAAATTGCTCTAGCTATCGATATTCTTTGTTTTTGGCCCCCTGATAATCTTACTGCATTTTCTCCAATTACAGTTTTATATTTGTTTGGGAGCTTATCTATAAATTCATCAGCTGCTGCTAATTTACATGCTTCTTTAATTTCTTCGTCGGTAGCATTTAATTTTGCATATTTAATATTATTTTCTACACTATCGTCAAAAAGAATTACGTCTTGACTTACTAAAGAAATTTTATCTCTAAGAGATTTAAGAGATACTTTATTAATTTCTTGTCCGTCTAAAAATATTTTACCTGTTTGTGGTTCATAAAATCTTGGTATTAAGTTTAATATTGTGCTCTTTCCTGCACCACTATGCCCAACTAGCGCGGTAATTTTCTCTCCTTCGATATGTATGTTAATATTTTTTATAGCTCTCTCTTTTCCAGATTTATATTGAAAACTTACATCTTCAAATTTTATATTTGAATTACTAATTTTAATATTGGGGTAGTTTTCGTTATTTTTAATTTGTACTTCCCTATCAATGATTTTAAATACTCTATCTGCTGCTGCAGCACCTTGATAGACCAGCATATTCACTGTAGCTAAAGACCTTACAGGTTGATAGGCAAGCATCATTGCTGCTAAAAATGAGAAAAAATTATTAATTCCTATTTCACCTTGAGCAATAAGAATTCCAGCATAATAAATAAAACCAGCTATCATAAAACCTGTCAGCGTTTCCATTATAGGCGCTGCTCTAATCTGCACTTTTCCTATTTTAATTTGTGTGTCAGTTAAATCTTGAATCGCTTCAGAACTTCTCTTTTTTTCAAAATCCTCTCTTTGATAAATTTTAATTATTTTTGAGCTTTTTAAAATTTCTGAAATTAATGTTGTGAAATTACCAGAGGATATTACACTTTTAGTAGTAGCCTTACCCATTCTTTTTCCTAATGACTTTGCAACAATTGCTGCAAGGGGCATCATTATTAAAGAGAACACTGCTAACTTCCAATTTTGGTAAAACATTAAACAAATTAATGTAATAAGAGTTAAGCTATCTTTCATAATATTTAAAACGCCTGTACTAACAAGTTCCTGGACCATTGCAACATCATATAAAAAAGTTGAAATATATTTTCCACTGTGCTTAGACTCAATTGTTTGTGAGTCTGATAGCAATATATTATCGGTCATTTTATTCTGAAGTCTTTGCTTAATTCTGTTACCTAAAACTATAACAATTGACCTTGCAAAGTATAAAGATATTCCTTTACCTGCAAAAGCGAATATAACTAAAATAGGAATAAAAATTGCGTAAGTTGTATTTTGTTCAATAAATATTTTTTTAACAGCAGGATCCAGCAACCATGCAATTGCTGAAGTTGATCCAGCAACTATAACAGATAATATAATTGCAACAAATAATTTACCTAAATATTTTTTGATATACTCATTATATAATCTTTTTACTGCAGTTATGACTTCTTTTAATTTCATTGACTATTAATGGTTAAAAAAAATAAACTCAAGAAAACGAATAATCCAGAAAAATTATTTATTTTAAATGCCTTTAAACAACTTGATGGTTTATTAACCTTAAAAATTTTTACTTGTATAAAAAGTGTGATACCAAAAAATATAAAAAAAATTAATGAGAATTTTTTTTCTAAATTTATCATTACTAACAAAATTGCAATTAAACTAAAAATATAACAAATTATTACAAATAATTTTAAATTATTTTTAAATTTTATTGCGGTTGACTTAACTCCTATTACTTCATCGTCTGAAATATCTTGAATTCCGTAAATCGTGTCATACCCTAGTGTCCAAAATATGGCCCCTAAATATAAAAGTATAGGCAAAAAAGAGACTTGGTTCATCATAGCAGCCCATGCCATTATTATCCCCCAGTTAAATGTAAAGCCAAGGAATAGTTGCGGCCAGTAAGTAAATCTCTTCATAAAAGGGTATGAAAATGCAAAAATCATTGATGACATACCAAGGGCAATAGTCAAAATATTAAACTGAATCAAAACTAAAAATGCCAATAAGCACAAAATTAAAACATATATCCAGGCTGTAGTTTTATTTAAAGAACCAGATGCTATTGGTCTTTTTTTTGTTCTTGAAACTTTTTTATCTATATTCTCATCAACTATATCATTTACTATACAGCCAGCACTTCTCATCAAAACTGAACCAAAAAAAAACAAAATCAGATAATAAAAGAAACTCTTAAAATCTTTGTTAAAATATAGAGCTAAAGACAATCCCCACGAGCATGGCCAAAATAACAAAAGAAAACCAATAGGTTTATTCAGTCTAGTAACATCAATGAAATTTCTTATATGTGTCGACATTAATAGTTCTTG
>MDTA01131546.1_pt1 | contig 10004 bp, 10 predicted proteins | sample 811151 | NCBI WGS metagenome assembly MDTA01 (sample SAMN05326648, study PRJNA326480) | marine metagenome | isolation source: seawater | place: Indian Ocean: South | collected 2010 | reverse complement strand
TTGGCTGGCCTCCGCTGGATCACCCAGATCTAGGGAGCGTTCCGGCAGGTTGTCGAGGCTGAAGCGATAGCCCTGCTGACGCACCGTTTCAATCCCGCCTCCCTCGCCAAGGCCGGCTTGTTCAAGCTTGCGGCGAAGCGTGAGCACTTGGGTATCAACAGACCGGGGCCCGCCACTGAAAGGTGGCCAAGCCATGGTGAGCAGCTCTTGGCGGCTCCGCACATGTCCGGGAGGCATCAACAATGCGCAGAGCAGAGCAAATTCCCGGGGGCTGAGTTCCACCGGCTGATCTCGCAAGGTGACTTGCCGTAGCAGCAGGTGAACACTCAGAGGGCCAACGGTGACCTGCTCCTGCAGACCTCCGCTTCTTGTCAGCAACTTGCGGCAGCGCGCTGCCATTTCTTCCAAGCCAAAGGGCTTGCGCAGCACATCTTCGGCACCAGAGTCGAGCAGTGACACCACTGCTTCAGCTCCGGTTCTTGCTGTCAGGACCATCACTGGACAGCGGAGTTGTGCCGCCAGCTTGAGGGCTGTGGTCTCCTCGAGCAATTCAGCACTCACCAGCAGGTCGGGCTGCTGGTCTAAGCACAACTGCATCGCTTCAGCAGCTGAAGCAACAGCAGCCGTCATATGGCCGTCTTGGCGCAAGCGCTGCGCCAACACCATCCGCAAAGTGGGATGAGGTTCCACCACGAGGATGCAGCTGGAGTTGGACGCCTCGGAGGCAGACACACATTTAGACCTGTTACGCCTACCGTAAGCGGGTTTCTTCGGCATGCTGGTAACAGGCGATGCCTTCCCAGCTGTCCCCCATGACTGCGTTACAGGACCCTGACGCGATTCGCCACTTTCAGAGCCTGATCGACGCCTGTCAGGAACTGACTTTGCGGCACCACACCCCCTCTGAATTGAGGTTGTATGCCGATGGGTTTATCCATGCTCTGCGCCGCAGCCAACAGCTCGACCCCCTGAGCCAACGACGCTTCGAAGATTTCATTGAACGCTGGCTGCTCGATCCATCCAGCTTCTTTGGACCCGACGGTGATCCGCGGACTCTGTTTGAAACTGAGCGGCACTAGCCAAAGCAGTAGTGCTTGCGAACCGCTTGGTGCACCTGCCAAGTGCATCGCAACCCTGGGCTGAACTCAACCAGATCACCGGCACCAAAACGAACAGGCGGACCTTGTTCGGGGGTAACCGTCACATCCCCCTCCAACAGAAGACAACGCTCGCGGTCGCTGTACTCCCAAGGAAATGTGCTGGCGTCACAGCTCCAGATCGGCCAGTCGCGGATCCCGAGCTCATCGATCTGCTGCTCAGAGCAGCCGCGGGTGACCTCAATCACCCTGCTCAGCTCGCCAAGGCAACCGTCACGGTTTCGCGCAGCTCACCGGAGTTGTACATCTCGATCATGATGTCGGAACCACCGAGGAATTCACCGTTGAGGTAGACCTGCGGGATGGTGGGCCAATTGGAAAACTCCTTAATTCCCTGACGAATCTCCATGTCAGAGAGCACGTCAAAGGTTTCGAAGGGCACCCCCAGCGAGTGGAAGATTTGCACCACATTGTTGGAGAAGCCGCACTGAGGCATCAGCTTGCTGCCTTTCATGAAAATGAAGACAGGGCTGGAGGCGACCAGGGTTTCGATACGGCTTTTGAGCTGAGCGTCCATAACGGTCTTGGTTGAACAGAAACCCTACGAAGGGCAAGAGGTCGAGAGAGCCAAAGCATGGATGGCTTCGCTGGCAAGCTCCTGGCTCAGAGCTCCATACACCAGTTGATGCTGCTTCACCCGGGTGAGGTCGCGAAAACCCTCGGAGACAACAGTCACCTGGAGGTGGTCACCACCTCCGGTGAGGTCTTCGACTTGCACCTGCGCATCAGGCAGGGCCTGGCGGATCGCTGCCGCCACAGCATCGGGTTGAACCATGAAATGCCCTGAAGAGAGTTAGTTGGACGGTGGAGCAGGTGCGTTGTAGGGGATTGAAACGAAGCCAATCTACAGCAGTTGCTGATAGGCCTTACGCCCATCTTCGTTGGCGGGGGTCATCAGCTTGATCACTTCCACTAAAAGAGGCACAGCCACCTCAGCCTGATTTTCACGGCGATAAGCCGCGGCCAAACGGAGGTTTGCCGAAGCCAACTTCTGAATAGCTTCACGCCCCTTGGCATCCATGGCCCTGGGAATGCGCGCATCAAGGCCACGGAAAGCACCGCTGAGATCTCGATAAAACGAGAGCAGCGAACGGGCCGCATTCCGAGCCTTGTCGTAGGACGCAATCGCGGCGGTCAGATCACCACTGGCAGCTTCCGCATCACCTTGAGCCAAGAGCTCATTGACAGCACTGATGTTGAAGGTGTCGCCACTGGAGCTGGCGACAACCTCTTCAGCACCGGTTGAAGCCTGAGCCAACGCTGGTACGGGAGCGAACAGGAGGGCCAGGCTGGCCGAAAGCAGAAGACGGCGCATAGGCCTGAGGACTCCGATCGATGGGCGGAATCTAGGCCTCGTTTTCGCTGGCGACGATGCAGCTGCGGGCCGCTTCCTCAGCTGAACGCATGCCTTGCTGAATCCTCTCTGCCAAAGCCGATGCCGCCGCCTTACCAGTCCCCTCCAGCCGCAACTCAGGCCCAAAACAAAGCGCTGCGGAATCACCCCAACGCGGAAGGCGCCGGCTGTAGGCAATACCAATTGGAATCACCGGTACAGATCCCAGTCCTTTGGTTTGTGCCAAAGAAGCCAAACGCGGCAAGCCAGGAGCCACGGTGATGGGAGCTTGATCACGGTTGATGCGTCCCTCGGGGAACAACACCACCTGCTGGTCCTCTGCCAACAAGTCAAGGGCGTAGCGAAGGCTGGCGGTGCCGGGCTTGCTCTGGTCAATGGCAAAGCAACCAAGACGACGCAAAAACCAACCCTGGAGGCCACTCATCTCGGTGGTGGTGACCATGAAGCGGCAATCACGACCGCTGACGCGCCGGCCAGCGGCTTTCGGCAAGATCAGCGCATCCCAGCGGGCGCGATGGGTGGGTGCCAACAGCACTGGACCACTGGTTGGCAGATGTTCCGCACCAAGAATGAAGATCTGGCGAAAAAACGAGCGCAGGGCAATGTCCTCAGTCGTGAGGATCGCCAAAGGCGCGAGCCACGGCACAACGTCACTACGAACCCGCTGCGCCCGCACCAGGCGACTCGCTGCCGAGGGATCGCTGGAGCTAGCCATAGCTCCGACCTTATCGAGCGATGGTCGTTCTTAAATTGAATGCTGGACAGCAGTCGCGATGGCCAGTCTCGGCATCAATCTGGATCACATCGCCACGGTCAGGCAGGCCCGCCGCACCGTGGAACCAGACCCAGTGAATTTGGCGTTGCTGGCCGAGCTAGGCGGTGCCGATGGCATCACCGTGCATTTGCGTGAGGACAGGCGCCACATCCAAGACCGGGATGTCGAACTGCTGCGCCGCACCGTGCGCACTCGCCTGAATTTGGAGATGGCAGCCACAGCAGAGATGGTGGCCATCGCGCTGACGATCAAACCCGACATGGTGACGCTGGTGCCCGAAAAACGGGAAGAGGTCACCACCGAAGGCGGCCTTGATGTGATGGCCCAAGAATCAACGCTGCTGGGTCAGATCAGTGAGCTCCAGGGAGCTGGGATCCCCGTCAGCCTGTTTGTGGATCCTGAGGCTGCACAACTCAAAGCCAGCCAACGCTGCGGGGCGCGCTGGGTCGAGTTGCACACCGGGAGCTATGCCGAGGCGAACTGGACACAGCAGCCCCTCGAGCTGGCTCGGCTGATCGAGGGCACAACCGAGGCCAGGCAACTCGGCCTTCGCGTCAACGCGGGACACGGGCTCACTTACCAAAACGTTGAGCCCATTGCGGCCATCCCCGGCATGGAGGAGCTCAACATCGGCCACACCGTGATGGCACGGGCCATGGCCGTTGGCCTGCAAGCAGCGGTCAGAGAAATGAAAACGTTGGTGAGCTCCCCCCGCCACGAGCCCCTCTTTGGAGCCGGGCTTGCTGCAGAATCCTGAGCTGCTCGAGAAGTCAATGTCCACTTACTACTTCGTGGCCGCCAGCGAAGCGTTCTTAACGCAAGAGGAACCCCTGGAGGAAGTGCTGCGCGAGCGCGTCCGTGATTACGGCGAAAAAGGCAAAGAGATCGACTTCTGGCTCGTGCGGCAGCCCGCTTTTTTGAATGCCCCTGAATTCAAGGAGCAAGCCAGCGGAATCCCTCAACCAGCTGCCGCGGTGATCTCAACCGACGCCGTGTTCATTGACTTCATGAAGCTGCGCCTTGAGTACGTGCTCAAAGGATCGTTTGAAGCGCCTAGCGGCTCGATCCCTGATCCTCTGGCTGGGGCTTGAAGGCCTCGGAGAGCGCTTGAAATTCCAAGTCAGGACCATTGAGCTGGTCCACGAGCAGACTCTGCAATTCGGCTAATTCCTCGGGGTGGAGCTCACCGTTACAACCCCATTGCAGATGCGTGGGCACAGCCGTTGTTGTCCTGTCAAAAGTTCCTATTAGTGTGTCAGCGCCAATGGATGTTTCAGGGCTTTTTTAACTGCTCAAACCTTGAAACAAACGGAAGAAATAGCGCTTGAACGGAGAGTGCGGTGCTCCGCCTGATCAGCAGCAACAGCATCGAAGACTTGGCGAGCGCATTGGCGTCTGAGCTCAGCCGCCACAAGCCCACCAACCCTCTGACACCCCAACGGGTGTTGATCAGCACCAACGCCATGAGCCGCTGGCTGGCCCTGGCTCTCAGTGAACGCATCGGCATCTGCGCCGGCATTGAGTTCGACTTTGCTGGACGGCACCTGCGGCAGCTGATCCTTTCCCTCGATGGACGACTGTCCAGCGGCCAACAGGACCCCTGGGATCCGAGCCAACTGCGTTGGCACCTGGCCCAACTCATCCCTGAACTCCCGGAGACCAAGCTCTGGGAGCCGCTGCGTCAGCTTTGGCAGCAAGGCCCGCCGCAACAGGCCAAACGTCTGGACGCGCAACGGCTGCATTTGGTCCTGCAGCTGAGCGACACGCTTGATCAGTACGGGCTCTATCGGCCTGTGATGGTTCGCCGCTGGCTGGCTGGCGACAACGTCGATTGCTACAACGCCCCTCTGGCCAGTCATCTGAACTGGCAACCAGCACTGCTACGGCAGTTGGCGCAGCAGCTGGAACCCAGCGGGGTGCCCCACCCTGCCGAACGACTGCTCAATGCGCTGCAGCAGTCACAGCACTGCAGCAAGCACAGCGAACCGCTGCATGTTTTTGGCCTATCGAGCCTGCCGCCAGCCCTCTGGCAACTTCTGGCGCAACGGGCCAGCACTGCAGGAACTCCTGTAGTCCTGTATCAACTCAGTCCCAGCCTCGACCCCTGGGGCTCGCTCCCACCAAGCCACCAAGACGATGGGGATGCGCTGGAAAAACTCGAGCGCCGACTGTTGCAGCAAGGCCACCCGCTGCTGGCCAGCCTGGGGCGCACCCAGCGCGACTTTCACTGGCAGCTGGAGCTGCTGGCTGCTGATCTGCAGGAGCAATTTGAACGAGAGCAAAGGCCAGCTCCGCTTTGCTCAGCAGAGGCCGGAGTGCTGCAACAACTCAAGACAGATCTGCTGATTGGGAGGCAACGGGGGGAGGGCCTACCGGGAGTTGATCCACCCCTGGAACTACAGGCGAGTCAATTGAATCTGGAGGTACTGGCTTGCCATGGGGATCGGCGGCAGGTGGAGGCCGCCCATGAGGCTCTGCTGCGCTTGATGGCCAAGGACCCATCGCTCGAGCCACGCCACATCCTTTTAATGACACCGGATGTGGCACGCTTCACCCCCCTGGTGCTGGCGGTCTTTGAACGCCCAGGGCGATCGACTGATCCTCGTCACCTTCCAATCCGCGTCACCGACCGGACCCTGCGGCAACGCAATCCACGTGTTGATTTGGTGTTTCGTCTGCTGGCACTGGCCAGTAGCCGACTGACCAGGGACGACGTTCTTGATCTATTACTTCTGCCTGAACTTGCCGAGCATCTCGAACTCGGCGGCTTAACGCAGCCCCAATGGCGCGAGCTGCTGGAGCAGGCGGGCATCTGCTGGGGTCGCGATAGCGATCACCGCCAGGCCTGGGGCTACCCAGCAGACGCTGCCTACAGCTGGCGGTGGGGACTGGATCGCTTGCTATTGGGACTGGAACTCACCGATGACTTCCCTCAGCAAGAGGCCATCGCTGGTGAATGGGGAGGACTGGCGGCTTGCAACCAACAGCTGGCCTCGGCCAACGATGTGCTGGCGTTGAACGATGCCTGCGGCCGTTTGTTCGAACAGCTTCAAGCCTTAACGGGCCCGCAACCGGCGGAGCGCTGGAACGAGCAACTGGGAAGCGCGATTCAACAGCTCAGTGGTGGTGATGACGAGGGCTGGCAAGCACCCGAGGTCTATGAATTACTGACCCCGCTTCGCGACCCCGAAGCCGGGGGTCTGATGCTGGATCGCGCGGCCGTGGTGCGTCTGCTTGAAGAGGCCGAAATGCAACAACAAGGTCGCTATGGCCATGTCAGTGGTGCGGTGAGCCTGAGTGCACTGGAGCCGATGCGCTCAATCCCCCATCGGGTTGTTGTGCTGCTGGGCATGGATGAGCAGCGGCTACCGCGGCGGGATCAACGCCCTAGCTACGACGTGATGCTGCAACAGCCTTGGCGGGGCGATCGCGATCGTCGACAGGAGGATCGCGCCATCCTTCTCGAAGCGCTGCAAGCCTGCAGCGACCACTGGATTGCCACGTACAACGCGATCGATCCGCGCAGCGGAGAAGAACGCAATCCAGCAGCGCCTTTGAGTGATCTGTTGCGTTGTCTCGAGCGCAGTTACCGCACCCCCCAGGGCCAGCCGCTCACCACGTGGGTGCTGCAGCAGCAGCCACCCTTGCCGCCGCTGACCACAACGGACGTGGCCGGAGTGCCATGGCCCATGGATCAGCGCTGGCCCCTGGAGCAACACGAGCCCGCCAACCTGGAAGAGCTGCAGCAATGGCTACGCGATCCAGCGCGTGCGTTGCTGCAGGCCCATGGCATCCATCCCTACCGGCGTGGAGATGACAGCAGCGACCCCGAAGAGAGCGCACCCGATGGCCTGCAGCGCTGGAACTTGGGGCAAACCCTGTTGAGTCTTGGCAGCAACCGACTTGAAGCCAGCCAGTGGCCACTGCAACGCGATGCCTTAGGCCGCCGCGGCCAACTCCCTCCAGGTGAGGCAGCGATCGTGGCCAGCAACAGCACATGGCACCGAGCCCAAGCGCTCTTGGCCAAGCACGACGACCTGAATCACAGCGCCGATGCCAATGCGGTGGTGCTGATCAGCAGCAGCCGCTTCAAACCCAAGCGCTTACTGGATGGTTGGCTTGAGCACCTCTGGGCCAATGCAGAGAGCCCGCGCCAAACACTTCTGCTCGGCCCGCTGATTCACAAAGGAGACGAGCGTGCGGCGGTCTGGACTCTGCAGGCCGTTGAAGCGCAGCAGGCCAAGGCCTGGATCGAGGATTGGCAGCACTGGCGGCGGGAAGCGCTGGAGAGGCCGATCGCCTGGATTCCTGAACTCAACTGGCAGCTGCTGACCCAACAGCAAGACGGGTCACTACCGGGGCTAAGCGCTCAACAACTCAAGGAGCTCAACCCCAAACCGCGCGACGACTACGAGTGGCCCAGTGCATGGCTGCAATTGCTCGGCGGTGAAACGCCCAGCATGGCCAGTTGGCTCGAACACCCCGAAGCCAAGCAGCTGACCCAGCGGTGGCTACTTCCCTTGAGCGAGGCCCTTGCCGCAGGAGGCCGGCAGCTGTGATCGAGCCGCTCGATCTCAATGGACCTCTCAACGACGGCACCGTTGTGCTGGAGGCGAGCGCCGGCACCGGCAAGACCTATGCCCTCAGCCACAGGGTGTTGCGTGAAGTCGGTGAAAACGGCCGGCCGATCGATCAGATCCTGGTGGTGACCTTCACGCGCGCGGCCGCCGCGGAGATCCGGCGGCGAATTCGCACCCGCCTGGAGGAGGCCTCAACAGCCCTCGCTTACCAACTAGCCGGTGAACGCAAGCCCGCCAGCGACCCAACCCTGGAGGCGCTAATCAGCCGCTGGGCGACATCGCCCCAGGGGGTCGAGGTGCTGCTGAATCTGCTGCAAGCGATTGATCGGATCGATCTGGCCCCAATCACCACGATCCATGGCTTCATCCAGCGATTAATCCAAGACAACGGCACCCTGTTGGGGCTCGATCCCCAACTGCGTCTGCAGGAAGGCGGACGCAGCCTGCTGCAGGAGCTGGTGAATGACTGGCGCCGCAGCGTTCTTTCCCCAGCCCCAGCCCCATGGCAGGCCTGGGTGCAAAGCCATGGCGATCTAAGCCTCGATGGCCTGATGAAGCTGGCGCAGCTCGTCGATGACGATCGCGACATGGTGCTTCCAAAGCTGGCAGACATCGGCACCTCAGCGGTGGAGAGCTGGCAGCAATGGCAAGAGCGCTTCGAGCGTCTGCTCGCCAGTGATGGCGTCAACACGGCCGAGTCCATGCAGCAACTCTGCAAAGGCACTGGCAACAAGAGCCCGGCAGGTGCGCTACTGGGGAAAACCAAGCTGGTCCAGTTGCCCGATCTGATCGAGATCGCCCGTGAGCGCAACGACATCAAGACCTACCGGAAATTGGTGCAGGCATTCAGCACCAACCAGCTCAAGCGCGTGTTGGCTGATCCCGATCAGGCACCGAGCAGTGGTCTGCATGGGGCTGCTGAGCGGTTGTGTTTTGAACCCATCGAGCAGTTGCTCACCGAGTTGGTGCATGCCCTCAGGCGAGGCGCTTGGGAGCGGCGCCAGCTCAAGCAGGAAATGAGCTTTGGTGATTTGCTCGAGCGGGTTGATCCGGCCAACTTGAGTCCGCCTGTGTTGACAGGTCTCAAGCAGTGGCGACAACAGCAGTTCGGTTGTTGCCTAATCGACGAATTCCAGGACACCGATCCGATTCAGTGGCGCCTGTTTGCAGCGCTCTTTGATGCCGATGCTCCCTTGATCCTGATTGGGGATCCCAAACAGGCGATTTATCGCTTCCGCGGTGGCGACATCCGCACGTACAAAGCGGCCGTTTCAGCTCCTGGGCGTCAACGCTTTTCTCTGGACACCAACCGCCGTAGCGATCCGGCCCTACTCAGCGTGCTGAACCGCTTGTTTCAGGGCGATGCGAGCTTCGGCAGCGCAAACATCGACTACCGAGCAGTTCAAGCTCCAGACCAAGCGAGCCCATCGCGGCTGCGCTGCGCTGATGGCTCACCAGCACCGCCGGTGCGCATGCGCTGGCTGGGCGAGGACGAAGGGGGCAAACCCCTGAAGCTTGGGGAGCTGCGCAACTTGTTACCGCAACGGGTTTGCGATGACCTACAACGCACCCTCGCCAGCGGCATGGAACTGCAGCAGGGCGATGGCTGGCGCCCCCTGCACCCTGGGGATCTAGCGGTTCTGGTGGGCCGCAATCGCGAGGCTGTGGCCTTGCAACGGGAACTCCAACGCCGCGGGATCCCAGCGCGAATTGGCCGAGGGGGCGATCTCTGGCAAAGCCCGGAAGCCGCGAGTCTCAGCCTTTGGCTCGAGAGCACCGAGCGCCAGGGAGATCGACGCTCGGCAGCCGCCTTGGCCCTCTCCAGCGTGGGCGGCTTTTTAGCCGCTGAGCTCAGCCATTGGAACCCCCGCGACTGGGGAGAGTGGTTGCAACAGATCGAGCAAGCGCGTCAGCGCTATGCCCTCGTGGGGCCACTGGCAGCGCTTGAGGTGGTTCAAGACGCAGGACCAGGCTTACCGCGCCTGCGGGCTCAGCCCAATGGTGAGCAGCGCCTCAGTGATCGGCGCCAAATGGCTGAACTACTGCAGCAGTCTTGGCAAGACCAGGGCAGGCCATCCGCTGCCAGGTTGCTGCACTGGCTCAGCGAGCAGCAGCTGTTGGGTGGCGAGGGAGAAGAC
>MDTA01010633.1_pt1 | contig 10004 bp, 8 predicted proteins | sample 811151 | NCBI WGS metagenome assembly MDTA01 (sample SAMN05326648, study PRJNA326480) | marine metagenome | isolation source: seawater | place: Indian Ocean: South | collected 2010 | reverse complement strand
CTTCTTCTAATATTTTTTTTACTAAATTTTTTGAGCTAATAACTTCACCAAGGCTAACCGCATGAAACCATACAGGGCTTGTTTTTGATTTTTCATTATATACGCCAAATCTATTTTTAAAATTTCTTATATAATCTTTGTCTTTTATACTTTTTAGAAATATTCTTATTACCATAAATGGTAATAAAATTAGTAACACACAATTATAAAATAATAATCTCATTGATAATTTAAACAGTTAATAATGTAATAATACATCTTAATATCCTATGAATAGAGCATTATTAATAATTCTATTAGCTTTTTGGCGGATCATAATGATTTTACCAAGAAAGGTACATATTTTTCTTGCAAAGTTAATTGGATACTTATTTTTGATTAGCTCTAATAAAAGAAATAAATACAGTAAAATTAATATTGATATATGCTTTCCTGAATTATCACAAAACCAAAGAGATCACATTTCTAAGAAAAATATAATCTCATCAGGAAGTATTATTTTTGACACTGGTTCAGCTTGGTTTTGGTCAGATAATCGCATTAACAAAAGTATTCCATATGAGATTAATGGATTAAATGATTTAATTAAAGAGCAAAAACAAAACAAGGGAATACTATTATTTTTTAAACATTCTCTTCATTTAGAGCTTGATGCAAGAATACTTGGAATGCATGCTGAAATATATGGTGTTGAAAGAGAGCATAATTCTAAATATTTCCAAAGTATTCAAAAAAAAGGGAGATTAAAAAGCATGAAAGGAATAATAGATAGAAACAATGTATTGAAATTTATTAAGTTATTAAAAAATGGGAAAACAGTTCTATATGCTCCGGATCAAGATTATGGAATGAAGAAATCCATAGAGGTAAATTTCTTTAATAGACCTGCTGCAACTGTGAAAGCTCCATTAAAAATTATACAAAATACTAAATGCCAAACATTTTTTTTAAATACTTATATAGAAGATGGGGTATTAATTCTAGATATAGAGAGATTAAAATTAAATGAATCTAGCACAATTAAATTCTTAGATGGTTTAAATAAATATATTGAAAATAAGATAAGAAAATCGCCTTATGAATACCTTTGGCAACATAGAAGATTTAAATCAAATTCAAATAAGATAAATCTTTATAAATGAATCTAAGAGCAATTGAAGAAATTAAAGGATTCATGCCGCCTAATGAAGGTATGGCACTTATGAACTGGGCAAAAAAATTTTCAAATATTGGACAAATATTAGAAATTGGAACTTATTGTGGTAAATCTTCTATATATCTTTCTATTGGAGCAAAACATAATAATAAAAATGTTTATACAATTGATCATCATCGTGGATCAGAAGAGCATCAATTAAATGAGGAATATTTTGATGAAGAAATTTATGATAAAACAAAAAATGTTATTAATACTCTTCCGCTGCTTATAAAAAATATAAATAAATTTAAAATAAATAATATAATACCTATAGTAGCTGATTCAGCAAAAGTATCTTCAAATTGGTCATTAAAACTAGGGATGGTTTTTATTGATGGGGGACATAGTTATGATTCAGCCAATACAGATTATATTTCTTGGGAGTCTCATATTGCCAAAAACGGCGCCTTAGTAATCCATGATATATTTGAAAACCCTGATGACGGTGGTCAAGCGCCATATGAAATATATAAAAAAGCTCTAGATGATGGATTCGTGTTATATGAAAGAATTGAGACTATCGCCTGCCTAATAAAGAGTTAGTTGGTCTTTTTTAAACAAGTCTGAGGCATTAGAAAAATCTAAAATCGTATCAGCTGCCAAAATTACTGCGGCTGACGTCCAGCTAGGATTTTCTTCAGGCCAAAAAATATTTTCTTCATATTGCCAACCCATAAAAGGAATATGATTTTGATTACTTATATTTAAAACATCTAAAAACAGTCTTAAGGCATCTTCATATTTATTTGCAATCATTAACGCAATGATAAATTCACAAGTTTCTGCAACTGTGATCCATGGCTCTTCAATGACACATTTGATTCCCATATCTTTAATATAAAAATTGGTGTAGATCTTCTCAATATAATAATTTTTTTCTTCATCATTAAGGCATCCAGATAATATTGGATAATACCAATCCATAGAGAATCTTTTCCTATCTTGAAGTAAATCAAATTTTCCATCTGGTTTTTTTATTGCCTTAGAAAGCATTGCATATGAGCGGATCCAATTAGAAATATCTTTTTTATCTTTTACTAATTTAGAAATAGCAATTCCACACTCAATACTTTTTAAAATAGATGAAGAACCAGTTAATAAGTAATCTTCTTCTACTTGACCTGATTCATCGACAGACCAAGGAATTGTTCCATTAGGCAATTGTAAATTTAAAGAAAAATCTATTGCTGATTTAATATTTGGCCATAAGTAATTGAGCAATTCTTTATCTCTAAATATTTTATAAAAATGCAACGCAGCAACCGATATATATGGGCCAAAATGAGTAGTTTTATTTTTTTCTAATGGATTATCATTATTATATTTTGAATACCAACTGCCATCAGGATTCTGATTATTAATCAACCATTTAAATGCTGATATAGAAGCATTTTTTTTATTTGAAAAATTTAAGCCCATAATAGATTCCATATGGTCCCATGGATCATGAGAGCCGTCTTTATTAGAGGGTATTGCCCCAGATTCTAACTGAATAGTCTTTATATAACTTCCAAGACTTTCAAATAATTCTCTATTTAGGTTTTTAATATCATCAAACTTTTGTTTTGGTTTATGCATTTTTTATAATTTTTCAAAATACATTGCAAAACTTTTACCCATAATTGGATTAAAAATCTTATCTATCAAATCTAAGAAGAATGGTTTTTTTAAAATATGATGTTCAAGAATTTTTTTATATATTTTTACTAAAAAGTTTGTTTCTTGAGATTGCCAAAAAAAACATCTTAGCCACCAATAAGGACTATGAATTGAATGAAATTTTTCAGAAAATAAGAATTTAAAGCCTAAATTCTCAATTTCTGAAACCAAATTATCTTGATTAAATATTCTTAAATGTCCTCCGGGTTGATTTTGATAATCTTTTGATAATCTCCAACATATTTTCTCTGGCCAACTAGCTGGGACACTCGCATAAAATTTACCTCCTGGTTTTAAAACTCTATAAATTTCTTTAATAGCATCATTATATTCGTGAAGGTGTTCTAAAACTTCAGAGCAAACAATTAAGTCAAAAGTATTGTCTTCAAAAGGAAGTTCATAAGCAGAACCTTTTAGAAAATCAGTTTCAGTATTTGAAATTGTTTTAAAATATTCATATCCTTCTTCAGCTTTTATTAAAGACTCTTCATCCATGTCTAACCCAACGCATTTCATATTAGGATAATCTTGCATTACTCCAAAAATATGCCTTCCTTCTCCACAACCAACATCCAGCATTAAACCATTATTATTCAATTCAAATCTTTTAAAATTAAATGTTAGCATCTTGAAATTTTTCTATAGTCTTAAAAATAACTTTTTCATATTCTTTTATAATTTTAGCCCAATTAAATGTTTTAATTATATGCTTTCGTCCTTTAACTGCGATTTCTTCAAAACTTTTATAATCCGATAATATTTTTATTATTGCTTTTGATAAAGCTTCTTCATTTTTTGGTTCAACCAACATTGCATATTCTCCGACTAATTCAGGTATAGAAGATACATTAGTTGCAATTAAAGGTGTTTCACAACTCATAGCCTCTATAACCGGATAACCAAAGCCTTCATACAAAGAACTAACAATCGATATAGAGCTTTTTGAATATTCTTCAGAGATTTGGACCTTGGTTAAATTAGATTTAAAAACTACTTTATCTTTAATTTTAAGTTTTTTTATTAATCTTTTTGTATGTCCATTTTGTTTGATTGGTCCAATAACAACTAAATGAATTTCAGGAAATTCTTTTTTAAGTATGCTTAATGCCTTTAATGAATAATCTAATCCTTTTAGGGGAACATCAGCACTTGCTGTTGTAATCAATCTGTAGGGAATTCTTTTATTTTCTTTAATTGGAGTAAATTCGTTAGTGTCAAGGCCATTATTTATAACTCGGATTGTTTCTTCTCTGCAATTAAACTCTTGAATTATTCCTTTTTTAGAACTTATTGATGGAGAAATAATAGTTTTAATTTTAGGAGCTACTTTTTTTTGCATTTTTAAAAACGAATACCATCTATATCTTGAAATCTTATATTTAATTTTTTTTGAAGCTGCTAATTCGTACTTGAAATCAAATGTTATAGGATGATGAATTACTTCTATAAAAGGGAACCGTTTTTGAATTTCTAACATCCCATAGCTTAGAGACTGATTATCAATAATTATATCGTAGTGATTATTCTCAATTAAAAAATTATTGGCTCTGTTTCCAAAAGTTTTAAGTTCTGGAAACCCTCCCAAAAATACTGAAGTAAATTCATAATAATCTTCTAAACTTTTATTTTCTTTTTTTAAAAATTTATTCAATCTATCTTTAAATGAAAATGTTTCAAATAAATTTAAGCCTGGCAACTTTATAAGATTTATATTTTTGTCAAGATTTGGATATGGTGGTCCAGATATAACATCTACTTTATGTCCTATTTGATTTAAGTAATATGATAAATCTTTTATGTATACACCTTGACCTCCACCAAATTGAGCGCTTCTGTAACTTAATATTGCTATATTTAATTGTGGCAAGGATTTAAATTATTGATGTGTAATGTGTGTTAACCAGTGCTTATAAGTTTTATTATTACCTGAAACTATATCTTCAAATTGTTTTTGAAGTTTTCTAGTAATAACTCCTCTCTCACCTTTATTGATAGGTTTTCCATCTAATTTGGTTATTGGAGTTATTTCAACGGCTGTTCCAGTAAAAAAAGCTTCATCTGAATTCACTAAATCTTCATACTTGAGGTCTTTTTCATTTAAATTAATTCCAAGGTTTTCTGCAATCTTTATAACTGATTGACGAGTAATACCATTTAAACAGTTATTTGTAGTAGGAGTATATATAACATCATCTTTTACTAAAAAAATATTTTCTCCGCTTCCTTCAGAGATAAAACCATGTTTATCCATCATTAAAGCCTCATCGGCTCCTTTTTCCAATGCCTCATGCAAAGCCATAGTGTTGCTAAAATAGGTTCCTATAATTTTATTACCTGAATGTATCGGATTCTCATATTGTGTATGAGAGGATTTAATTATTGAAATCCCTTTTTCTTTTGCCTTTGGATCCATATATGATGGCCACTCCCATGCCGCAATTGCTACATTTACACTTAGATCTTTTGCTCGCAACCCTAAACCTTCATTGCCAAGATAGACAATTGGCCTTATGTAGCCTTCAAATAATTTATTCCTATTCATTACTTCGCATTGAGCAATATTTAATTCCTGTTTTGAATAAGGTATTTTGACATTTATTTTTTTAGCGGCATCAAAGAGCCTATTGGTGTGTTCCTCAAGTCTAAATATTGCTGGTTGGCCCTTAGATGTTTTGTATGCCCTTACACCTTCAAATACGCCTGTTCCATAATGTAATGTATGTGATAATACATGAACATTTGAATCGCTCCATTTTTCAAATGAGCCATTTTTCCATATAAATTTTTTTTCAGTATTTACAAACACTTTAACAAGATATAATTAAGATTAGCTATTATTACAAAATCATTGATATAACAAAAGAAAAATATGGAAATAACGGAATCAATTTTTAGAGAATACGATATAAGAGGTACTTATCCTAATCAAATTAATGAAAAAGTTGTTGCTCAAATAGCTAATGCAGTATCTTATAAGTGTCATCAAGAAGGTATTAATGAAATCTGTGTTGGAAGAGATGGAAGATTATCTGGAAAAAGTTTATTAGGTGCGCTTTCTAAAGAGCTTTCAGATTGCGGCATTGATGTTATTAATATTGATTTAGTAACAACACCTCTTCTTTATTATGCTGCTAAGAAAAGCAAATCTAAAAGCGGAATAATGATAACAGGTAGCCATAATCCAAAAAATTACAATGGTATTAAACTTGTAATTAATGATAAGCCTGTTTCAGGTAATGAAATTTTAAATATTTTAAAAAATAATAAAAATATCTCTAGAAACTCTGGAAGAATTATTTTTAAAGATATTAAAGATGAATATATAGATGAAGTGACTAAAAACATTCAAATTAATAAAAATAAAAAAATCAAAGTAGTTATTGATTGTGGTAATGGTGCAGCAGGATGCGTGGCTCCCAAACTGTTTAATAGTCTAGGATGTGAGGTAATTGAGCTTTATAGCGAAATAGATGGAAATTTTCCCAATCATCATCCTGATCCTGGTAAAACAGAAAATCTAAAAGATTTAATATTAGAGGTAAAAAATAATAATGCAGACCTTGGGTTAGCATTTGATGGAGATGGCGATAGAGTAGGACTTATTACAAATGAAGGGGAAATAATTTTTCCAGATAAAATTCTTATGATGTTTTGTCAAGATATATTACTTTCTGAAAAAGGATCAATAATTTTTGATGTGAAATGTTCTAATGCTTTACCTAAAATAATAAAAGACTTAGGAGGTAACCCAATAATGTCACCAACTGGACATTTCCATATAAAAAATGGTATTAAAAAGCATAATCCTTTATTAGCAGGTGAAATGAGTGGTCATATTTTTTTTAATGATAAATGGTATGGCTTTGATGATGGGCATTACTCAGGAGCTAGAATTATTGAACTTATTAATAAAAAAAGTGAATCTATTAGTAATATAAATAAAGAATTACCTACGTTATATTCAACACCTGAGCTGAATATTGATGTTACTGATGAGACTAAATTTAAAATAATAGAGGATTTTTGCTCTCAATGTTTATTAGAAGGTGAAAAAATTACTATAGATGGCTTAAGAATTAATTTTGCTAATGGATGGGGTTTATTAAGAGCCTCTAACACAACACCTAAATTAGTTTTAAGATTTGAAGGTGACTCTAAAGAAAATTTAAATGAAATTAAAAAGAACTTTTTAAATGAACTTTCTCGCATTTGTCCTGATATTGATATAAATTTAGATTAGGAAATGAAGAAAGATAGAAAAAATATTATCCTTGAATCGCTAGCAAGCATGTTAGAAGAAAGGAACCTTTCTAAAATTACAACTGCAGCATTAGCAAAAAAATCAAATATAACCGAAGCTGCGCTTTATAGGCATTTTCCAAGCAAAAGATCTATTTATGCAGAATTATTTTCATTCTGTGATAATGCAATTTTTAATCAATGTAATGAACTGAAAAAAAGTGATTTATCGCCAAAAGAAAAAGTAAAAAATGCTTTTATATTTTTCATGATTTTTATAGAAAAAAATAAAGGTTTTGCTCGTCTACTTTCTAGGGAAGCTCTTTCATCAGATGAGCAAAATGTAAGTGATAACGTTAATCAATTTTTTGAAAGATTTGAATTAATTCTAAGACAGATGCTAAAAGAAGACACATCTAATTTATCAACTCAACCTGGAATATCTGCACAATTAATTGTTACATCACTTGAAGGAAATATTGGAAGATACATCAGATCGAAATTTAAAGATTCTCCTTCAACATATATTGAAAATATATGGGAATTAATTGCAAAAAGTATTTTTAAAAATTAATTAATATTCTCTTCTAAAAAGAGTTCAAAATAGATATTGTCTTGAGACTCCGTATCAATCTTTCCAGTTAATTTATTAACCCTTGCAAAAGATATATTCTCAGGTATTGATTCTTTCGATACTTCTAAAGATTTTAACTTAAAGTCCATATAATTAAGCCATATTGGTAAAGCGATAGTTGAACCATATTCATTATCTCCAAGAGAAGAGAAATCATCTGTACCAACCCATACTGTTGTAACCAAATCTTTATGAAATCCAGAAAACCATGTACTAACTGAATCATTTGTTGTGCCAGTTTTTCCACCAATATCATCTCTTTTTAAAAAAGCTGATTTTCTTCCTGCAACTCCACTTTTTAAAAAGTCCTTAAGTGTATCTTTTATTAAATATGCAATCCTTTCATCAATAACTTTATTTTTTTCATTAATTGGTTTTAATACAAAATATGGTTTTTTTATATTCATCTCTAGTGTATCCAACCATGGAAATGCCGTTATTGATTGCTGATTATCTTGCTCAACATAATCGGAATGATTAAAAATATAATTTCCTGATCTGTCCTTTATATTATCAATAAAATGCATATCAGTAATTAGACCATTATTTGCTATAACACTATATGCTCTAACCATCTCAGCTGGAGAAAAGTTTCCAGACCCTAATGCCAACGAAAGATCATTTGGAAGTCTAGACTGCTCAAATCCAAAACTTTTAATATATTCATGAGATTTCTTTATTCCTATCTCTCTTAAAAGTTTTATAGAGACAATGTTGACAGATTTTGTTAATGCTTCTCTAAGAGACATTGGTCCATAAAATTCTCCAGTATAATTTTGAGGTCTCCAGGCACTTTCAAGATTTTCGTCTTCGAAAACTATTGGAGCATCATTTATTAAAGACGAAAGATTATATGTATTTGCTAAACCAGCTGAATATATAAATGGTTTAAAGCTAGATCCAGATTGAGGGTATGACAGCCTTACTCTATCAAAATTACTTTCATTGAAATTCTTACCGCCTATGTAAGATATAACTTCCCCTGTATTTGGGTCTATTGAAATAAGAGAAGCTTGAATTATTGGAATTTGATCAAGGGTATAAAAGGAATTATTATTTTTTAAATAAACAAAATCACCGAATTTTATAAGGTCATAGAAATTTTTTGGGACTTGTCCAAGTTTATTAGGTGCCTCATATTGTCTTGCCCACTTATACTCACTTGTCCATAAAATTGTCTGAAGTTCAAAATTTTCATTGATTAAATATGATTTTTTTTCGCCTACTTGGATAACCATTGCTTTCGTATGAGTTTTGTAATATGGAAATGAGTCAAAAATATTTATTAATCTATTTATTATCGAATCCTTATTAAGACTAACCTCACTTGAATAATAATCAGAGGTTAAAAAATTTAAATCTAGATTATTTAATTGGAAACTTTGGTTTTCATTAAAAATATTTGCAAAATTTTTAGGCTCTTTCCAGCCATGTCTTTTATCATAAAGAAATAGCTCTTGCATCATGCTGTCTTTTGCAATTTTTTGTGACTCAGAATTTATGGTTGTATAAACTGACCAACCCTCTTTATATGCTTTTAATCCATACCTACTAATTATCTCTTGTCTAGCAAGTTCAGCAATATAACCAGCATCAATGGAATAAAGATTAATATTTTTAGCTATCTTTATTTCTTCTGATATAGCTTCTTTATAATCATCTTCATTTATATATTTAAGTAATAGCATCCTTGATAATATCCAATTTCTTCTTTGTAGTGTTCGTCTTTTGTCTTTTATCGGATTAATTCTTGATGGTAGTTGTGCCACTGCAGCAATAGTTGCTGCTTCAGAGATACTTAAATCATTCAAATCCTTGTTGAAATATGTGTTTGATGCTGCTTCAATACCATAAGATCTATTCCCTAAAAAAATTCTATTAACATATAGCTCAAATATCTTTTCTTTATTTAATTTACCTTCTAACTCCAGCGCTAAAAAAATTTCTTTTAATTTTCTTTCAATTGTTTGATCTCTTGTTAATAGATAACCTCTTACAACCTGCATAGTGATTGTTCCTCCACCTCCTTCACAACCAGATCTACTCAAACATCTAATAAATGATCTTATTAAACCTGTATAACTTATACCTTGATGACTAAAAAAATTATCATCCTCTGCAGCAAGAAATGCATTTTTGATATGATTTGGTATTTTTTCATATCCTGTAGATCTTCTTTTAATTTCACCAAATTCACCTATTAAAACCCCATCCTTGGAATAAACTTTTAATGGCATTTGTAGCTCAGATTCATCTACAAGATTTATCTCAGGG
>MDTA01210385.1_pt1 | contig 10005 bp, 11 predicted proteins | sample 811151 | NCBI WGS metagenome assembly MDTA01 (sample SAMN05326648, study PRJNA326480) | marine metagenome | isolation source: seawater | place: Indian Ocean: South | collected 2010 | reverse complement strand
CCAAACTTGGTTGGGAACCCAAAATTAAACTAGAAGAAATGATTTCTGAAATGATCGAGGAAGATAAAAAAAATGCAAGAAAAGATTTTAATGAAAACATTAGTATAAAATTAAAATAAGAAATGAAAAAAATCTCTATAAATGATAATATTTTTATCGCTGGAGCTAATGGAATGGCAGGCAATGCCATTTACAGGGCTTTTAAAAATGCGGGATATGGTGATAGTAAATACGGAGGTAAACTTTTAATTCCTAACAGAAGGGATCTGGATCTTATCAAAAAAGATAATGTATTTCATTGGTTCAATTTAAATAAACCAGATGTGGTTATTCTAGCCGCCGCCAAAGTTGGTGGGATATTGGCAAATTCATTAAATCCTGTTGATTTTCTTCTTGATAATTTAAAAATCCAAACAAATGTGATTGAAGCAGCTTGGAAATTCAAATGCAAACGATTGCTTTTCTTAGGAAGTAGTTGCATTTATCCAAAATTTGCAGACCAACCAATTGATGAAAGTTCATTACTTTCAGGTCCATTGGAGAGTACAAATGAATGGTATGCCATTGCAAAAATTTCGGGTATCAAACTTTGTGAAGCTCTGAGATTGCAATATAATTTTGATGCTATAAGTCTCATGCCAACAAATCTTTATGGGCAAAAAGATAATTACGATATAAAAACAAGTCATGTCTTTCCTGCGTTAATAAGGAAATTTTATGAAGCAAAAGTAAATTCCTTACCTAGCGTTACCTGCTGGGGTACAGGTGAACCTTTAAGAGAATTTATGCATGTTGATGATTTAGGCTATGCATCTCTTTTTGTTCTCGAGAATTGGGATCCCAATGATAAAAAGTCTCCAAAAGACAATGATAATAAACCATTTACTTTCCTTAACGTGGGTACTGGATTAGATATAAAAATAAGTGCCCTAGCTGAGAAAATCGCAAATGCATTAGATTATAACGGGGACATAATATGGGATATTAACAAACCGGATGGTACTCCAAAAAAACAATTAGATATTTCTAGGATAAGTAAACTAGGATGGAAACCTAGTATTAATCTAGATGAGGGGATAAAGCTCACAATAGAATCATTCAAGAAAGAATTTAAAATTTAAAACTATAAAAGTCTTTTGAAGCTATCAGACATAAATATGTTACTAGGATCAAGTTCTTCTTTTATTTTTAACCAATCTTTAATTCTTGGATAAGATTTCTTAAAGATTTGAGAAGATTGTCTTGAATCTTTTGCTAAATATATTCTTCCACCAGCATTTACTATGATTTCATCCAATTTATTAAGTTCCATGTTCAAATTCTCAATATTTGCGGGCATATCAATTGCTAGAGTCCAACCAGGAATTGGGAAAGAAAGATAAGAAGGATTAGCAGTACCAAACCGCTTTAACACAGTAAGAAATGAAGGTACAGAAAATCTTCTTAAAGTCTCTAGAGTTTGTTTAATTAAGTGAGAGGCATTTTCTGGTACCACAAATTGATATTGAATAAATCCCTTTGGACCATAAATTCTATTCCAATTTTGTATACCATCTAATGGATAAAAAAATTCTCCAATATTTTGCAATTCTCCTTCCCTTGATTTTGGAGATTTTCTAAACCAAGTTTCATTAAAAGCTCTAACTGAAAATCTATTTAATAATCCACCCGGGAAGAAATTTGGAGCCTCTGCTAAAGGCTTAATATCATAAGTCAGAGGATTATTTTGAAAATCTTTTTTTAATTTCTGATAGTCTAAATGATCCCCACATGTAAGTACTCCTCTAAAGTTTTTATGTAAACTGTCCACCCAAGCAACACTGTACCTATATTTTTTATCCGCTTCAATCATTTCACTCATCAATTGATCTAAATTTTTGAATCTTTTAGTATCCACTTCTATAAATGAACTGGAAATTGGAATTAACTTGAAGGAGGCCTCAACAATAACACCTGTTAATCCCATGCCTCCAACAGTGCTCCAGAAATTTTTATCATCAATCTTATTTATAGAACAATAAGGTTTTAAGGTATGTAGTTTACCCTTCCCATCAAGAAGAACAATACTTTGAATATTATTACCAAAGCTGCCGTCAACATGATGATTCTTACCATGAACATCTGAGGCAATAGCACCTCCAACTGTTACGAACCTTGTGCCTGGAGAAACTGGTAAGAAAAAACCTCTTGGGACAATATATTTTAATAATTCATCAAAGGTAACTCCTGCCTGGCAGGTAATCAAATTATTTTTTTTATCTAAATTAAAAGTATTAAATTTTTTCAAACTTACTACATTCTTCTTATCGAGTTGCGCTGAATCTCCATACGATCGACCCAAGCCTCTCACAATTAACGATTCTCTTTCAGAGTTTAAAATAATTTCTTTCAATAAAGACTCGTTTTTGGGTTCAAGTATATTGACTTCTGCAGATAAATTTCTACCCCAACCCTGAATAATCTGTTTCTTTGTCATTTTAAGAATGATCTATAATTTTGAGATTATTTTGTTTGGTAAAATCCTAATCAAAATCATGATCGGATTCCAAAACCAAGGCATATATTCAATACCTCTTTTGAATGGTCTTCTGAGAAGCATTTTAGCAACCTTAGAAGTGTTAATGCAAAGTATTCTTGGTGCTTTACCAGATGTCATTGGCGTATCCATATATCCAGCATGTATAACCCTGACAGAGAATTTTTTATTAGAGCATCTAGAAATTAGTCCTTCTGAGAATACTTTAAGACCTGATTTGGCAGCACCATAGAAATAATTTGAAGGCTTTCCCCTATCCGCTGCTACAGAAGTAAATATCCAAAGAGCCATTTTTTTGTTCAACCTTTCTTTTATTGTTATGGCATTAATCCAAGGAATTATTGATGTAAAATTGACATCAATAATTCTTTTTGCCTCAGAATAATTTCTTTTCGCTAATTCATTGTCTCCTAGATATCCTGCAGTAATTAAATATAAATCAAAGTCAGAAACTGAAAAATATTTTTGTTTTTCTAGAAATTCAACTTTTTCTAAATCAATAAACTTTTCTTCAACGAAAACATCATATTTAAGTTTTAAATATTTAGAAAACTCTTTACTTTTAATTTTATTCCTTGATAAAAAATAAAATCTTTCACATCCATTTCTTGCCAGCTCAACACAAATCGATTGTGCAACTTTACTGGTGCTTCCAAGTACCCATACACTCTTAATTTTTTTCTCTTTTGCAATTATATTTAAATCCATATTAAATGTTTAACTAAATGATTTGTTTGATAAGAAATAATTTTAAGTTTTAAGATTTAAAGCTTAAATATTTATGTCCTAAAAAGCTTGTAAAAATTGGTGTTGCAACACCAATTGTATGTGAAATTAAATTAGCATATTGTAAATTTATCATTTTCTCCAAAAAGTAATCTCTCGTAATGATACTAATTAATAGTGTTTGCAAAACCGCTAAAAGATTAATAAGAGAGAATAATGCAAATGAAGAATATATAGATTTTTTACTTTTTCTAAAAACAAACCTCCTCGCAAGGATAAAAGCCAAAACCATAGCTATAAAATAAGACAACAATATAGACAACGTAAAATCAATGAAGAATGAAAATATAAACCTAGTTAGGATATTTACTAGGGCAGCAATACCACCAGTAATAACAAAGTAAATGAACTCTCTCGTTTTTAAAGAAGAAAACATTTTTAATTTAATTAACCGCTTTTTTTAATATATGATTTGCAACATAAAAACCACATTTTATACTTTCATTTATTCCTCTATCTTCAGGATAATAAAAAGTAGTGTCAAGTATATAAACATTTTGAAAGGGTTCTAAAGGTGGTATTTTTGATTTGAAATTTATATCGCAAATAGGTTGAGCATATCTATACCTATTACATTTACTATCAATCAAGTCTTCATCTTTTAATTTAGGATTGATACATTTAAGACATTCCCATGCGTCAGATATGAAGTCCTCATCAATACGTCTATAACTGGGATGATCAAAAGGCATATAAAAAGGAACATAAACTAAATTAAAGGGTAATTCTCTTAGATTGCTCATTTCAATTATTCCTGGTATATCGAAACGATCATCATTAACATTAGTCCAAAAATTATTAGTTACTTTTTTATTAGTTCTTATTAGGACACAAGCGCATGCAATGGAAGTAATATCTTTATATTGATCAATTAAAAATTGATAATCTTTTTTGTTGGTAAGCAAATTAGGTATTAAAGACAAAGGAATAGTACTAATTACTAAGTCAAAGTTCTCTTCGCCTTTATTTGTAATTAATTTTGCTCCCTTTTTACTATTAGGAACTATTGATAATACAGCTGTTGATAGATTGATCTTACCTCCATTCTTTAATATTGAAGATTCCAAAGAATCTATTAATGCCTTTGAACCGCCTTCTAAAAATCCAAGATATTCTCTAAAAAATTTTCTTGACAAACCCAATCTTTTAACCCTACTCCAAATCCAAGCGGCTGAAATATTATTAGTATAATTATGAAATTTATAGAGAAATAATTTGCTCCAAAGAATATTATATCCTTTTTTACCAAGCCATTTTTTTAGCCATTTGTTAGCAGATACTTTATCTAAAGTTCTCCAATTAAATTTAATTAAGCAATAAACAGTATGTAATATGTATCTTACTTTAGTAAAAATTGATAAATGCGGAAATTTTAATACTGAACTAATAGAACCCCACTTAAACAATCTATTTTGGTAGAAAAATCCCATTGAGGTTTTTCTCCATTTTAATTTACTCTTCAATTTCAATTCGTCTAGCAAAGTAATGAAAGTAGTATCTGATAAACAATGAAAATGATAATACCTTTCTATATCAATCCCTGAGAAATTAATACTTGCTGTCATGCCTCCCAATCGATTGTCAGCCTCAAATAGGACTGTTTCATATCCAAGTTGAGAAAGTTTATATGACACTGCTAAGCCCATTGGCCCACCTCCTATAATCGCTACTTTACTAAATTTATTTTGCATAACTTATTATTATTTTGAGCATCTTAAATACTATAAATAAAAATCTAAATAACTTTAAAACCAAAGTAAATTAAAATATATTTATTGCAATAAAAAAAATTTGAAGCTCTAAATTAATTAATTCCTAAAAAGGGATAAAAACTCTACTAAATATTTTGTGCTGAAAAGTAATACTTAATGCCTCTTTTAAAGAAGTCCTCTTTATAGAAAAAATTTTGGGCCAATCTATAATTTCAAATTCATCTCCTGCAGTTAGAGCCTTAAGCTGAGATGAAGTAAAAGCTGGGTTAGGAGATATTAAAGACCAAATTTTCAAAAATAAATCAAAAATTGATATTGGCAAAAATATAAAAATTGTTTTACTTCTAGAAAAATATTTAAGTAGTGCCATTAATTCAACATAATCAATTTTCTCTAATCCAGAAATATTATAAATGCCTGAAATTGATTTATCTTCTAAAGCTTTGACAATAATTTTGCAAAAGTCTCCTACAAATAAAGGCTGCCTTTTAAATCTGCCTTTCCCTGGGATAGGAAAGATTGGAATTTTTTTCATAAATCTGAATAACCAACCAAGATGTTTTCTGTCAAACCAACCAAACATTAAAGTTGGTCTTAGTACAAGTGCTTCTGGAAATTCTCTAAGAACTAAAATTTCTTGTTTTATTTTTGTTTTGGTATAAAGATCATTTGAAACAGAATTTACTACTGAACTACTAATATGAACAATCCTTTTTATTTTTGATTTTTTAATCTCCTCTAATATAACCTCTGTAGATAATACATTATTTATTTCAAATTGATTAGCATCTAAATTGCCAATCTCAGCTTGGAGAAATACACAGCAATCATAATCTAAAATCTCTTTGTACCAATTTTGATTTCCCTTATAAGTCAAATTTTCACATAGAAATCTAACATTCGGAAATAACTTTTTACCAATTTCTACCGCTTCTAATTTCTTATCAACAACAAGAATTTCCCAATTTTCATGAAGTAGTAATATCTTCTGTATTAAATTTAATCCTACTAATCCAGCTCCACCTGGCAAAAAAACTTTCATAATTATTTGTTTTCGTAAAGAATAAAAAATAATAGTTGATTTTTAAAAAACATAGTTAAGATTTTTTTATTTTGCAAAATTGATTAAAATAATACTAATCAACCAACAAAAAATAGTAAGCTTTATACCTTTATCATTTAGTAGTATTTCCTCAGGTGATTCAGTTGAAAATTTATTTTCTAACCCAGATCCATTTTTAATAGAACTAATATTACTCAGAAGCTGATATCTGAAAATTCCTAATAGAACAAAAGGTACAGTTAATAACATTAATTCTGTGTCTGCACCATTAAGTGTAGGTCCCGCTGCCCATAAACTATAACTTACAAATGTACTAGAAGTTAGAACACTTTCGTATCTATTTAATAATTCTAAGGAATATCTACCCAATACATTTCTAGTTAAAACACCAGTTTGTATAAATAATTTGAGTTCTGCCTTTCTCTTCTCTACAGCTAAGAAAAGGGATAATAGACCAATACTAAGAGAAAACCAGGGCGAGAAGCTCAAATCTGAGGCAATTACACCTGCTAATGCCCTTAGCAGGAATCCAGACGATATGGATAATAAATCAAGAATCGGCTCTTTTTTTAACCTTAAACAATAAAAGATCTGTAGTAAAAAGTAGACAGAAATTATTAATACTAAATTTAATGAAATTAGAGATGATAAAAATAAACTCGATAAAGTAAAAGATGTAGCTGATAAGAAAACTTCTAATTTAGAAAGTTCTCCACTTGCTATAGGTCTGAATTTCTTAACTGGATGAAGCCTGTCACTTTTTATATCGAAAAAATCATTTATTAAATATATAGCAGAAGAAATAAGGCAAAAAGCAATAAACGCTAAAGTTGTACCTGATATTGTTCTTATATTAAAGTCAAATGCGAATATAATAGCTGAAAATACTAGTAAATTTTTTGTCCATTGTTTGATCCTAATTGATTTTATTAAGGACTTAATTTTCTTATTTTTCATGTAAAAATTTATTGACAACAAAAAGACTTTGCTAATATTATAAACCTAAACGATGAATTGAATTATTTAATCAAAAGAGAAGTAACTTAAAATATACTCTCATTTAATTATTTTATTTTGGGGGAAAATTTTAATTTTAGGTTTCTTGTTTTTAGATTTCTAAAATTTTATTAAAAAACTATATAAACTTTTTTTTTTTATTTATTATAAGTAAAACAAAATTATGAAATTAAAATACTTACCAGAAAAGATTAATATTTTAAAAAAATTAGATTTAAATTTCGCAGAAATATTAAAAGTTAATTATGAACTTTATGTAGAAAATTATAATTTTATTAATCAAAATAATTTCTTTGTAAAAAAAATTTTCTCAAAAATCAATATAAATACAATCAAATACTTAATACAAATAATCTTTAACAGAGAAAATAAAATTCTAAATTTTTTTGAAGAAATAAATTCTTTAATAAATAAAACTTTTGTTTGGTTTTAAAGAATAATTTCTAATAACTTATGATCTCCAAAATTAAAAGGAAAGGAATAATTCTTGCAGGCGGAACAGGCTCTAGGCTTTTCCCCATTACAAAAGGAACAAGTAAACAATTATTACCAATATATGATAAGCCCATGATTTATTACCCAATTAGTACTTTAATGCAAGCCAATATTAGAGAGATCTTAATTATCACTACAAGTCAAGATAATTTATCTTTTAAAAGACTTATAGGAGATGGATCACAATGGGGTTTAGAAATCCAATTTGCAGTTCAAGAAAAAGCTGATGGCTTAGCACAATCTTTTATAATTGGCCGTGATTTTATTAAAAACGATCATACTTGCTTAATTCTTGGAGACAACCTTTTCCATGGATTTGATAATAATAGCCAATTACAAAATGCCTCGAATAGATCTGAGGGTGGTACTATTTTTGCTTACCGAGTTAAAGACCCTGAAAGGTATGGAGTTGTAGAATTTAATAATAAAAAACAAGTAATTAGTATTCAAGAAAAACCTAAAATACCTTTAAGTAAATATGCTGTAACTGGACTTTATTTTTATGATAATAATGTTTTGGATATTGCTAAAGAAGTAAAACCTTCAAATAGAGGAGAATTAGAAATTACTTCAATTAATCAAATTTATCTAAAAAATAATTTGCTTGATGTTCAACTAATGGATCAAGGAATGGCTTGGCTTGATACTGGTACATTTGATTCTTTGTACGCTGCATCAGCGTTTATACAAACTCTCGAAAAAAGACAAGGGATTAAAGTAGGATGTCCGGAAGAAATAGCATGGAGAAAAGGTTGGATAGATGAATCTGAACTAGAAAAATTATCTTGTAATTATAAAAAAAATAGTTATGGTTATTATTTAAGTTCTCTTTTAAATGAAAGATTAATTTAATTTTTATTATGAAAGTTACAAATCTCAAAACTAATAAAGGTTTATTTTTTGAAAATATAAAAATTATCGAACCAAAAATTCATAGAGACGAAAGAGGGTTTTTTTATGAAAGTTGGAATAAGAAAAATTTTAATGAAAATGTTTGCGAAATTGATTTTTTACAAGAGAACCATTCTTTTTCAGTAAAAAATGTATTAAGAGGATTACATTTTCAAACTAAACCTTACTCCCAAGGAAAATTTGTTGAATGTATTATGGGAGAAATTTATGACGTGGTTGTAGACATCAGGAGAGAAAGTGAGACGTTTCTTCAATGGGGATACGTGCATCTTAGTGATAAAAACAATAAACAAATTTGGATTAACAGTGGATTTGCTCACGGATTTTATACTTTGAGTGACTCTGCTCATGTAATTTATAAAGTAGATAATTCATACAAGAAAGATTCAGAAAAAACAATTATTTGGGATGATCATGAATTATCAATTAAATGGCCAGAAACTATTAAAAATCCAATAATATCAAAAAAGGATTTAAAAGGTTTTTCCATAAAAGAATTAATTCTTATGGGATGTATATGATGAAAGTTCTTATTACTGGATCTAACGGACAATTAGGAAAGGCTTTAAATAAAAATAAAAATCAATTAATTAAAAATCAAGATATAGAAATATTAAATACAACTAAGTCTGATTTGGATCTTGGAGATGAATCTTCTTGCATTAAAGTAATTGAAAAATATGAACCGGATTGGATTATAAATTGTGGTGCATTTACTGCTGTAGATAGAGCTGAAACAGAATCCGAAGAAGCGTATAAAATTAATAGCTATGGGCCATATTTCCTTGCCAAAATGTTAAAAAAAACAGGAGGGAAACTTTTACAAATTAGCACTGATTTTGTATTTGATGGGAAAAGTAATAAAGCATACAATGTCAGTGATACTTTAAATCCAATAAATACTTACGGAAAAACTAAGGCTCTTGGTGAACATTTTTTAATGAAAAAGGATAATAATTTTAAAAATATATTTATTATTAGATCAAGTTGGATAATAGATAACAAAGGTAATAATTTCTTTTTAAAGATACTAAAACTTTTATCTAAAGAAGAAAATTTAAAGGTAGTAAATGATCAAATAGGATGTATTACAGATGCAAATAATCTCTCAAAGATTTGTTGGGAATTGATAATGAATCAAAGCAACATATCTGAAAAACCAATTATTTTCCACTTTAGTGATTCAGGTATTTGTACTTGGTATGATGTCGCAATCGCTATCTCGGAATTAGCTTATGATAAAAGAATTATCTTAAATAAGCCAGAAATTATTCCTGTCGATTCAAATTTTTTTAATTTACCTGCTAAAAGGCCTAATTTTTCTCTCCTAAATTGCGAGAAAACTTATAAAGTTTTCAAATTTCGTCCTCCTCATTGGAGAGAAACTATTAATAATCTGCTAGATTCCTTAAGTGAAGATTTTTAAAAACTCTTTATTTTTATGTTTAATTTTAAAAAAGTTATCGTTACTGGAGGTTGTGGTT
>MDTA01131655.1_pt1 | contig 10005 bp, 9 predicted proteins | sample 811151 | NCBI WGS metagenome assembly MDTA01 (sample SAMN05326648, study PRJNA326480) | marine metagenome | isolation source: seawater | place: Indian Ocean: South | collected 2010 | reverse complement strand
GTCTTCGGGCCGCGCCGCGGTCGTCGACTCCAGGCTTCCAACACCGCCGCTCGAAAAAGTGAAGCTGGCCACCGTCGTGTCCTCGACCTCGATATCAGCACCAAGCGTGCGCATTGTCGCCGAAACCCGCTCGACCTCACCGGCTAAAAAACGTAGCAGATCGACGTGGTGGATCGTCTGGTTGGTTAGCGCACCACCGTCGTGAGAGAACGTGCCTCGCCAAGGTGCCATATCATAGTAACGCTGAGGCCGGCACCAGCGGAGACGCACGTTGACGACCCGGATGTCCCCCAGCTCGCCATCGTCGATCGCCTTCTTGACTCGGCGCACGGCTTTGTTATGACGGTTTTGGAAGACAGGAAAGATTTGCAGTCCCTTATCATCGGCCAAGGAAAATGCTTGGTGTAATTGTCCCGGCCGCATGAAAGTCGGCTTTTCCATGATTATGTGTTTGCCGTAGCGGGTCATGATATCAGTCGCATGTTCGAAATGCATACCCGACGGCGTGATCACAGCAACCACGTCAATCGCCGGCACACTCTGGAACATTTGATGGTAGTTATTGAAATGTGGGACGCCATGTGCCCCTGAGAATTTGGCGGCCTTGGCTTCTTCCAGATCGCATACGGCGGCCAAAGCAACGCCATCAACAGCATTTAGGGACCGGCAATGATGACCCGCTATCCGACCACAGCCGATAAGTGCCACGTTGATGGACTTCATGGGATGTTCCGTTTTGATTTTTCAAGTCCCTGCTCAAGATCCGACTCAGGCACTGGATCAAGCAGCCGACGCCAAACTCCCATATTCACCGGGGCCATGACGTTGGCCCATGCAAGGGGCGCGTTCACATTACAATCAGCCAGTGCCGCATCCAATGTTTCTGCAATCACCGCCCTAGCGTCGACGCCATCCGGCATGATGTCCAAGGCAACTGTGTCTTCGGGCATAAAACGAAAGGTCGGAACGCCAGCAAAAAGGCCCTCCAAACCCGGTGTTCCGGTGGAATACACAACTGCGGCCATAGCTTTAGTCTGCGGAATCGTGGTACTAATTTGCTTCAGGGTCTCGGTCTCCTCAAACGGAAACGGGTACATGGGGTGATCCTTAACCACGAACCGCTGCCCAGCAGCAGCCAGGGGTCGTATAGCAGCCATCATCCTCTTTGCCACCAGGGGAATGGCCGATAGGGCCACGTAAACGGGACCATTTGGATCATACCGCCCCGCATCGATACGGCCAACCCGGAAGGCACCGGCGGTAACTAAGCACTCGTCGGGAACCCCGAGCTTAGCGAGCTGTCGGCGATATCCAGAGCCGTTGCAAGCAATAATGTTTGGCAGGCTGTCCATACCATCTGAGTTCGAGTGCGGAGAGAAATTGAACTGGTGTCGGCCAACGACGGCATGTTGGTACCCGACAGTATGCGCATTTGCACAGTGAGCTGCGCGGACAAAATCACGCTCCCAAGCATGGTTCTCCCAAGGCCAGGCGACGACGCGCGGACTTCGCTCCGCCAGCCAGCGTCGCTGGCAATACATCTGCCAGCGGTTCATGGCCGGGCCGCCGCCGGCATTTTCCCTGACGGCCGCACGCCGAATTAACCAGCCCGCTGGTCCGGCTTTGAGCCTACGGGTCGGTCGCCAGCGAGTGAATGGCAGCTTGCAAACGGCAAAACCGAGACCGCCCCACGCATGCAGGCTCGCCGTCCGATCGTCGACGCCCAGACGCATCGCCGAGCCTCGGCGGCAATCTGTGTGCAGAAGCCGATGTAGGGCCGGCAGCTCCGACATGAGCGAGCCAAAATAGGCATCGGTGCCATCGGGACGGCTATCCGGATGGCCGTAGACCATCAACACGGACGCGTCTTGGCCGGCGTGCTTACGCCTATCGCCGCGCAAAGAAATGGTGGCACAAGCTAAGCGCAAAGCAAGCGCGCCGCGCGCAAATACACCCCGAAGCCAAGCGCGAAAACAGCGTGGCCACAAAGCCGGTCGGCGCCCAGCCCGGACCCCCACCAGCGCCTCCATCTGACGGAATAACCACGGGTCCGAACAGATCACCAAGGTTGTAGCTGAGTCGGCCGCACAGTCCTCTGTCAAACGCGTCCAGGCGAGCATCAATCCAAAGTCGGAGCCATAGGTGCCCGCAGCGGCCACGTGCGACCATTTAGCGGAGGCGTCGTCGTGCCCCATCTCGCGAGCGAGATTCCACCACGTGTCGCGAATGGCGTCAAAAGCGGCCTCCAACCGAGTAGCTAGGTCCGGCAGTCGCGTATCGGCCGGCAAGCTTACGGTCGTCCCGGTCACCGCAAACCAATGATCGTGACGGGGTACCGATACAAGATCGTCAGCGCATCGCAGGACTACAGCCATCGCTTCGCTGGCCCTACAGCCAATCGTCCCCGGTCAGAGGGAACATCTGTCCGGTGATAAACCCAGCCCAGCCGGACAGGAGATAGACGATCAATGCCGCCGCTTCATCCGGATGCCCGGCGCGTTTCATTAGTACTAGTTCCATGCGTTTCTCCATGTCGGCGTCGGTTTTATCGTGCCAGCGCTCGTCAAAGTCGCTGAGGATGCACCCGAAGCCGAATTGCGTTCACCAGAATATCGTTTGGAGCGCCCTCGCGGGCCAGGCCTTGCACGAGACAATCCGTAGCCCGTTTTTCGATCGCGTAGGGCAAAGATATTTTGCTCCCTCCGTGCAGCGCTGGCTCCGTTCCATTTAGAACAATACGACCACCCGCCCCTTGTTCTTCCATAATACGCATGGCGGCGCGCGAAAAGTAGAACATCCTGCGACGGCATACCCATCCAGTGACCGCTGAAGTGAATTCGTCCCGACAACACGATCAGTGTGTCTAGGTCCCCAGTATTGGCAACAAACTCGTCAACAACGCCGACGCAATCTTCTTCGCTATCCAAATGGCGATTTAAATTGACAAGCCGTGGGTCATCTCGGTCGACGGACTTACTTCCACCGTGCGCACCGATAGTACAATCATCTCCGGATAGTAGCATTTCGACCAAGGCTTAGCCGAGCCCGCCACTCGCGCCAGAAATCAATATGCGCAGACCCGATCTCACCCTCGGAGTCCACCCTGGTTTTATTAAATTCATTCATTGCGCCAACACTTCTCGCCTCGCGCTCGATTAGGAATAGCTGCTTTTCAAAACCCCCAAACTTTCAAGTGCATCGTCTAAAGCTGTTTCTTCGCCAAACATCCGTTGCTCTATTGAAACAAAATGATCGTAACCAATTGCTTTCAAGCAGCACCCTAACGCCTGATGGTCGACAGTACCGCTGCGGCCTAAGACATCAAGCCCGGGTTCGTTGGCATGAAAATGGACCAATTCACTCTTAACTTTTTCAAAAGTCTTCATTTCCGATTCTGCGTTTTCAACCAAAGCCTTTGCATCGAGCTGAATGGCCATCGAAGAATGACTAACCTTATCGACAATGGAGAGCGCCTCGAGCGCACCATTTATAAAGTCTGAATCTTTCGGCCCAAGAGGCTCAAAACAAATAACTGTGCCATGGTCCTCAATCCTATGGCACAGCTCTCCCATGAAATCGACGGCTTCACGTTCCGCATCTGCTAATGGCAATTCATTGCGACGCCGGCCACTACCCCAGATCATCGCTGATCCACCAAGATCCCGGCAAACTTTGGAGAGATGAATAAGGAAATTCAGGGATTTTTGGCGGAAATCACCATCTTTAAACAATCCAAGTTCAGGATGGTCATAAAACAACGAGTGCAGACCGACAACACGAAGTCCCGCTTTTTCTACCGCCGTTCGGTACGCCGTGACCGACGCGGCATCAAGACCGCGCCAGGTATCTTGCCAAACGCGACTCGGCGCAACTTCTATACCTTGGACACCGGCCTGGCCGAGCGGATTGAGCATAGCGACATGGTCGTAGGCCGGTAGTGCGATGTTTGAGATAGCGTATTTTATGACTGTTACTTTCGTTCAGAAATTAAGTCGGCGAAACCCATTTTCGAGACCTTTTCCGGTCTCCTGCACTACCAAAAATCGACGATTTTATATAAATTGCGTGTGACACATTGCCATTGCGATTTCTCGCCCTTGTTAAACTCGACCCCCCGACAGGGGTGCCAGAGTATACGCCCAGCTAATAAATTGGTTAACCACGAAACTTGACAGCTTCCCAGAGACACCAACCGCCATTTTATGCAACATCAATCCATGATGCCGCGCGTGCCATTTCAACACAAACAAGCCTCTGTAAACGCTACCGCGTTGGAAAACATTGTTGCTAAATACTTAAATGTTGATTGCGTTTTTTTTGGCCATTTACATCGCTTAATTTAAGCCTTCTGCGCCAACGGTGAGTTTAGTCGCACCGAGTTCAACCTAGCAACGGGCTTTGGCGCTACGCAATTCCCAACCAAAGGGGTTCAATTTGGAATTGATTTGCATCCCAATGCTTCTGTGAAGAAAAATGTGGCCCAATTCCCATTTTAGCTTCATTAGTGCATTTTGGCCAACCAATCCCGCTTAGGAAATCTCCGCCGAGCTAAGGCGATTAGAGTCTTTTGCAATAATTTGGGCAATTTGCGGATCCGTTTTCAATCTCTCAAAGAGAAGCTCGGCAACCTTTTGATTCCCCTCGACCGATAGGTGACCGCCATATTTGTCGCTAATGTAATATTTCTCGAAGTCCGGAGATTCAAGGAACTTCGTCGTGACGTCCACGGTCGTCATCGCCTCCTGCACTTGATCAACAAACGGTTGGTAGAAATGCCCATGCTGCCGAATGAGGTGTAAATCAAAAAGCTGGGGGATTATCACCAAAACTGGTGTTGATTGACGGCTCGACGCGAAGTTTGAAAATCGCTGCGAAATTTTGACCAAGAGTTCAACGGCGGATTGGTCTTCGTAAAGATGGCGGCAAAACTCTATGTTGCGCTTCATAACAAGGGAAAACGCCAGATTCCCACCTCCCGACAGCCGATCCCACAACGCGGCCGCTACCAACAGAAAATTTCTGCCCGGCGATCTAAGCAGTGAAAAGAGGGGGGGAAGGCGAATTATATCCCTAATGAACCGCCACTCGAAAAACGGATCTCGCGCCTTTATATCAGGAAGCAGGTCAGCAATCTCTCTAAAATCACCCTCCCTCTGAACGGGATTAGGCCTTAAAACAAGTTGATCACCGTCAATTTCAAATCTCGGTTTAAACCCAAAATGATTGCCGTATTCAGACAAGTGCTTCCAAACACTATGAACCCGCGCAATTGTTTCAGGCACCACACCGATCAGGAGCACGGGAGTCGGCATATCTTCAAACTCTCGCTCTAAGCGAATTTGTGCTTGATCCATTCCGTAGTTGCCAACACCGCGATTATGGACAGGCTGACCCAACGTCTGAGATAAAAAATGCGCCCAGGTCTCGTCATCGTTGACCAACCGCCCAAATGTGTACGAGTCCCCATAGGCAAGCGCAATAGGGTCTGACCGTTCAAACCCTGGATTTCGGCGGTTCCCAAACTCGTCGATTGAATACCATGTTCGCTTACCATCATCGTGCACTTCATAATGAGAGGTGTTCGGCTTCCGAATCCAGCCTAACTCTTGATCCCAACCGTGACGAATGAATTTTTCTAAGCCGTCCAGATCAAATTTAGGCTGTTCGTCGCTTGAAAATAAAATCCACGGACAACTCTTTTTGAGCTCTTTCAATAACAAATAGGTCGCAATCTCAAGAGCCACGTAGGCGCCGACGACCAAAATGATGGTCCCAACTTGATCAATCAAGCGACGGCATCCCACCTAAAATATGTGAAAGACATGCGTCGACACCCTTTTCCTGGATCTCTAGGTCAATGACACAATCGCTTCCGATAGGCGTCGGAAACTCAATATCAAAACCAACAACATTCTTCATTCGGCCTTCGCGCGCGTCTTCATATAGGTTCTTTGTATCGCGCCGAATGAGCTCCTCCATGGGGATATCAAGATATACCTGCTGATACCGACTGTAATGTTGACGGTTCCATTGCTGCCACTCTGGAAAAATTGAAAGCACCGCAGCGATAACATGAATTCCCTGCTGGTCGAGGTTAAGGCAAAAATTAGAAATTCGCTCTGCGTTTAGCCGTCGACCGGCGACAGAATGATCCGCATCGTTTCGGAAAATTTCCCGAAAATCATCCCCGTCAACAAGGATCAGATGGCGGCAATCCGGCTTCAAACGTTGGTACAGGGCCGAGGCCAATGTCGATTTTCCTGAACCGGACATACCGATAAACCATATGATCATCTTGCCGCTTTTGCCGCCTTGTCATTGATCACATTGGGATACCGGGATGGATCAACCTCCGGAATTTCCATCAATCGGTTGGAGATTTTCTGGTTAAAATCAGCGACCAATTTAGGTCTCTCGTCGGCAAGATTTAATGTTTCTCCAGGATCGGACTGCAAATCGTAAAGTTCTGGTCCTGGCGGACTAAATTGATCGTCAGGATCAAGGAATTCTTTCCATATATATTTATAAGATTGGGTTCTCACCGCCATATATATCGCGCGGCTCTCAAAAATACAGTTCCCACCATAAAAAGTCTCCATGATCAAATGATCTCTCGCACCAACGCTGGGGTCCGTCACTGCGAGGCCATCCCACTCCGGAACTGGTTCAAGGCCGGCAAGTGCAGAGATAGTTGGCGCTATGTCCAACAGCGAGGTCAACGCCGAAATATTGGCCCCACTATGGTTTGGCGGGGAAAATATCATCGGAACCTTGACGTTGTGTTCATAAAATCGGAAATAATGATTGAAGTTACCATGTTCGCCTAGTTCCTCGCCGTGATCAGACGTAAGAATAAGAATTGTGTTTTCGCGTAGGCCTGTATCTTCCAAATGCTTGAGAACTCGGCCAACCTGCTCATCGAAATACAAGATCGCCGCATCGTACATATGCCTCCAGGTTTCAAGCTCCTCGGCAGATTCGGGTCGTCTCTTAAACAAACACCCAAGATCAGGTGATGTTGAATACCCAAGCGGCCTCAGGTAGCGGTCCGTTGTCCGATACCAGTCCGGCGCCCGCCCTGGCATATAAGGCAAGTGACAGTCCAAAAAATGCGTCCAGAGGAAAAAAGGCTCGGGCCGATCATAGTTCCCGATTATCTGGCAAATATGGTCTGTTAGTGCCGCCCCATCCGCAAACTGTTTGAACCGATTATTACGCGCCAATCCAATACCTGGTGTTCGAATATTTAGAAGCCGGCTCCAAACGCGATCGACAACCATAATAGCAAGGTCGACGAGAGACCGGCGAGACCGCCAATCGGCTGACACCCACTCGTGAGCCCGCGGCAGAGGATCTAGATATTTCGTGAGATATGCCCTCGGTCCGGTCTCAAACTCCTGGCGATGCTTCGCGGCGCTGCTGCGGATTGACTCCAATCGTAAACGCGATTTGATGAGGTTGGTTTCGGCGTAATAGTTTTGTTCTGTCGAGCGTTGATCTAGGCGAACGGTGCAGTATTCCTCGAGCTGATCAAATAACTCATAAATAACCCCAGACACCATTTGTAGAACCTCACATTCGTCCAGGGTTCCTAGTTGGCCACTCTGAATTGTTGATGTGATTCGATTAACCGCAGCACCAGTCAACTGCTGGGGTAGAAACAGAAAAAATTCTTCGTCAAACGCGTCTTCAAATCCATAGAACCGTGATACCCACTTAAATGTATTAAGACTTGTCACCCAATATCCGTGATCGCGAAAATGCCGAAATAATGTCTTTGGACGGCCGCGTGCTAGGTTATCAAAGCCCCCGTAAGACAGGGGGCGCGACGATGTCAATATAGTTGGAAAGGACCCCTGAGTGAACGCCGCGAGGGAGAAACTTTGTTCGCAAACAATAGAATCGGAAAGCAGTCGATCAATATTTGGCGTTGTTGGACGATCGTAGCCATAGGCACTCATTCGGTCTGAGCGTAACGCATCCGCAGAAAGGAAGATGATATTTGGCCGGTCCATTACAGTAACCAACGAGTTTTACGCTTCGCTATTGTAGAATTGGGATATCGATCCATCCGCAAACATGGCCTGATATGCTTGATAATCTCTGACCGTGTCGACTTCGAGCCACCCACCTGAGACGGGTGCCCCGTGAACGCTATAGCCGGCATGGATCAATTCCATGAGGAGATCGGTCATATAGGCCTTCTCGGGGGGACGTTGGTTTTTCCACGGCCGGGGGTTTTTAAATATATCGCGGCGCGCGTTCTTCAGCGCCTCTAGAGCCTGTCCCTTAAAACGCATTAACCCCATATACTGGGCTTCAATTTCGTCATAGGTCCGTGCTGCGTTGCCTATTTCCAAGACCCGGCCGTGATCATCAAGGCGAAGCGTTTCGGCGTCACTCAATGGATCTTCAAAACGGATATCCCAAAGTTTTCGCCAAGCCGTATTGAGAGCAACGGTGATGTCATTGGGCGCGTTAAGTAAACGTTGAAGCACACCACGTTCATATATGATATCACCATAGGATACTAAAAAGTCGTCCCCAAAATCCGCCTCTGCACAGAATAAACTTTCGACCATGTTTGTTGTCGCCCAATCCGGGTTGAACACTTGCTGGGTTCCCGGCAAACGCAACATCTCCGCCATGTAGCCGACAACAATAATAATCTTCGAAATACCAACATCATTCAGGGTCTCAATTTGCCGACCAATTAACGTCTTGCCTCCCAACTCAGTAAGGCATTTGGGGACCATATTTGTATACGGATGCAGGCGCGAGCCGCGACCGGCTGCAAGAATCAATGCGCGCATCACAACATTCCTCGGCCCAGAAGAGCATTCGCTAACTTTCCATCACCTTTGGGCGCACCTTTGCGCTCGGGGTGCCACATAACGGCGGCCAGAGGAAGATCGTTGTGTCGAGCAGCCTCAACATTGTTAACAGAGTCTAGTGCCGTGGCTTGCAGGCAACTGGCCAATCCGTCAATTGGCACCGCTAGATTATGGAACGAATTGACCATTGCCGTTTTCCCGTAAAACTCTCGCCACGGTGGTTCGAGGAGGATCTTGTGGTCGGTCCCAACATGACCATTGATCGGCACGGTCTTGCCACCAAAATAGCTGTTAACAAGCTGAAAACCACGGCATACGGCCAAGACAGGAAGGCTAACTGTGATGGCGTGATCTAGCAGTGCAAATTCAGTTGCGTCCCGTTCCGGCGATACGCCTATGTCTTCCCCGCCACTGAAGACCAGAATCTCAGGGCCTAATGCAGAAACGTAGGCCACCGCGTCTACACCCATGTTGGGGACCGGATACGGGATGATCTCCCAAGTGGCCATAAGTGCCAACCAGTCGTGGCTCAAACTGTCGCGGGGCTCATCATACCCAGTCGCGTTGGTCACACGCATCGTGATACATGCGCGTCTTAGTGGCATGATAGCCTTCTGGCGGCTGCGTTCAGTTCGATGGTGTGGGCTTTGCTTAAGTCTTTGAATAAGCGCTCGCCGCAACCAATAGCAGCTGGCAACCCAAGCTCGGCGCACCGGATTGCCATGTGTGAGTTAGCGCCCCCATACTTGGTAATCAAACCAAGGATCCGATGAGAAAAAACCCAATCAAACCCCGGGTCAGCGCTCTCAATAAGAACAATCCTATCATCGATCGCGCCTGGCTCTAAGTCAGTTAATAAATACCCTTTGGCAGTGATGGATTTTCCCGAAACAAAGGTTGGCTGGCCCAGCGGTATCCGTACCACGTCGATATCGTCTGCATCTAGAATAACATGCGGTAAGCGTAATGCGCGCGTCAGATTATGAGCTTCGCGCTCCCGCGCAACTATCTCCTGGAGCTGCATTGGGTCGGGCGCGGCCAATAATGTGCCGATCGGTATAAAGGAGAGATCGTCCCGGTTTAACGCGTTTGAATGCCCCCATTCGGTAATGAGCTTGAGGGCGTTGCTAACAACTCGCGTGAACGCAAACTTTGACTGTTCACGGCCCTG
>MDTA01102627.1_pt1 | contig 10005 bp, 5 predicted proteins | sample 811151 | NCBI WGS metagenome assembly MDTA01 (sample SAMN05326648, study PRJNA326480) | marine metagenome | isolation source: seawater | place: Indian Ocean: South | collected 2010 | reverse complement strand
CGTTTGGTATGGCGCACAACTTTGCCGCCTCCAACGACCCGATCAACTACCACGATGAGTACTGGGAGTTGCGCACGGAGAGGGGTGACGTTGAACCTTTCTTTGCGATGGCACCGGGCGCTCGTGATGCCGCCATGAATGTGACTGATGAAGATGGCTTTGGACTAAGAGATTATCAGTACTCGGCGATCATGGAATATGGTCGTCGTTGGAATAGTGATGTCTCGGGATTAGGTAAGTACGACCGAGCCTGGACCAAGTATTCCTATGCGAACACCGTCGAGGTCTGGAATGTCGAGGGCACGTCTCAAGCGAGTTATTCTGGCTTAAAGGAGAAGTTGGGTGCCCATGAGTATCACTACTCGAACTATCCGGCGATGTTCCGCTTTGGCCGGAACATCAATGATGCTGCGTCGAGTAAGAACTTCAGAGAGCGTCGGGATGTGCCTTGGTCTGAAGTCGGCGAAGAGGAAGGGCAACTGTCGCCCGATATGGAGGTGCCCTACCGCTACTGCGACAACACGCACGATGGTCGCTTTGGATGGTGCCGACCCTTTGATGAGGGTGCTGATCAGTGGGAGCAAGTGCGGGCGGTTGTCGTGGACTATGAGGGCTATTATCCTCTGAATAATTTCCGGCGTAGTCGTCTGGGCTGGGGTAATGTGAACAGTCACATTAATCGACTGCTCGGTCGCTTCGAAGATATCGGTGCGCAATACAAGCACTTCGTGAATGAGCAAATGTTCATCCGAGGGAACAAGGACTGCGTCGATCCGGTCACCGGACAACCCGTCATCGTTAACGGTCGAGTAGCGAAACAGTACGAAAGCAACGTTTGTGGAGGCGATGGTTTTGCCGCGAGCTTGTTGGGCTTCGATCTCTTCGCACGTATCCTCCAGCGACCGGATTTGGGAACGTACATCTGGAACGAAGAAGACCAAGCCTACGAGGGCTGGGATCTTCGAAATCTGAACAGCCAACTGCCTGATGCTGAGGACAATCCAGAGTATGACCTTGATCGGACCTTCCGTCTCTACGACGAGCCGGGTCGGGATCACGAGACTCGGTACGAGCGAGAAAAGGATGGCTACGGCTTTTACTACAAACCGCGCAGCCTCGGCGTCTGGTGGGATAAATACATGGTGCTCAATGCCATGATCTCCCCCGGTGAAAACTTCGCTTACGTGGATGATCGTCCAGATTTGCTGAAGTACCGAATGAACTGGTCGATGATGTTTGCACCGGAAATGCTCAATTTGGCGGGTGCCATTGCGACGCGTTCTTATGACGCCTATGCCCCTCGCTACAACGAAGCCACCGGTGAGGTCGTCTGGCGTAACTTCACCACCGGCAATGAGGCAGATGAGATCGCCAACAACGCATTGCCGGTCATTAATCCGGGCGACAACTACACAGTTCGTTTGATCAGCATCATCATGGGCTCTGCCTGGATGCCTCAGGTCAGCATGGACAAGAGCTTCAATGAAGCCTTCAAAATTGGCATCGTTGGCGCCGTCGACGGCTTTGAGGTTCCTGACTCGATCAAGGGGAATCCAAACGCTTACATTGAACTGACGGATCCGATTACCCACCGAACGTTCTATGCTGTGAACACTGGAGCCATCGGTGACAGTTACCGCCGGACGATTGCGGGATCGGAGCCTGTATCAGCGGGTTACACCATCCTGAAAAAGATCAAGGACCTTTACTACGATGAGAATGGTGATTTCCGAGCGGATAAGCTTCAGTTGGAAATCGATAGCCGTCTCGAGGACGAAATCGAAGATGCCAGCGAGGAGTTGCTTGGTATCGCAGACACAGTCCAAGTTTGTACGGAAGCCGGCGACGATTGTTATCGGCATGAAAACTTCAGCCAGCTCTACGATCAAGGTGAAGAGACCGTTTGCACGGAAGCAGCAACCAGTTGCAGCATCGCCTGCCTCGATGAGGGCAGTCGTGATTGCCGGAAACTGCGGCGCAGAGCAGAAAGCCGAGCTCGAAACGTCGTTGGACCGGCGGAAGCAGAGGAGGCGGCTCGATACAGTATGAGAGCCTCACTCCATAATGAGTTCTATTTCCCTGAAATGATTCGTGGCTGGGTCCACATTTACGAAAACTACTAAGGAAAGGAGGTCAAAGATGCGTCGTTTACTCAATAGTTTCGCTTTCGTGATCCTCGCTTCCTGTGCTGGGGAAGTCGTCGACATTGACCGTACCGGGCACGATATTCTCCAAAAAGATATGTTTGTGGGCGAATGGTACGCTCAGTGGACCATCACTGACGTCCCTTACACCACCGGTTTCACCTTCACAGGATATGGTGGACAACTTGACCGAGTGAAGTGGGCCATCGAGCGGGGGCAGTTAATCGCCCGGCGTTCCTACGAGTTTACCGAGGGGACTGATGCACCGAACATGCGTGACGGTGCCGAGTGGGAAGGCGCACCATTGTACGCTTTTCCGATTCGCGGTCATTTTGATCGGATGCGTGGCTACAACACCACGACAGGTGAACAAAACAATGTGATCTCTGAGTCGAGTGCTGATTGTCAGTGGTATGAGTGCAAGGAGATGAGGGTCAACTGGGCGGGCGACGCTCGACTGGGCGGAGAGTTTGGCCAATTTTACGTTCAGGGTTTCGATGAGAACGATCCTGACGCTTTGATTGTCGACAAGGAAAACGGATACATCGAAGTCAATGTTCGAGCCTTTATGGCGCCCGAGTTGGATCAGGAACTCACCGAATACTACGGTTTCCCCGTTCCGAAGTGCTGGCTTTACTCCAATCCTTACTGGGATTGCCGAGGTCAAACCATTGGCATGAAGCTGGCGTTCACTCGCATGCCCCATGAGCCCGATACCACCGATGCCGACGGCAATGTGGTCGCTGGGGCGGTCAAAGAAACGTTTACGCCTCTCGAATACGATGACCGTAAGCTACAACGATTTGGTTATCATCGGGTCACCCGGTTTCACTATGACGAGAACTATGGTTCTCGCGAGGCAAATCGTAAGCATTACGCACGAATCTGGAATCTTTGGGAGACGAACTTTCGCGAGGATGGCAGCGTCCTGCCTCCAGCGGAGCGAGATCCAAAGCCCATCGTGTACTACTTAAACCGGCAGTTCCCAGGTCTACCCGATGCGGTTCCGGGCAGCGTGGATCTACTCTCAAGTGCCCAAAGCGTGGCTGATCAATGGGACGCCGTGCTTGTGAAAGCTGCGGCTCAGGCCAAGGGATTGGATGAAGCGACACTCCGAGATCGTATTCCGGCCTGCGCCGACGGCGGTTGTGGCGACCAAGGCAGAATGTTCGTGTTGTGTCGTAACAATCCGGTCGCCGAAGATGACCCAGCCGTCTGCGGACCGGCAGGTACAGAGATTCGTATTGGCGATCCTCGTTACAGCATGTTGTACTGGCAGGCATCGCCCCAAGCCGGTGCACCCGGCGGATTTGGTCCAATGAGAACCGATCCAATCACCGGCGAGATTGTGAGTGCCACCTCTTATATTTATGGGGCTGGTTACGAACGTCATGCTGCGTACATTGTTGACTTGATGCGTTTGCTGCTCGAGGAGACCGACATCGAGTCCTTTGCCAATGCTGAGGACTTAGCAGCTCAATTGCGTGCCTCTGAGTTACGACGAGCAGCCCCCCCGACGGCTCGACTCTCGATTGCTGATATTCAAAATTCCCACCGGCATGAGCGGATCTTTGAAAAGGGTAAAGAACTGGCCGAGATGCACCGCTCCGGTGAGTTGATGGCGCAAAGCTTTGACGCTCGGATCGCTCCCATCAAGGCGGACGCCTCGCTAAAACACGGCATCCTGAACCGGGAACTGCTCGTTCAAGCCATGGGTGGAACCCTCACGGGTGAGGAGCCGGATGAGTTGCTGGAGCAGTACGATATGTTCTCGCTGGCCCGTCGAGTTTCGGAGCGGAATGAAGCGCGTCTTAAGCGGGCAGGCATCGAGGGCATCGATTTCAATCTGTTCACAGACGACGCCGTTCTCTTTATTGCTCAGCGTTTAATCCGTCGTGAGGATCTCCGCACCGATGGTAGCCATGATTGGGATAAAATCCGAGCCTATCTCGTGAAACGCCTCTTTATGGCGACTGCACTTCACGAAGTGGGCCATAACATGGGTCTAAGGCACAACTTCTCAGCCAGCACTGACGCCATGAACTACCATGACAGTTATTGGGATTTAAAGACCGACTTAGGTATTTTGGATCCTGAATTTGCCTTAAATAATGATGCTATTCGGGCGCTGGTCCAACAGACCGACGAGAATGGTGCTTCCGTTCGCGAGTACCAATACAGCTCGGTGATGGACTATGGGGCGACTTGGTACCAGGACCTTCAAGGGCTCGGTAAATACGACCAAGCTGCCATTTCGTATGCCTATGCCAACCACGTCGAAGTCTTCGACTATGAGAATGCTGAGCAACTGTTCCCCGCCGATCCAGCGAGCATCGTTGAAGGGCACAACTTGGGGTACGCCTACGCCTTTATGCCGAACAACTACCACTACATGGTCTATCCCCGGCTGTTGGCAGGCTTGCCCATCGATGCGCCGGTGCAGAACGGTATGATTAACGGTACACCAGTGGCAGAGATTGCAGGGTTGATTCGCCAGCGTCGCTGGGTCCCGGTTGACGCCAACGACCAGGTGGTGGGCGCGCCCGCTAAGCTTCGGGTGCCTTATCGTTTCTGCTCCGATGAGTATGTAGGGGGCTCGAGCTACTGTCACCGCTTCGATTCGGGCGCTGATGTCTATGAAACCGTTCGGGATCATATCGCACGGGCCGAGGGCTACCGACCATTGGCTGCGATTCGCCGTGGTCGAGCCGGTTGGCATCCCCAGTTCACTGGGGGCTACATGGACCGGGCGATCCGGATCTATGATTTCCTGAGTCTCCAATACAAGCACTTCGTCAACGAGGAGTTCATCGTTCGCCGAGGGCAGGATTGTATCGACCCCTCCACCGGACGACCGATCTATCGACGCAATGACGATGGTTCACCCAACCTGAACCAACCGATCGCTCACTTTGTGGCGACACCTTGCGGACTTGAGCAGTACTACGCTGCCCTGACGGCTGGTGAGTTCTTCGTGAAAACGATCCAAAAGCCGGATGTTGGGACCTACTACTTTGATACGGTGCGCGGCATGTATCGCAGTGATGTGGATCCAAATGATCCTGGCATCGACAGTGAAGACAGCATTACTCTGGACGGTGTGGGTGACTCGGCGACAGGTCACCTAACCCAATGGGATCCGGAACGGGTAGGGTACTACAGCTTCATCAAGCCCACCTACGCCGGCTACTGGTTGGATAAATGGGCAGCCATGAGCTACCTCACGGATACCAGCAGTAACTTCATCGGTGTGGATGCCAGCAGCGATACTCGCTCTTTCTCCATCAACTTCTTGAATCTCTTCGGGGATAACCTCCACCAGATTATTGCCGGCATGTTCTTAGGGGATCCAGCACTCTATGGTCCGGCTTGGAATCCCAATAAGGACCCTGAAGATGCGACGGATCCTTTCTTCTACAACCGAGAGCATCTGCTGACGAACAACCCGGAGTTCCCTGAGACATACAAGTTGATTCACCCCGGTGACCGCTTCTTCATGCGTTATATCTCTTTGGTCATGGCGACCTCCTGGGCGGTGCAAGAGACCAACAATCGGGACATGAATCAGAACTTCAAGATCGCATTGAAGGGGAGCCCCGACGACTTCGAGTTAGCAGACGAAGTTCGACTCGACCCCGAGCGTTACATCGAACTGACAGACCCGATCAGTCGGCGGATTTACTGGGCAGTGAAAACCGAAGAGTTCGGTTACTCGCCGACCCAGGACGGTTATGTTTATGTTGCCGTTGGGCACGAACTGCTTCGTCGGATTCGTGATACCTACTATGGCGAGGTGGATGCCGGTGATGGTGGGACGGTCCTCGACTACAAGCCTGAGTTGATTCAGAGGTTTAGTGACGAACTCGCCGCTGAGGATCCGAGTCTGGAAGGTGCTTTGCTTGAAAATGCTGCTCGTGAAATGCTCGACCGGGAAGTCCATGGCGAGTTCTTCTGGGTCAACCTGTTGCGCTCGATTGTCGATGCCTACGAGTTCTACTAGTGGCAGGATCCTCGGTGTCCTAAGTTTGGGGCTTCTCGTCGCCTGTCCGGGTGGCGAGGAGGCTCCGGACGCAGGACCTGAGGAGATCGCTCAGGTCCATGGCCGACCCGGCGAGGCACCCCTCGAGGTGCCCGACAGTGTTCCCCTCGACCAACTCTGTGCTTATTTGTCAGAAAGCAAATGCGACTTCATCGCTCGCTGTGATCCGACAGCGCCTTTCTTGCGTGTCGAAAGCTGCCGTGCCGATGAAAATATTGGTACCGCACGATGTCTTGGTGAGATTCAATACCCCATTGAAAAGCGAGTCCTCGCAGGCACGGTTGAGTACCGTGGCGATCGGGTGACGGAGTGTTTACGGGCACTCGATATGGAGAAATGTCTCGGGGTGGACGATCTACCGGAATGTGACCCTTTACGCTTCACAGAAGGGCTTCAACCTCGGAGCGGTTGCTGTTTCGATACGAGTGAATGTCGCGACGGAGTCTGTCGGGATCGAGGGGGAGGCGGGACCGACCGGGGGCGTTGTGGAGCCTCTCTTTCGGTAGGCGCATCTCCATGTTTTTCGAACCCGGACTGTGAATCGGGATCCACTTGTGTTCGGGGGACCTGTGCAGCTCAGAGTGGTGAAGGTCAAGGCTGTGGTCCTTTTAAAGCAGATTGTCAGGAAGGTCTCCACTGCGCGGGCGAGACTGGCTCAGAGACCTGTCAGCTACCAGCGCAGAGGGGCGCTCGATGTGGTTACGATGATACGGAGTTTCCCCCCTGCGAACGGGCTCTTGCGTGCCGTCCCGTGGAGGGCCGAGACTTCGGAATTTGCGGCGACTATCTTCAGGAGGGCGAAAGTTGCGATGAAGGAACCATCGCTTGCTCCCCGGGACTACGGTGCACGTCTCCTCGTGGGGGGGGGCGGTACGAATGCACCTACATGAGCTTTGGCGGAGCCGGTGAGGGCTGCGAGAACGGCACGGGGACGACCCGTTGTGATTCACGCACGTGGTGCGAAACCCAAAGGGGGGAAACCGACGGTCAATGCGCAGCTTTTCCAGGCATTGGCGAGGCTTGTGATGGCCTTCGGGATTGTCGCAATGGCTGGTGTCGGCCATCCAGTTGTTCTGATCCTGGTCGTTTATGCCGTCTGGGTTCTGCGGGAACATGCGAACCCTACCTGGGGATTGAAGTCACCTGTGTAGACAGCCGTCAATGCGGCCCGATTATGGGGGGTAAAATCTGCAAAACGCCGGCGCAGGGTGGAGCGAAGGTCTGTGCCGTGGAGCAAGCCGTTCAGGTTTGTGAATGATCGACCTGCACACTCATATTCTCCCCGGTATCGACGATGGACCCACCGATTGGGATGACAGTTTAGCGCTGGCTCGAGCCTTGAGTCAGGCTGGCGTGACAGCGGTGGCCGCGACCAGTCATATGAAGCCACCCACATGGGATAATCGGGCAGAGGCGTTGACGGGATTAAGAGTCGAGTTGTCGCAACGACTCGATGAGGAGGGCGTTCGCCTACAGATTCATCCGGGTGCTGAGCACTGGTGGTGTGGCGCTGTGCTCGATCGTCTTGTGGCGGGCGGAGGGCAAACCTACGGCACGGGAACAGCAGCTTTATTGGAGTTTCATCCGATTGAGGGGCCTCGGCTGTTTGAGCAGCGTCTCGATCGCCTGTGGGAGCATGGGATCATCATCGTTTTGGCGCACGTTGAGCGCTATAAAATATTTGAAGGGCGAGATGGCTTTCGACGGCTGGCACGTTTAGTCGACAAAGGACTTGTGGCTCAGGTGAATTTGGGAAGTTTAGGTCGCGGTTTTGGTTGGTCCCGGGGCGGTGCAGCCAAGCGCATGGTTCAAGCCGGCTTGATTGGTTTGGCTTGCGGCGATTGCCATCGAGTCAAAGATGTCGAGCCTGCATACGATCGCGGTCTCAAAGCTTTAGAGAAGTTGGGCGGGACAGGGGTGGTGGAGCGACTCCTGTGGCGGAACCCAAGTCGCTTGCTCGATGGGATTGAGGTCGACCCTTGGTCCCCCCCCCAGTTCTAACATGCGAAAAGCACTGAGTTTACTGTTTGGGCTCCTCGTCTCAGCGATTGCTGTGGTCTGGGGCTTTCGGGGCTTAGACTGGGACGGGATCCAAACAGGGCTCCGTACTTTATCTTGGTCTGCCGTCGCACTTTACGTGCTCAGTTTGCTCATCATTCATGTTTTGCGCACAGCCCGCTGGGCACTCATGGTTCGAGCACTTGATCCCAAGATCTCCGTTTATCACTTGGTTGGCATGAGCTTTCTCGGCTTCGCTGGCGTATTTTTAGTGCCGCTCCGACTCGGGGAACTTGCCCGGCCTCTCCTGCTGAAAGTGCACAGTCGTATTGGTTTCTCTGCTGGACTCGGCACCGTGGCGATCGAGCGCGCTGTCGATGGGCTGGTCATGACCGGTTTTCTTGTGGGCGCTATTCTTCTGGGGGCGGCCCCAAGTTCAGGAATGCTTTTGACAGGGACATTGGCACTGGGTGTCTTTGTCGGTGCGAGCTTGGCCTTTGCAGCGATGGCTCGATGGCCCCATGCCTCTGAAGCTTTCTGGGGACGATTGCTGTCACCCTTCGGAGAACGGATTCGAGATGCTGTTGTCGGCTTATTGCGCGGTTTTGTGGAGGGCTTAGGCTCTTTGCCGACGCACAGTGCGCGACTGAACTATCTCGGGCTGACCTTCGCTTATTGGGGATTGAATGGCTTGGGGATGTGGTTTCTTGCAACTCAGATGGGCTTGAGTGTGAGCCTTCAAGCCATGTTCGTGACGATGGCTTTGCTCGTGGTTGGCATCATGGTGCCAGCAGGCCCTGGGGCTGTCGGGACATTCCATGCTGCAATCATTTGGGGCTTAAGCCATCTGTATGGTGTGGACCGAACGGGGGCAGCAGCATTTGCTCTAACCGTCCACGGTCTGCAGGTTATTCACATGATTTTGGTTTCGTTACCCTTTGTGGGTCTGATCCGACAACGACCAGGGGAGGTTCCTGATCAGTCGTCGTCCGTCATATAATCGCCAATTTCAGTGAGCGCTTCTGCTTCGAGTTGACGGACTCGCTCCCGGGTGAGGTTGAGCAGTCGGCCGACTTCTTCCAGGGTAATTCCCCCCCGATCAGCCACATCCAAAGCACAGGTTTCCTCGAGTTCATGGACTTCCATTCCCGGAAAGTTGAACTTGATGGAACCCGTTCTGGGATTCACATCGAGAAACAAGTGAAAGCGACAGGCGACGAAGAGACATGGACGACCTCCGAACTTACAGTCATCTCGTGTCACAGGCCGCGTGTAGGGTTCGGGTTCGACCCATTCACCTTTAGCAATCGCTGTTCTTCGGTCCCGCAGCATTTGCTTGCGGGACAACGTGCGCAGAGGCTTTTCGTCAGGAGTGCTCATAGGACTTAAACCCCTTCCCTCTCTTTAGGTGTTGGATCATGACTGATTTGAAGAAGGGAAGTTGCCCCGATATCTCGTCGGAAATCTGGAGTCGGCGGTTTATGAATCGAAGGGTTTCGGCGCAGGGACGCTGGTTCAAATCCAGACCCCTTTGATGCGATCCACCCAACCCACATACAGCACTCCCTCTCTTCCTGATTCGGCCCGAGTGGCAAAACCGATTAGGAAGTATTTTTGAATTTTGAGGATAAATAGAGCCTTAGAGATCCTAAGGTGCTGTAAATTCGTTAAAATTATCCGTATATTTTTACCGATAAAATTCCGTGGATTTTTCGAGCGTGCAGCAAACTAGCGCACGAAGACGCCTCCGAGGGATGTACAGCCTCCTGTGTTGCCATCGGAATAACCCGCATAGCCGCAGTCCGCACGCCAGTCACCCCGACT
>MDTA01049093.1_pt1 | contig 10006 bp, 13 predicted proteins | sample 811151 | NCBI WGS metagenome assembly MDTA01 (sample SAMN05326648, study PRJNA326480) | marine metagenome | isolation source: seawater | place: Indian Ocean: South | collected 2010 | reverse complement strand
TGGCGAGCAATTAGCAAGTGGATTATACTTTGTAGAGCTTTTAACACCTAAAACAGCCAAATATTCAAAAATATTATTGTTGAAATAATTTTTCATTAACCTTTTTTATTTTTAGCTATCTAATTATAAAAAGGAGAAATAAATGAAATCAATATTTTTGTTATTAATAATATCTTTTCTGACATCATGCTCAGCAACTCATAATCATTATCATTATCCAGATAATAAAAAAAGTAAAAATCATATTAAAAAGCATAGATATAATGAATTTATGAATCATTCTTATATTGATTATGGCACACATATTGTTGTAGTTGTTAAGCATAAACATAGACTATCAAAAAATGAAAGACAAAAAATGAAAAAATGGTGTAGAAATCATTATAGGCATCATAATAAACAAATTAAATTTAAATTTATTTTAAATTAATTTTTATTGTTTAAACTATGTCGTGCAAGATAAAACAAATATATATATCCAAGATTTCCAAAATGGAAGCAAGAGTGCTTTTGACAGTATTGTTATTGAACATAAAAATTGGGTTATTAATATGATATTATCTATGGTTCATAACAAGCAAGATGCTGAAGATATATCTCAAGATGTCTTTGTTTCTGTTTATTTTGCTTTAGATAAATTTAAAAAAGCATCAAAATTTGAAACTTGGCTATATAGAATTATTATTAATAAGGTTAATGCTTTTTATAATAAGTTGAAAATTAAAAATATATTTAATATCGAATTATCAAAAGTTGAAGAAATGAAGTTTATTAATGATTATTCATTATTTGAACAGTTTGATAAAGAAATTTTACATAAAGCTGTAATACAGCTTAGTTCAAAGCAAAGAAATATTGTTTTGTTAAGAGTGTATCAAGGATTATCATTTAAAGAAATAAGTAATGTTTTAAAAATATCTATTAACGTTGCAAAAGTAACATTTCAGCAAGCAAAACATAACTTAAAGAAAAGGTTAGTAGATGGAAAGTAAATCAAAATTTTTAGATCAAATTCACCATAAAATTAGAATGAGAAAAATTCGTGATAATTTTATTGGAGTTATTAGTTCAATTTCAATTTGTCTATTTATTATTATCTATCAACCTGTAGAAGACGATTTTCTATATGATAGTTTGCTTCCATCAATAACTTATTATGAATGGGAGTATGATTATGAAATTTCAAATGATGATATTCTTTTTTATTTAATTGATAATACAAGTATAGAAGATTATGATAATGTAATTAATAATGAGTTAATAGAAATTGTAGATAAAATTAATTTAGGGAGTTAATATGTATAAATATGTTTATTTGATAGTTTTTATTTTTGTATTAAATGGTCAAGATTTTAAGCCAAGAAAAAATATGAAAGTAATGATGAAATGGAAATTAACAGAGTATTTAGATTTAAATGAAGAACAAGCTGAGAAATTTTTTCCTAAGATGAATAGTTATGAGAAAAAAAGAAAAGAGATAAACTCTAAGATTAAATTGTTAAAAGAAAATATTGAAAGTCAAGTTAACATGAATTCATCAAATAAGAGAAAAAATAGAACAAGTATTGAAGAGTTGCAAAAATTAGAAAAAAGTTTAGTTGATGCAAAATCAGAATATTTTCTTTCAATACAAAATGTATTAGAGCCTGTGCAAGTCACAAAGCTGTTAATTTTTGATAAGAAGTTTAAGAAAGTATTAAAAGATGAGCTTAAAAATAAAAAGAATAAACGAAGATAATTCTTTGTATGATTTTCTAATTTAGTTAAAATTATTAATGAAGAATTTAATTTTTATTCTAGTTTTATTTTCATTCCTTTTTTCAAGCTTAGCCGTTGAGTTAATAGGTTCAAAATTTGATAAACCTATATATTTATTATCAATGCCCAGTCAAGAAAATGAATTACTGATTGTAGAGCAAAAAGGTGTAATAAAAACGATTAAAAATGGTAAAAAAAATAAAACACCTTTCTTAGATATAACAGATCGAGTACATCGACCTTTATTTCCTGGAGATGAAAGAGGTTTCTTAGGTATTGCATTTGATCCTAATTTTGTAAAAAATGGTTATTTTTATGTTAACTATATAAATAAAAGTGATTCAACAATTATTTCTAGATTCACTTATGAAAATAATACAGTTAATCATGATTCTGAAAAAAAAATCCTAGCATTTGAACAACCTTATTCAAATCATAATGGTGGATGTATGCAATTTGATAAAGAAGGATACTTGTTTATAAGTGTTGGAGATGGAGGTTCATCTGGGGACCCCGAAAATAGAGCTCAAGATTTATCTTCTTTATTTGGGAAAATTTTAAGAATAGATATTAATACTAAAGATGAATATTTGATTCCCAATGATAATCCATTTGTTAAAGATAGTAATTATAGAAAAGAAATATGGAGTTATGGATTTAGAAATGTTTGGCGCTTTTCTTTTGATGCGTTAACTAATGATATGATTTTAGCTGATGTTGGTCAGCACCTTTGGGAAGAAATAAATTTTGAAACTTTTGGCTCTAAGGGTGGTTTAAATTATGGTTGGAATATTTTAGAAGGGAACCATTGTTTTCCTGAAGATGCTGAATGTAGTTTAGATGGAACAGTAGCTCCAATATTTGAATATCCTAATAATGCAAATTATGCAAAAACCTTATTTGGAATTAAACAGCCAGATATGGATGGCTGTTCAATAACTGGCGGATATGTTTATAGAGGTAGTAAAATCAAAGATTTTTATGGTAAATATATATTTGGAGATTATTGTACAGGTAAAATATGGAGTCTTAGGATTAATCAAGATGGAGAAGTAACAGATTTTTATAATCATACTGATGAAATTTTGAAAAGCATGAATAAAAGAGAGTTTTATTTATCCTCATTTGGACAAGACGAAAGTAATGAAATTTATTTAATTGATTATAATGGAGATATTTACAAAATAGTAAATGAAGATTAAGCTAATTATATTATTTTTTTTAAGCACTTTGTTTCCTGAAACTAATGAAGAAACACAGTTAGTAGAAAAAGAAAATGAAAAGCATATAAGCCTTATTATTAATCAAGATTTAATAAATAGTTTTTTTAATAATATGGGTGAGATTAAAGGAGAGGGAACTAATCCTGTCTTTGATTATACTTGGTATTTATTAGATCCGAGAGTTGAGATAAAAATGGGACATGCCTCATTTCATGCAAAAGTAAGAGCAAAGACAAAAAATTTCAGAACAACTAAAGATGTTATTGGTACTGTTAAAGTATCATATAATAAAGATACAAATTTAGTGGAAGTGAAAGTAGATGAGGCTGATGTAGTTTTAGATATTGACGTATTTGGTAAAGAAATTGAATTAGGACGCCTGGATATAGCAAAATATTTTTCTAAATCTTTAAAGCTTAAAGGTCCCCAAGCATTTGATAAGGAAGTTGATTTTACTTTACCTAATGGTGAAAAGCGTAAAATAAATATAGATGTTACCTCTTATCAATTGAAATTGATTGAAAATGCTATAGAACTTTCAACTTCTCTTGATTTCAAACCTTCTGAATAGTTTAATTATTTGTTCTTAAAGTAGTTGTGTTGAAATTTGTATCAAAATAAGAAAAATCTAAAGATTTCCCTTCGTTTCCAGCAAGAACCATATTAGTCATTTTAACATTATTCTTATCTGTTAAATATGATGCATCAACAGAGATTAGTAAGTATTCTCCAGGCTCAATGGACTTTCCTTCAAATGAAAATGATAAAATAACTCTTTCATTGTTAGAAATATTAAAACCTTCTCTGTTAAGTACTCCTCCATCTGTACCCTTTAAGTTAACTCCTGAAAATTCAAATTGTAATCCATAAACAGGTGCGTTATTTTTCATCCAAATGTCCATTGATTCATCTTTGAAGTCTATCCAAATTACATTTTCATCTAGAACCATAGGTTTTTCAAAATTATTATTATCTTTATTTAAAATAATTGCAACTATCGCAATTGCTGTAAATACACTTAATAGAATAGTTTGTAAGTTTTTTGACATTATTAATCCTTATTGTTTATTTCCATGAGTTAAATTTAATAAAATAATCTGCATAATTCATTAAGATTTAAATAGTTTTTTGTTTAATTTAGTATGTGTAAAAATTATAAATGAAGGGTATATAATATGAAGATATTTTTAATTTTTGTTTCTTTTATATCAAGTGTATTTGCTGCTGATGTAACACAGTTATATAAAGTTGAGGGCATGCATTGTAGCTTTGGATGCGCTACAACAGTTAAAACCGTTGTTACTTCTATAAATGGAATTAAAAGTTGTGATGTTGATTTTGATAAATCACTAATGACAGTAGTGTTTGATGATAAAAAAATGAATTCAGAGCAAATTATTTCATCCTTAAATGATAAAACTACTTTTAAGACAACTAAGATAGATAAAGTTAAAAAAACATTCTGGTCTAAGTTTAAAAATATGTTTAAAGATAAAAGTTAATTATGTTTAAAACAGGTATCTTATTAGGAACTTTTTTAGCATTTATGACGGTTGTTCTTGGAGCATTTGGAGCACATGCTCTTAAAGAACAGTTATCTGCATATGGTCAATCAGTTTATGATAAGGCAATATTTTATCAGATGTTTCATTCTTTGGCAATTTTGTTTGTTTCTATATTACAATATTCAATAAGTGATTTGGATTTGTCAATTTGTATTTGGTTGTTTTTTTTAGGGATAATTTTATTTTCAGGTAGCTTATATATTTTGGCATTGACAAATATAAAATGGCTTGGCGCAATTACTCCTATTGGTGGGATGTTGTTTATAGTTAGTTGGTTAATTATTTTTTACAAAGTTTTATATTTAAATACTTAGGAGGTGTAATCATGATTTTTATCTATTTAGTTATCTTTTCATTTTCTTTAGCTTATCAAGTAGGCGATACGGTTAGTGATGCTCACCAAAACCAAGAATTTGATTTATGTTATAGTGCTCCTGGTAATTTGAATAATACTTTTAGTTTGGGAGATTATAATGGAAATACTAATGGAGGAGATTATAATATTCTAGTGATTGATATGTCTGCTACATGGTGTGGCCCGTGTTATTCTCTTATTCCTTTATTCGATGATTTACATCAGAATTATAGTAATAATGAGTATGTAGAGCTTTTTGTAGCATTATCTGATTTAGATCAACCTTATTCATGTAATCAATGGGGTAATCTAGGGTCATCTGGAATTCCTAATATTATTGATGATAGTGGTTATCCAATATATAATATGTTTGGTAGTGGAGGATTTCCAAGCTTAGTTTTAATCGATCATGAAATGAAAGTGCATCATAAAGAATCTGGTTATTATTCTACATTCGTTGCTGATGTTAGTGTAATGATAGATGAAATGTTATCTAATATGGAAAATTCTCTTATATTATATACTGATCATCAAATTATTAGTAATTCTACTAATAATGATGGCGATGGAATCTTGAATCCTGGCGAATCATTTGAAGTTAACTTTACGATTAATAATAATTCGTTTAATTTAGATGCTCCTAATGTTGAAGCGACTTTGAATTCAGTTGATGGAATTACTTTTGATACTAATACAATTTCTTTTGGGAATATGCAAGTTGGAGAATCCTCATCATTTTCTGTAAATGGTACTATTAATCAAAATGCTGAAATTAAAAAATATAATTTAGTTCTTAATATTAATTCAAATGATTATCAAACAAATTATCCATTTGAAATGGAGGTATCTTTAGATCAACTAGGTTTCCCTTTTGATACAAATAGTGAAATTAAATCAAATCCAGCAGTGCTTGATTTTTATGGAGATGGAAATAGTTATGTGGTTTTTGGTGATAATAGTGGTCTGATTCATTTATTAGATTCTAATGGAAATTCAGTTGAAAATGATTTTTTTCCATATGATACTGGAGACCAAATTTGGGGATCTCCTGCAGTTTCTGATATTGATAATGATGGAAATTTAGATGTTGTATTTGTATCTAAAAGTAAACATTTATATGTTTTTGATTTAAATGGTTTAAAACTAGATTTTAATGCTAATCAGTTTTTAGTTGGTACTCCAGCATTAGGTCAATTAGATGATGACAATGATTTGGAAATAGTTTTTGCAGGATATTCAAATGATGCAAAGGTTTTTGCAATTAATATAGATGGTACAAATGTTCAAGGTTTTCCATTGCTTTTAGATGAAAAAATGATGAAAGGTGTAGCACTAGCCGACTTTAATAGTAATGGGAAAGATGAAATTGTTGTAGGAACCGATGATGATAATGTTTATTTGATTAATGATGATGGTAGTATAGGTTTTGTTTTTCAAACAGATGATAAGATTAGATCTGCTCCTATTGTAGTTGAATATAATGGTGAAAAAAATATAATTGTAGGCAGTAAAGATGAAAAATTATATTCAATTGATAGCTCAGGTGAATTAGTTTTTTCATATGATGCGTTTGGCTCAATTTACACTTCTCCAACTATTTTAGATTTAGGCTCAGAGTCAATGATAGTCTTTGGTGATGATGAAGGATATATTTATGGATTAGATTTAAGTGGAAATTTAAAAACAGGGTTTCCAATTAACCTAAATGATGGTGTGCCCGTATCATCGATTATTTTTGAAGATCTTGACTCAGATGGTTTGGCAGAATTTATTTATGGTGATGAATTAGCAAATTTACATATTTTAAAATCTCAAGATTTTACATATAGCAATCTTGCTTATTATAATAATATGCCTTTATTAAATACTTTTAGTTATTCATCCTCTGCAATGACTTTTGACTTAGATAATGATGGAGATTTAGAGGTTATATGTGGGACTACAGGTGATTTAGTTATTTTTGATATAAAACAAAATTCATCCAGCTCTAATTATTGGAATATTTATAGAGGTAACCTTAAAAGAAATGGATTTCATATTATAGAAAGTCAATGTTCTATTGGAGACTTAAATTCAGATAATATTATTAATATTTTAGATATAGTACGTTTAGTTAATATTGTTATAGATCCTTTGAATGCAACTGAGCAAGAATTGTGTGCTGCTGATTTGAATTCAGATAATGTGATTAACATTTTAGATATAGTTACATTGGTTAATGTTGTTATAAATGAGTGAAATTAAGGTTAAATATTTAGGTGATTTAAGAACAGAGTCTACTCATTTGGATTCAGGTCATAAAATTATTACTGATGCACCTTTAGATAATGAAGGTTTAGGTAGAAAATTTTCTCCTACAGATTTACTAGCTTCTTCTTTAGCTAGCTGTTTGTTAACTATTATGGGTATAGTTGCAAAAAGGCACTCTATAGACATGCTAGATTCAACGGCTAATGTAGTTAAAACTATGTTAGAAAATCCAAGAAGAATTGCTAAGTTAGATATAGATATATCAATGCCTAAAGAAATTGCTGAAAAAAATTTAGTTATTTTAAAAAGAGCTATAGATTTTTGTCCAGTTCATGCAAGTTTGAATGAAGATATAGAGATAAACATTAAATTTATTTAATTATGTTAAAGCAAAAACATTTTATTGATAGCCACAAAGGATTAACTCCGGTTTTCATATTATTATTAATATTTTATTTCAATGCATGGAATAATGTTTTTGCAACTATTTATCTTGCATTACATGGTACATATGGTCTTTTATGGATAACTAAAAGTAAAATTTATCCAGATAAGCAATGGGAGCATAAAACAACAATTTGGTATGGTTTGCTTATATGGGCTGGATTATCTTTGTATTGGATATCTCCATATATTATTGTTTCTAATTATCATGTTTTTCCTATTGAGATAAGACAACATTCTATTTATATAGCAATTTGTATTGCTTTATATACTTTAGGTATTTTTCTACACTTTACTTCTGACATGCAAAAATATGTAAGTTTAAAATTAAATCCAGGTAATTTAATTACAACTGAAATGTTTGAAAAATCAAGAAATACAAATTATTTAGGTGAGCTATTGATCTATTTAGGTTTTACATTGCTTGCTCAAGATTGGTTGCCTATTTTATGTCTTTTTCTTTTTATATCAGTTATATGGATTCCTAATATGATTAAAAAAGATAAGTCTCTATCCAGATATAAAGAATTTTCTAAATATAAAAAAAATAGCAAACGTTTCTTCCCATATATATTTTAAAATTGATTTAAATCACAAAATTAAAAAAGTTGTTTTAAGTCACAATTTCTAATTACTTATTATAATAACTTCTGAAAAAGGAGGTTGTTATGAAAACAGTACACACAATAAAAAAAGAAACAAAAGATAAAAATATTGATCAAAATAAATCTTTCTTAAGTGAATTTTGTAGCCAGTCACCTTTTTTGGTAATAAATACTGGTTGTGGTGTTGGTAAATATAAATTCAATAAGATTGGTTATGATGATAATAATAGTTTGGTATTAGAGTACGTTATTACTAATGATACTAAATATAGCGATACCAATTTAATACTGCATAAATTAGGGAAATTTTATTATTTATCAGCAACCCAGCTTCTTTATGCATATAAATATTATGCAAATACATAAATTTTTTAGTAATTGTTTTTTCAAAGTTTAAAAAATACTAATTTACCCTTCAATACTAGGGTGAAATGTCAAAAAAACAATTTAAAAAAGTTAATAGTAAAGTAGACTTTATTGCATTAGAGCATGAAATGCTTAAAAAATGGGATGAAGAAGATACCTTTAATACATTAAGAAAGAAAAATGAAGGTAACAAAGTTTGGTCTTTTTTAGATGGACCAATTACAGCAAATAATCCTATGGGCGTTCATCATGCATGGGGCCGTACATTAAAAGATGTATTCCAAAGGTATCATGCAATGCAGGGATTTGACTTGAGATATCAAAATGGCTTTGATTGTCAAGGTCTTTGGGTTGAGGTTGAAGTTGAAAAAGAGTTAGGCTTTAAATCTAAAAGAGATATAATTGATTTTGGGATTGAAAAGTTTGTTAATTTGTGTAAAAAAAGAGTTGAAAAATATTCTAAGATTCAAACTGAACAATCTAAAAGACTTGGATATTGGATGGATTGGGAAAATTCCTATTTTACAATGTCTGATGAAAATAATTATACTATTTGGTCTTTTTTAAAAAAGTTGTTTGATCAAGGAAAAATTTATAGAGGGACAGATGTTGTTCCTTGGTCAGGTAGGTCTGGTACTTCATATTCTCAAATGGAAATAATTGAGGGTAGAAAGCTTGTTGCTCATAAATCTGTATTTGTTAAATTCCCATTAGTAGAAAAAAATAATGAATATTTACTTGTTTGGACTACTACACCATGGACATTAACTTCAAATATAGCTGCTGCGGTTAATGTAGATTTAAATTATTTAATGCTCAAAACACAAGATGATTCAGTTTACTATTTTGCGGAAGATAATTTCAAATTTCAGCGTCTAGAAAAACAGTTTAAAGATAAAAAGCAATGGGTTAAAGATGTTCCAAAATTAAAAACTATTGAGCAAATTTTTAAAGAAAAGGGTGGTTATGAAATTATCGGAAAAGTTAAGGGCTCAGAGCTTGTTGGTTTAAAATATTTAGGACCTTTTGATGAATTAGATGTTCAAAAAATTCCTGGAGGTTATCCATTTACAAATAAAAATTTAGAAAAAAATAATATCTCTGCTATTGATTGTCATAGAGTAATTGATGGTGGCAAAGATAATAGGGGTAATGATATTGTTGTTTCTGGTGAAGGAACAGGAATTGTCCATATCGCAACAGGTTGCGGTTCAATTGATAATAAAATTGGAAAAAAATTAGATTTAGTTGAAATTGCTCCCCTTGATGAAGAGTCTAAATATCTTGAAGGTTTTGGTTTTTTATCAGGTAAGTTAGCTACAGATAAGAATACAACCTCTGAAATTCTTCAAAATCTTAAAGATAAGGATTTATTAATATATGTAGAGCAATATCCTCATGTATATCCTCATTGTTGGAGGTCTGGAGATGAGCTTGTTT
>MDTA01077779.1_pt1 | contig 10007 bp, 11 predicted proteins | sample 811151 | NCBI WGS metagenome assembly MDTA01 (sample SAMN05326648, study PRJNA326480) | marine metagenome | isolation source: seawater | place: Indian Ocean: South | collected 2010 | reverse complement strand
TTATTACAGTTATTAGTAAAATTTAAAAATGAAATTATTATTGGATTTTCTTCTTTTTTGTTAGGGGCTTCAATTGTTTCTTTACTTTCAAAAGATTGTACGAATTATATTGAAGATATTAATACATTAGAAAAACAAGTAAGAGAATCTAATAAAAAATGTTTAGAAAAAATTGTTAAAAAGTCTAACGAGACTAGAAAGAAAGAAAAACAAAAATGTGAGAAAAAAATTAATGACTTGTCGGACAGTGTTAATTTCGACCCTAATCTGCATTGCCCGATTTGTAACGCGAGAGGATTTTGTAAATGATAAATAAAGTAATTGCTGTTTATACCCTATTTTGTTTTGTTTTTAGTAATATATGTTATAGTGAAAACAATTTTATGAATTTAAATGAAGTCAATCTGGTTAACCCTTGTATTAATAGACTTAGTACGCCTAAGGTAAATGCTTATGAAGAAATAGAATTAATGGTAGGTTCTTTAAAAATAAAAGCGCCTTATTTATTTACAGGAGAACCAGTTCCATATGATGGTTACGTTTTAAAAATAAATGATTATAAAAGACTTTCTACTTTACTTCAAGATTACAATTCAGGATGTGATGAAGTTATAATTGACGTGACTGAAATTTGTAAAGATCAAATTGATGAGTGTTATGATGGTTGTGAGGAGAGAGTTAAAAAACTTCATAATAATATTGATGAATTAAAAACAAAAATAAATTTAGAAATAAAATTAAGAAAAAGTGAAACAAGAAAAAAATATATTTATTCTACTGCTGGTATAGTCATAGGTTTTTCTTTAGGATATTTTACTACAAAAATAATTAAATAGATTGTTTTAAATATATTTATTTAAGAATATTAAATTTGTATTAGGAGAAAATTAAATGGAACCAAACCTAGTTTTATCTTTAGGGTCGATTTTAAGTGTTTTTGGTTTATTCTATACGTGGCACAAAGATTCTAAAAAAAATGCTGAAGAAATGGCTGAGTTAAAGATTAGAGTAAATAATTTAGAGACAAGGGCACTAAAAACTGACTCGACTTTAGCAGAGTTATTAATAGCAGTAAACGAAATTAAAGTAGCATTAGGTAAAATAGATACTAAAATTTCAAATTTAGAAAAAGACAAATAATTATTAATTAGCACATAGAAAGGTAATTAAAATGAAAATTACAGAAAAGCAACTTAAAAAAATTATCAATGAAGAGATTAGTAATTACTACCAAAGCTTAAATCAAATTAACGAATCTGAAGAAAGATTTGATAATTATATTAAAGCTACACCTGATTTCTTAAATAAAATAATTCAAGAAGAATATGAAATCGTAGTAGAAGAAAAAAGAATTATTGAAGAACAAAAAAAATTAAATGCTCGAAAGAAAAAGTTATTACAAAAAAAATAATTTAAAGGGTGTACATTTTTAAATTTGTGTTTATATTATATCTGTGATTAAAAATAACAAAAAATTATTTATTATGAAAGGATATTTTTAATGCAATTAACTCCGGAACAAGTACAATCAATTAATATTCTACTAAGCGCAGTACAAGTAGCACAACAAAGAGGCGCTTTTTCTTTGCAAGATGCACATACTTTGCAAGAAGCCATTGACAGACTAGTGCCAAGAGAAGAACAAGGCCAAAAAGAAGGAGATAGTGAACTTGAAGAAGCCACATCAGTTCAACTACAAGAAGGGGAGCAAGAATCTACTGACGTCGTAGAAGATGAAGCTAGTGAAGAGTAAATTATATATTTTATAATTAATGTTTAAATTTATGTTTAATTATTAATATATATACTTAAGCCCTCGTTATCATGATACCTGAATCGCCAGGGACGAGGAATCATGCGAATATTAACCTTTTAAGAAAGTAGAGGTATAATCATGGCAGTAAAAGTAGTATATGACGCAACTCGTGGTCTAGTTCAAGAAAATGACACAACAGGCGCAGGTGGATTCGTAATTAAAGATGCAATCCTTTCAGAAGGTGTTGAAGGCGCAACACAAGCTGTTGACGGTGCGGCCAATCCAGGACCAAACCTATCAGTAACATCTGGTATTTCACTAGTTGACTCAGCAATTGCAGCATCTTTTGTAACAGTTCCTGACGCTCCGGCTGCAAATATCGGTCAAATCAAAACAATAATCTATTCAGAAGATTCTGATACCAATGGCGGCTCAGTAAAGGTATTAGGAACTGGTCTAGCTGCTGGAGGTGTTGAACTTGCAGACGTCGGTGATGTTTTAATGCTTATTTGGACAGGCGCAGCTTGGAACATTGTTGGTCAAACTAGCTAATAGAAAGGATAGATTAAAATGGTTCAAGTAGAATATACAAAAGAAAAAGGCTTGGTTCAAAAAGCAGGAAGTGCTTCAATTACAATTCCAGATGATATTGTAATTACAAGACCAATTAGCCAAGCTGTAGAAGGTAATACTGTTTTAACACTAGACTTTGCAGCTCTTAAGCACACACAAGGCGGTCAAGCAGCAGACGAAATTGACATTAACAACAGATATATTATATTTAAAACTCCAGCAGCTACTCCTGCAACTTTTTATGTATGGTTTAATATTGACGGTGGTGGTACTGATCCTTTTGTAGGAGACAATACAAAAACTGCAATACCAATCGCAGCAAATGCAGGCCAAGTAGACGCAGCTGCAAAAATAGCAACTTTAGTAGCCAACGCACTCGCTGCTGTTGTTGCTTTTGATGACGAACTCGATGCAGTAGTAGCAAATAATACAGAAGTTGTAATTACGGCTAGAAGAATGGGAATTACTGGTGGCTTTATTAGCGATTTAAGTCAGTTTACAAACGTAACAGCTACTGATGGAAGTACTGTTGTTAGCGCAACTCAAGTTTACAATACAGCAGCTGCATCTGGCTCTCATGTTTTAAGTGGGTTAGGTGTTGTAAAAGTTAAAGATGCAAGTATTGCAGATGGTAAAAAGAGTTTTGTTGTTGTTAAGGACTTACCAGAAAATACAAACTTCGGCGCAAGACTTATAGTTCTTTCAGAGCTTCCGGAACCAGTAAAAGTAAGGTCTGAAGATTTAACAGTATTGCTTGCAGACCTTGACACAGCAGGCGACGCAGCGCAATTAATCTGGAACGGAACAGCTTGGAAAACTCTTTACGCAACATAATAAATAATCTGAAAGGAAATAAAAATGGCAACAGCTAAAAGTAAAAAAGAAGAAGTAGTAGATCTAGGTCCTGTTTTAAAAGAAGTAGAAGCTTTAAAAAAAGAACTAGTATCTGTTAAAAAAGAAATTTCGGAATTAAAAAAAGCTCCAAAATCTTCAGGAAGTTCTTCAGAGCTAGCTAAAGATTTAATTTCAGCGCTTAAAGAATTAACTGGCCCTAATACAAAAGGTGTTAGGAACTTTATTAGAGAAAAGTTTAAATAATAAATAGTTAGTAAATTTAAGTCTCCTATAATAATTAATAATAACAAAGTATTATAGGAGATTAAATGGCTTCCTTTTTATCAATAGTAAATTCAGGAGAAAAGCCTACACCTTTTGGAGTATATGATTTAGACCCGCATTTTCAAGAAGATGCCGACGGTGTTGTATTATATGTTAAAAGAATGTTAGGTGATGATATAATGTCTGTTGAATTAACAAACAGACAGATATATGCTTGTTTTGAAGAAGCTACGTTAGAATTTTCTAAACAAATAAATTCTCATCAAGCTGAATCTTATATGTCAAACATATTAGGTATAAGCACAGGATCACTAGAAAATCCTTCGGGAGAAAAGGTTGGTCCTCACGGTAAAGAACAATTATTTCCTAGGGAGACTTTAGAATATTTAATAAGAAGAGCAGAACCTTATGCAACTGAAGCTTTTATAGGTGGTTCACATAATGCCATAAGCGGTTCAATAAAATTAGAGCAAGGTAGACAAGATTATAATATATATGAAGAATTAGAAATAGCTGGTCCGAGTGGCACTGCGTTATCCTTAAAGAATAGTTCAGATTCAACTAGTATTTTTAATCCTACTAATTTTATTAATGGTAAACCTATATTAAGCCATGCTACTAAAACAAAAGTTAGAATTCAAGAAGTTTTTCATTTCTCACCTCAAGCTGCATATAGATTTTTTGATACAACGTCAGCAATAAATTATTTAAATAATCAATTTGCTTTTGAGTCTTTTACACCAGAAACTGTTTTTTATGTTTTGCCCGTTTTTGAAGATTTACTTAGAGCGCAACAATTAGACATATCAAATAGAGTTAGAAGATCTAATTATTCTTATTTGGTTCAAGGACAAAATATAAGAATATATCCTAGACCTACAAGTGAAAACCCGCAAAGATTATTTATTAAAATTGGTTTTCCTGCTGATCCTTTTAGCGCAAACCTTCCTTATGATGATCAAACAATAAACGGTGTTTCTAATATATCTAATGTTCCTTTTGGTAATATACCTTATAAAAATATAAATTCAATATCAAGACAATGGATAAAACAGTATACTTTAGCTTTATCAAAAGAAACTTTAGGATACGTTAGATCAAAATTTAACACAGTACCAATACCTGGAAGTGATGTTCAAATGAACGGTTCTGACCTTTTAAGTCATGGTAGAGATGATAAAGATAAACTTTTAACTTCTATTAAAGAAACTTTAGATAGACTAACTTATCAAAAGCTTTTAGAAGCTGATGCTGCTCAAAGTGAACAGATGTTAAATATCTTAAAAAGAGTTCCAATTCCTAATGGAAAAGTAATAATAATGGGGTAAATTATGGCTAGATTATTTATTGGGCAAAGAGAAGTTGATTTTTTTTCTGATATTACAAAAGAATTAATTAAAGATGTTGTTGGTCAAAGAGTATATTATTATGTAGTTAGAGAAGATTTATCAAATGTACATGAAATATATGAAGAGTCTTTAGAAAAAGTATTTGATCCTCCCATTAGCTTTGAGGCAATGGTCGAATGGAACCCTTCCGTAGTTAAGACAAATAGATTTGGGCACGAAAATATAAAAACAATTACTGTTTATATACATAACAGAGATCTATTAGATAGGGATATTGAATTTGAAACAGGTAACTTTATATCATACGGTGAATATTTCTTTGAAATTACCTCTATTTTATATGATAAATTAGTATACGGGCAAATCGAAAGAGTCGTCAGTATTAAATTAACATGTATGCAATCTAGAAAAATGCATGTTAATAAACAACCTATTGGACCAACTTACGAAGGATATTCTGATAGTGATTCTGTTCAAACAACTTTTGAACAGCAAAGGGGAACAAATACTTCAGATGTAAGACAACTTAAAAAAGATGGAGTTTTAGAAAATTCAATATCTGGGCCTAAAAAAGTTGCACCTGATGGGACAGAAAAGAGTATTAATAAAATTGGTTCTTCTTTTTATGGAGATGATTAATGGCAACAAGATTCGATAAAATAAAAGAAAATAATACTTCTATTAATTTAGGATACGAAGGTGGATCTAACACAGACTATTCAATTCCTTCTTGTGGAATATCTGATGTTGATAGAGCAGTTTTTAATTTATTTGATAAGCAAATACCTCTTTTTTATGACTTGGAAGGTGAAAGAAGAAAAGTACCGGTTATTTTTGCAACAGGCGAAAGATTTGCGATATTAAAAAGAAGACAACCAATAACAGATAGATCAGGAGCATTCATATTACCTTTAATTTCAATTTCTAGAACTAGTATTGAAAATAAACCACAAAAAGGCGCTTCAAACAATGAAATGTTTCCTCATGTTGTTGTTAGAAAAGTTGCAGATGAAAATACAAAATATAGACAATTACATAATTTTGAAGGCTTTAAGAATTTAAAACACACGGAAAAATTAAATAAATCAAGACACGACAATGTTAATTTAAAAAACGATTTTAAAAATAATGTATACGAAACAATAGAAATACCACCTGTAAAATATATTGGTTTAATTTACGATATTGTTATTTGGTCATCTTTTACACAACAGATGAATGAATTTATTGAAGCAATAATGTCTGCTTATACAATTAATCCTGGTCAACAATTCAAGCTTGAAAGTGAAAAAGGATACTGGTTTCCTGCTTTTATAGAATCTTCTTTAAGTCTAGACAATAATTACGTAGATTTCACTGATGCAGAAAGATACACAAAATACACTTTTAATTTAAATGCAACTGGTTATATTATATCTCCAGACATTAAAGGTGGTAAAAAAGGTATAAAATCTATTGTAAGTTCACCAGACATATCGTTTGAAGTCTTTAATTTAGAAAGAGACATAAAAGAAAAAATTGTACCTGTTAGAGATCCTTCGCCTGAGAGTTTTCTTCTTTCAGAAATAGAAACTGATGACACTTTAATCCCGGGGCAAGTTGTAGGACCTAGTTCTACTGAAATCCTTAGAAACATAGAAGATAATAAGAGTTCTTATACTACAAATTCCAGATTTAAATCTAGTGAGAGGTCTGGTGAATGGTCGACAGATTATAATAGACGTAAGAAATTGTTCGTTAAAGATAAATCTGGAAACACTGTTCCTATTACAGCTAAACAATTATCTAACGGAGAAACTGTTTATGATAGTACTTATAGTGAGTCAATTTTTGGAATATCTAATAAAGAATAAATAAATACATAATTTACATTATATTTATACATTGTAAATATAAATAACATTAGGAGAATTAGTATGGCAGAGCAGACATTTAAGTCTCCAGGCTTTTTTGAGAGAGAAATAGAAATAATAAGTAAACCACTTAATGTTACTAGATCTACTCCAGTTGGTGTAATTGGTACATCAAAAAGAGGCCCGGCTTTTGTTCCAACAACAGTTAGTTCAATTCAAGAATTTAATAGAATATTTGGAGAATTAGATAGAGATAGAATCGGAGGACACGCAGCCTCAGAATTTTTTAGAAATGATGGTAAATCTTTAACTTTTTGTAGAGTTTTAGGTGCTGGAGGAAACGCAGAAGACTATTCAGGATTTAAACTAATATCTTCACAAAGTTTAACAGACACTATTACTATTGATGCTGAGCGTTTTAGAGGAACAACTAATTTTATAGTTGCAAATCATATTGTGAACGAAGTAGAATATCTTGGTTTAGGACATTTTAATGATAATGATACTCATACAATAGACTCTATAAACACTACCACGGAACTTACAGCTTCTCTTGTAAGAGCTATGATTCTTACAGAAAAAGATACTATTGCTAAAATTAGAAACATTTCAGAAACTAGTTCAGAAGAAGATAATAATGATGATTCTCAATGTTCAGATTCTTCTTTTACTTTAGTTTTTCACGACAAGAAGAATAACGCTAAATTGCCTTATAATGTTTCTTTAAACCCGGACGACTCTAATTACATATATAAAGTACTTAATACTGATTCATTTAAATTATCAGAAAAGAAACATGTTTTATATGCACATTTTCCTGTCGACAAAGTAGTTGCTGACGCTAAAGATGAAAAAGTTGCAATAATGAGGGGTGAAGAAGAAGATGAATATGGAAATTTTAAATCAAGATTTACTTTTCCAAAAACAACTTCAATAATTTCTCAACCATTCGGGCAAAAAGAATATGATCTATTTAGTATAGAATCTTTAGACGCCGGAACATATGCAAGTGATAAATATAAAGTTTCAATTTCAGGATTAAAAGCTAGCACAGATCCTTTAGATAAATATGGAACTTTTACAGTTGCAATTCGTGATATAAAAGATACTGATGAAGCCCCTGTCGTATTAGAATCTTATAATAACTGTTCTTTAAATCCTGATGCCAGCAACTTTATTGGTAAAGTAATAGGAGATCAAAAAGTAGAATATTCTTTTGATTCTACCGACGTTTCTGAGAGACGTCTAATAAGACTAGGAAAATTTGAAAACAATTCTTCAAGAATTAGAGTTATTATTAGTGATGATGTTCTAAATAAGGTTGTTCCTGCAAATGCTTTACCATTTGGTTTCAGAGGAATACCTTCGTTAATTTTTAATAACCTTGCAAAAGACGAAGCAGAATCAGGCGAAACATTAACAAGTTTTATTACGGGATCTTCTAATTTCACAGATAGCTCTTCTGATTTACATTATTTAACAAGTGGATCTTTACCTCCTTTGCCTTATAGATTTAAGGTTACTAAAGGCTCTATAAAGTCAAACGCTGCTTATAACCAGACATATTTAGGACAAGCTTCTGAAAATGAATCTGTTGATTTTGGTTTGCATTGGGGTTTAATGACTAATAGAGTTAGTGATATTGATAATGCTAATAGTGGAAAAGTCTTTAATGAAATATGCACTAACTACGGCAAATTTTTTGGAAAAGATTCTAGGTCGACAATTGCAACAGGTAGTTTGGCAGACAAACATAATAACAATAAATTCTCAATGGCAAAAATTGCTCTAAGCGGTTCTTCAATTGAGAATATTAAAGGAAATGTTAACGATGTATTTAAAAACGCTGTTTATGTAAGAAATGCTGAAGTTGATTCTGACGTATATAATGCAGCAGATTCTACAATTAAGTTTAGTTCTTCTACTGATCCTTTGTCTGATGAGGCTAGTGGAGGAAATGCGGAAATTAGACCTTCTTTATCAAAGCTTTTAGCAGAAGATATTACTAAGTTTAACAAATATAATATTATGGCAAAATTTACCGTCCCATTCTACGGTGGTTTTGATGGATTAAATATCTTTGACAGAGATAGTTTTTATATGACAGATAAATCTTCTTCAACTGTTACGGGAGGACTTGCACATGTTAATGGTTTTGAAAGTGGTCTTAGGCTAACTAAGAAAGATACTGCTGATACTAAGGCGGCACAAAATGCCGGAGAATTAATGCAGGGTGCAGAGGATAATAATAATATTGTAAATTCTTATAAAACAGCAATCCGAATAATGACAGATGAGTTGCTTGTTACACATAACGTTTTAGTTATACCAGGAATAAGAGATAAATTTATTACCGATTTTGCTGTTGATAGAGTAAAAAATGATTATAAAAAAGCTCTATATTTAATGGATATAGAGTATTATGATAAAGATTCTATTAGGGTTTATGTTTCTTCAAATGGTATTAATTCTTCTAATCCAGATGTTGATAATACAATATCAAGTTTTAGTGTAAGAGAAGTAAACTCGAGTTATGTTGCTTCATACTTCCCAGACGTGCTAGTACAAGACAGCAGTGATACAAATATTGCTGCTATAAGAAGTATAAGAGTACCTTCCTCAATTATAGCGTTAGGTGCATTAGCTAAAACAGATAATGTTTCTCAACCTTGGTTTGCACCAGCTGGGTTTAGTAGAGGAACCTTAGATACTATAACTTCGACAGATGTGAGGTTGACTGCTGAAGATAGGGATAATTTATATGAAGCAAGAATTAATCCTATCGCTAATTTTCCTAATAAGCAATTTGTTATTTTTGGACAAAAAACTACACAATTAGCGAGAACTTCTTTGGATAGAGTTAATGTTAGAAGGCTAGTTTTAGAAGTTAAAAGAAGAATAGAAAAAATAGCTTTAAGGTTATTATTCGAACAAAACACTCAAGAAACAAGAAGTGGATTTATTGAGTCAGCTACAAAGGAATTAGCTTCTATACAAATTAATCAAGGTTTAGAAGATTTCAAAGTAATTATGGATGAAACAAACAATTCTCAAAATGACATTGATAATAATTTATTAAACGGTCAGGTTATTATTGTTCCTACAAGAGCAATTGAATTTATCTCTATTGATTTTATAATTACAAATGCTGGTGTAGAATTTCCACAATAATCATATTTAAATAATAAATTAGGAGTAAATCGTATGCCAATAAGAGGCTCAGCAAGAATTATAAGTAACGAAATAGATAACTCTGCAGTTTCTCCCGTTGAAATTTTACCAACTGGAACACCTGCTGCTGTTATAGGAACTTCAAAAAGAGGTCCAGCATTTATACCAAAAACTGTTGCAAATATT
>MDTA01046453.1_pt1 | contig 10007 bp, 8 predicted proteins | sample 811151 | NCBI WGS metagenome assembly MDTA01 (sample SAMN05326648, study PRJNA326480) | marine metagenome | isolation source: seawater | place: Indian Ocean: South | collected 2010 | reverse complement strand
GAAATAATATCTTTTGCTAAAATTCTTCCTTGAGCATCCTCTATTGATATTTCTTTGCTACCAGGCCTATTTCTAGCAAGTTTTTCCACAAAGTTAATTGTTTGTTCAATATTTAGATTAGTAAGTATTATATGCCTCAAAATATAAAGTTTTATTAAAATTCATTTATTTCTTTTAATAATTATTAATCCTTCTTTGAAATATGCTAAGCCAGAAAATATAGTTAAAACAGCTGCTAGAAAAAGAAGAAAATTTCCAAATTGGAAAAAAATTTTCAAGTTTGAAGCATATGCGAACAACAAAAAACCTAAGGAAAAGAATTGTACAGCCGTTTTAAGTTTCCCCATATTACTCACAGGTAGTTTCTCTCCTAAACCTGATAAGAACTCCCGTAGACCAGAAATAAATAATTCTCTCAAAATAATTATTAACGCAGCTATAAAAAATAATCCAGTTATGATTTTCATATTTATTAATATCAGTAATACTGATGTAGTAAGTAATTTATCTGCAATAGGGTCCATTAACTGTCCAATTGGAGTTGTTTTATCCAGTCTTCTCGCTATATAACCATCAAAAAAATCTGAGATACCGCAGTAAATAAAAATAATTAATATTGCATACTTTGATATGGGAGTGCTGCTAAATGATAGTAGGATAATTATAGGTATTAATACTACTCTGGAAAAGGTTAGGATATTTGGAATATTTAAGAACATAAAATGAAAATAAACTATTTATTGTCATGAAAAAAGTTATAAATTGTTTGGGCCATTATTTTACTTATACCATCAACCCGTTCTAAATCATTAAGACCAGCTCTTTTGGTTTCCTCAGCTGATCCGAAGTGATGTAACAGGGCTTTTTTCCTTTTTGCTCCAATACCAGGTATTTCATCGAGTGGATTTGAGAAGTTGCTTTTTGACCTTTTAGCCCTATGAAAATTTATAGCAAATCTATGAGATTCGTCCCTAAGTCTTTGAATAAAGAAGAATACTGCGCTTTTTGGGTTAATGGGTATTAATTCTCCGTTGGAATTAATTATTTTTTCATTGCCGGCTTTTCTTTCTTTACCTTTAGCAATTGCAATATAAGCTATGTCCTTAATGCAATGTTTATCCAAAATTTCTTTAACGACATTTAATTGCCCTTTTCCTCCGTCTAATATTATTAAATCTGGTTTATTAAGTTTATCTTTAGAAAGTTTTTTTATTCTTCTTGTTAAAACTTCTTTCATCATTCCATAGTCATCGCCATGTTTAATATTGCTTTTTATAGTGAATTTTCTGTAATTATTTTTTTCGAAACCATTTGACCCAAATACAATCATTGCTCCCACTTGGTTTGAGCCACTGACATGACTATTATCATAAACTTCTATTTTATTAATTTTTTCCTTTATCTCTATTGTGTCTTTTAATTGATTTAATAGGCTTAAGTTCGAGCTTTTTTCGTTTATTCTTCTAATTAAAGCATTTTTAGAATTGTTTAAAGCATCAGAAATTATTTGTTTTTTATAACCTTGAATAGGAAATTCAATCTTTACTGTTTTTGATTTTATTTTTGATAGAGTTTTTTCAATTACTTGTTTTTTATTCAGATTAATATTAACTATAATTAATTTAGGAGGTATATTATTTTGATAGAATTGAGAAATAAAAGCTTCAAGCACAACTTCATTTTTCTCATTTTCAACATTATTAAAAAAATAATTTTTACTTCCATAATGTTGGCCTGCACGAAAAATAGTTAAATTAACACATGCTTGATTTCCATGAATATAAGTTGCAATAACATCAGCTTCAGTGTTGTAACTTAAATTAATATTTTGTTTTGTTTGAATAAATGTCAATGCTTGGAGTCTATCTCTAAATGCTGCTGCTGTTTCATATTTTTGTTGATTTGAAGCGCTTTGCATTTTTTTTGATAAGCCTACTTGAATATATTTAGACCTTCCTTTTAAGAAATTTCTAGCCTCATTAACGATCACATCGTATTTCTTTTTTTCAATTCTACCTACACAAGGTCCTGAGCATCTCTTAATCTGATATTCCAGACAAGGGCGCGTTCTATTATTTAAAACTTGGTCTGAGCAGGACCTAAGTGGGAAAGCTTTTTGTAAAACTGATACTGCCTTATTTACTGCTACGGCAGAAGCAAATGGACCATAGTATTCTTCCCCTAAAGATTTTTTCCCTCGATGCTTAATTATCTGGGGCCATCTATGATTTTTTCTTAACAAGATATATGGAAAAGACTTATCATCTCTAAGTAATATATTAAAACGAGGCTTATTTTTTTTTATTAAATTTGATTCTAGTAATAGAGCTTCTATTTCTGTTTTAGTAATATTTATTTCAATCGAAGAAATTAGTGAAACCATTTTTTTTATTCGAGGGTTTAAGTTATTAATTTTTGTGTAACTTATTAACCTTTTCCTCAGATTTTTTGCTTTGCCGATATATAGAAACTCTTTATTTTTATCAAGCATCTTATAAATGCCAGGAGAATTAGGCATCGTTTCTAGGTTTTGAGTGATAATATTTAGTCCAGTTTCTAGCATTCTAAAAAACTCATGATTTAATTATATCCTTTGAAAAAAAAAACGTAGCATTTATATTTTATAATTTAATAATATTATTTCTTTGACTTTTTTATGTGGATAACTCTGTGGGTATACTGCTGTAGGAAAAATTAAAATGGCTAAAAAGCTTAATCAGTTATTTTTTGGCTAAAAATTAAGAGTTTTTTTAACATACTGAAAAATATAGGTATTTTCATATACCAACCAAAATTTTGAGTATAATCAATCATTTGTTACGATCATTCAAAAGTATAAATTTTTGAAATATAGCATGTGTACAAAAAATCTCTTTTTAACTAGATTATAAAAATAAAACCTTTAAACCATTCTTATGAAAAGGTTTTTTTATATTTTACTTCGACTCCTACACTTTTGGTCTCATTTATGATGTCAAGCTTTTCAATTTTAATTATTGCTGATTCTGCTGTTTTATATTCAAGGCATATTTTGGCAATTTTTTGGGCTAGAACTTCAACAAGGTTTGTATGCTCTTGATTTACAAGAGTTTTTATACCGTTGACTATTTTTTCATAATCTACAATATTTTTTATTGAATCATCATTAAAAACACTTGGGGGTGTTATAAATACTTTTATATTTATATTTATTGGTTGTTTTGATACTTTCTCATAACTATGGATCCCAACCCTAGCATCCAATACTAAGTCTGTGATTTGAACTGAATATTTATCAACAGCTAAATTATAAGAGTCTCTTTTTTCTAAACTAATTAACTTTCTTATCATTCTTTAAAGTCCTGATATTTCCATGATAAATGTGCCCCACCATCTAAGGCTATCATTTGACCAGTCATTCCGCTTGCTGTCAAAATAAATTCTATCGCTTTACATATCTCTTCAACAGTTGGTGCTTTGCCAATAGGTGTTGATATTATTTGTTTCTCAAAATCATCTTTTGATTGTCTGGAGCTTGGTAAAATTGGTCCTGGTCCAATAGCATTTACTCTAATTCTTGGTGCTAAAGCTAATGCTGAAATTTGAGTGAAATTCCATAGGCCCGTCTTACTTAATGTGTAAGAGGTAAAATGTGGTGTTAGATTCCAAACTCTCTGGTCAACTATATTTATTATATTTCCCTCTAATTCTTTAGGTAATTGTTCGTCAAAGTATTTTGTAAGTAGAACCGGCGCTCTTAAATTTGTATTTAAATGGATATCCCAAGATTCTAAACTTACATTGTTGACTTCATCTCTTTCAAAAATAGATGCATTATTGATTAGGCAATTTACCTTTCCAAATTTTTTAACTACTTTTTCAAAAAGTTTCTTTGAGCCTGTCCCCATTGAAAGATCAGCATGGAATGCTGAGGCCTTGCCTCCATTATTATTAATTTTTTCTACAAGTGTCAAAGCTTCTTCTTCAGAGTTATTGTAATGAATAGCTATTTTCCAACTATTTTTTGCAAAGTCTAAAGTTATTCCTTTGCCAATTCTTTTTGCCCCACCAGTTATAAGAACTGTTCTATCCATTGAATTCCATCCTTATGATTTTATAAAAAATTTTTATCATATACAAAAATTGCAGATATATAGATTATATAGGAAGCAAATAGCAGAATACCAAGGCTTCGCCCGATTTTTAATTTAAATAATATGAGTGGCATTAATAAAAGTAGGGATAAAAACATTATAGTAATATCTAGTTTAAGAATTTCTTCTTTAACTGGTATATCAACAATAAAACTAGTAATTCCCGCCACTCCAAGTGTATTAAATAAATTGCTTCCAACTACATTGCCGATAATAAAGTCACTTTGCTTTTTTATTGCTGCAATTAAAGACGTGGTTAGTTCTGGTAAAGAAGTTCCAATTGCAAGTACAGATAAACCTATAATTTCTTTTGATACATTTAATTCAATTGCAATACCTACTGCTCCTTTTACTAATAACTCAGAACCAAAAAATAATCCTATTAATCCCATTAATATCAGTCCTAAAATCCATAAAATATTTTTTGATGTTTCTAGAGAGTTTACTTCACTGTTAAGTGATTCGGATTGGTGTCTATCTTTCCTGCCTTGAAGGTATGAGATAAATAAAAAGAAAATTAAAAAGGCAAATAAAATTAAACCTTCATAGTTTTGAATTTTAAAATTAAGCCCAAAGAAGATAAACAGGCAATATGCAATAATTAAAATTATATAATTTTTAGTGTTTTTATTGCTTAGTGCAATGGGTGTAATTAAAGCAGGCAATCCAAGAATAAGAAGAATATTTGCTATATTGCTACCTACAATATTACCAATAGTAAGTTCTGGGGATCCAGAAATTGCAGCATCTAAACTAACTAAAAGTTCTGGGGTTGATGTGCCAAAAGCTATAACTGTTAGAGCTATCAATAAAGTTGATACTTTAAGTTTAAGTGCTAGTGAAACTGCTCCCCTTACTAAGAACTCCCCTCCTAAAATTAAAAGAAATAGTCCGGAGATAATAAAAAAATAGTTCATATTTGTATTATAAATTTTTCAATAAACAAAGTCGAGAATTGAAAAGGTTTCATTAGTTATTAATTTATAGTTTAATTAGTTTTTTCTTTTTTTTTGTTCTGGTTCCTGGCATCCCACCCGTTGACCTTGGCTCATTAGGTTTTTTATTAATTAGCAAGCCATTAGTCTCTAGTTTTTTTATATCATCTCTAATTTTTGCGGCTTCTTCAAACTCTAAATTCGTTGCATGTTCTAACATTATTTTTTTTAAACTAGTGACATGTTTTTTTAGATTGTCCCCAAAAAGAGATTTTTTAGATTTATAATTAGCATCTATATTTGGGGAAAAATAATCACTTTCATATACACTTTCTAATATGTCGCTAATATTTTTTTTAATTGTCTTGGGTTGTATTCCTTGAGATTCGTTGAACTCTTTTTGTTTTGTTCTTCGTCGATTAGTTTCAGCAATAGCGTATTCTATTGAATTAGTAATAGTATCTGCGTAAAGGATAACTTTACTATCTACATTTCTTGCGGCTCTTCCTATAATCTGAATTAATGATGTTTTAGATCGCAAAAAACCCTCTTTATCGGCATCTAAAATAGCAACTAACCCACACTCTGGAATATCTAGCCCCTCTCTTAGTAAGTTTATTCCAATTAAAACATCAAAGGCGCCTAGTCTTAGGTCTCGGATTATTTCAATTCTTTCTAAAGTATCTATATCCGAGTGAAGGTACCTAACTTTAATATTGGCTTCATGCAAATATTCAGTTAGATCTTCAGCCATTTTTTTTGTAAGGGTAGTCGCAAGCACTCTATAACCTTTATTTATAGTTTTAATGCATTCGTCTATTAGGTTGTCGACTTGATTTTCAACTGGCCTTATAATTGTTTTGGGGTCGATTAAACCAGTTGGTCGAATTAGTTGCTCTACAACTACTCCTTTTGTTGAATCCACCTCCCAAGGTCCAGGTGTGGCTGAAACATATATAGTTTGTGGCCTCATCGTATTCCATTCATCAAACTTAAGAGGTCTATTATCTATACATGAAGGCAATCTAAACCCATACTCAGATAAAACTGATTTTCTACTGTAATCACCTTTTGACATTCCGCCTATTTGAGGAACTGTGACATGGCTCTCGTCAATAAAAAGAATGGCTTCTTTTGGTATATATTCAAATAGTGTTGGAGGAGCTTTCCCTGGTTTTCTGCCAGTTAGGTATCTTGAATAATTTTCTATTCCGGCACAACTTCCAGTTGTTTCTATCATTTCAATATCAAAATTAGTTCTTTCTTTTAATCTTTGTGCTTCAAGTAATTTATTCTCTTCATGAAATTTATCTAATTGTACCTCAAGGTCAATTTTAATTTTTTTGAGTGCTTGATTTATTGTTGGTCTTGGTGTCACATAATGAGAATTAGCGAAAACTCTTATTTCTGTAAGTTCTTGGGTTTTTTGACCAATTAATGGATCAAACTCATGAATGGATTCAACTTGATTCCCAAAAAGTGATATTTTCCAAGCCCTATCTTCTAAATGAGTAGGAAAAATTTCAACAATATCTCCATTTGATCTAAAAGTTCCTCTAACAAGGTTAATATTATTTCTTTGATATTGGAGGTCTACGAGACTTTTGATAATATCTGCCCTTTCAATGAGTTGGTCTTTTTCTATTGGCAAAGTCATTTTTATATATGTTTCAGGGCTGCCCATTCCGTATATACAAGAAACACTTGCAACTATAATTACATCTTTTCTCTCAAATAGAGATCTTGTTGCCGAATGTCTTAATCTATCTATTTGTTCATTTATACTTGCGTCCTTTTCTATATATGAATCACTCCGCGGAACGTAAGCCTCAGGTTGGTAATAATCATAGTAGGACACAAAATATTCTACCGCATTGTTGGGAAACAAGTTTTTCATTTCACCATATAGTTGCGCAGCTAAAGTTTTGTTTGGAGCCATAATTAATGCAGGTCTTTGAATTTTTTCTATTATATGAGCCATAGTAAATGTCTTACCAGAGCCTGTAACTCCAAGTAAAACTTGTTCTTTATCATGGTTGTCCAGACCTTTTACTAATTCTCTAATGGCTTTAGGTTGGTCTCCAGCTGGTTCAAAATCAGAATGAATTTTAAATTTTTGATGAAAATTATTATTTTCTGAATTTTTTAATGATTTTGAAGAGTTCATTAGTTCTTGGTTTCCTTTAGATTGCTAAACATAGTCTGCATATAAGATATGATATATTGTTTTTATTTTTATTGTAAGTTAAGTTTAGCTCGATTATTTTTCAATTCTTAAATGACAATGGAGATAAAATTATGGCATTTATTGCCGAATCATTAAATCGGATTAAAGTATCACCCACATTGGCAGTCACTAATCTAGCAAGTGAACTTAAAGCGCAAGGCAAAAGTGTTATTTCCTTAGGTGCAGGGGAGCCAGATTTTGATACTCCTTCAAATATTAAAGAAGCTGCAAAAAAAGCAATTGATATGGGCCAAACAAAGTATACTCCGGTTGGAGGGACTCCGGATATAAAAGAAGCCATTTCAGAAAAATTTAAGAGAGAAAATAATTTAATTTATAATCCAAGTGATCAAATTACTGTTAGCAACGGGGGTAAACATATAATTTTTAATGCTCTTGTGGCTACGCTAAATAAAGGCGATGAAGTAATTATTCCAGCTCCTTACTGGGTTTCTTATCCGGATATGGTTTTGTTTGCTGGTGGCAAGCCTGTAATATTAAATACAACAATTGATTCAGGTTTTAAAGTATTTCCAAATGAAATAGAGAAGTTAATTACAGATAAAACAAAATGGCTTATATTGAACTCCCCTAGCAATCCAACTGGTGCTACTTATAGTGCCGAAGATTTGAGGGCTATTGGTGAAGTAATAAAAAAGCACCCAAACATATGGGTATTGTCAGATGATATTTACGAGCACCTTGTATATGACGGCTTTAATTACTCTACATTTGCAGAGGTTGCTCCAGATTTATATAATAGAACTCTTACTGTCAATGGGTGTTCGAAAGCTTTTGCTATGACAGGTTGGAGAATTGGTTTTGCTGGCGGAAGTAGTGTTTTGATTAAAGCAATGGAAAAACTTCAGTCCCAAAGCACAACAAACCCAAGTTCTATTAGTCAGGCGGCAGCAGTTGAGGCATTAAATGGTGATAAGTCATTCCTAATTGAGCGAGCTAAAAAGTTTTGTGAGAGGAGGGATCTTGTTGTAGATCTTCTTAATAAAATACCAGGTATTAACTGTTTGAAACCTGAAGGGGCTTTTTATGTTTATCCGTCATGCTCTGGTTTAATTGGAAAAACAACCGAAGAGGGAAAGATTATTTATAATGACGAAGACTTCTGTAAATTTTTACTAGAAAAAGAAGGTGTTGCTGTGGTTCAAGGTTCAGCTTTTGGTTTAGAGCCACATTTTAGAATTTCTTATGCTACCTCAAATGATTTACTTACAGAAGCATGTAAAAGGATTGACCGTTTTTGTTCAAGTTTAAAATAAATGGTAATTATATTTGAAAATTAATTTAAATCCTTTTGAATTAGAGTCAAAAGTTGAAAAATAGATATATCAAAAAAAATATTTTAATGATAATGCTGTTGCTAAATTCAATTGAAATTTTTGCAATGCAACTTCTTGTTCCCTCTATGCCTAAATTACAAAGTTATTTTTCAACATCAGCATATAATGTTCAGTTGACACTAACAGTTTTTATGTTTGGTTTTGCAATTGCTCAAATTTTATACGGGCCCTTATCTGATAAATATGGAAGAAAGCCTTTAATTTTATTTTCCATAATTATTTTTATCATTGGTTCTGCTATGAGTTTTTTTTCTACATCTATTGAATTTTTAATTTTGTCTAGGCTTGTTCAGTCTATTGGTGCTGCGGGTGGTATGGTTCTTCCCCCGGCTGTAATAAGAGATGTATACGGTGAATCGGATTCTACAAAGGCCATAGGTTGGTTGAGTATAGTCGCTGGAATAGCAGCCTTGCTTGCCCCTTATTTTGGAGGTTTATTAAATGATACATATGGGTGGAGGGCAGGAATGTTTATCCTGGTAATTATTGGGATAATAATATTTATTATCTCCTTAGTTTATCTACCTGAAAGTTTAGAGTACAAAGAAAAAAATAATTTTAGCATAATCAGCATCATTAGAGATTACTCACAGTTATTTTATATTAGAACATTTTGTATACTTTTTATAATTTTATCATCTATTAATGCAGTATTTTATGCTTTTTTTGCTGGAGGAGTTTTTGTAGTAGTAGAAAACCTAAACCTATCTTCAGCTAATTTTGGTTTGATTATGGTTCCTCTTGTTCTTTCTTTTGTTATAAGTGCTTATATAAGTGTTAGAATAAATAAGATTTTTAACCCTATAAATATTATTTTTTTAGGCTCTATGTTTTCTTTTTTTTCTGCAGTAATGATTTATCTATCGTTTTTAACAGGAAATTTGTCTATCTATTCTTTAACCTTTTTTGGTTTATTTTTAGGTTGGGGCAATGGTCAAGTAATTCCATTGGCTACTTCTTTGGCAATAAATATTTTTCCTACCAGAGCAGGCACAGCATCAGCCTCAATAGGGACCGGGTCTATGTTAGCGGGAGCAATTGTCAGTTTATTGTTCGGAATTTGGTATGATGGTACTCCTATTTCTATGTCTATTCTAATGATAACTACAAGTCTAGCAGCGCTTGTTTTTTGTTTTTTACTTTTTTATATAAAAAAGAAAGAATATAATAATGTATAAAAAATTTAGACTTACAAATGATCATTTGCAATTTTTAATAGAATGTTCAAAAAAAACAAACTTTAAAATTCCTTCACCTGTTAAAATTAGGTGCATTGGGTGGAATCAGGAGATTTCAAAAAAAATTGCTGCATATATTATAGCACATGAGAAAATAGGAACATATTCATTGCCAT
>MDTA01028774.1_pt1 | contig 10007 bp, 14 predicted proteins | sample 811151 | NCBI WGS metagenome assembly MDTA01 (sample SAMN05326648, study PRJNA326480) | marine metagenome | isolation source: seawater | place: Indian Ocean: South | collected 2010 | reverse complement strand
TGACACGTCCACAAAAGATATTAAGAACGCAAATGAAGAGTTAAAAGATTTAGAATCCAGAAATTTAGAACTTAATGAAACGAAATTTAAGTATTGGGAAGAACGCGATTATCAAAACATTGTTCTTGAAATGCTTAAAGATACAGGAATCAAGACTAAAATCATAAAGCAATATTTACCAGTTATAAATAAGTTCACCAATGAATATTTGCAGATACTAGATTTCTTTGTTCATTTCAATCTAGATTAAAGTTTTCAAGAAACTATTCGTTCTAGACATAGAGATGCATTTACTTATGATTCATTTAGTGAAGGTGAGAAGCAAAGAATTGATTTGGCTCTATTGTTTACTTGGAGACAGATCGCTAAGATGAAGAACTCTATATCCACAAATCTTCTTATATTGGATGAAACGTTTGATTCTAGTCTGGATCATGATGGTATTGATAACTTATTGAAGATCTTAGATAGCTTAGAAGACAACACAAACACATTTGTTATATCGCATAAGGGAGAAGTTCTTGATGGAAGGTTCAAGGCTAAGATCGAGTTTCAAAAGCAAAAAAATTTCAGTGCGATAAAAAATGGTTTACAAATGGAAGAGAATGTGGTATAATGGTCTATAGATTAATGAAACATTGTTATGAGGTAAGCAAATGCAATTGAATGACAACACTATGAATGTGTTGAAGAACTTTGCGACAATAAATCCGAATATTGTTGTGAATGCCGGACACACGGTCAAAACCATAACTGAAGCTAAGAATGTTTTGGCTACAGCTAAACTTGATCAAGATTTTCCAGAAACATTTGGAATCTATGATCTTAATGAATTCTTAACTGCATGCAGTTTAGTAGATAATCCTACTCTGGATTTTGAATCTGACTACTGTGTTATCAGAGATTCTTCAGGCAGATCTAAAGTTAAGTATTATTTCTCTGAAATTGATATCCTTACTACGCCAGCTAAAGATATCACAATGCCTGGATCTGATGTGTCGTTTAAACTTGACAACAACACATTAAACAGATTAAGGAAAGCGTCTGCAGCATTTGGACATACAGAACTTTCTATTTCCGGAACAGAAAACGGTGTTCTTGCTCTATCGATTCTTGATAGTAAAAATAGCACCTCAAACGCATTTTCCATAGACGTCAATGGAGAATATCACGGCAGTGATTTTAACTATATCATCAATATAAGTAATCTTAAAATGATACCGGGAGATTATGACGTCTCTATCTCATCGAAGCTAATCTCTCATTTTAAAAACAGTGACTCCAATATTGAGTATTGGATCGCCTTGGAAAAATCTTCAACGACTGGAGTTTAATATGGCTGAAGAACCAAAAAAGGAAGAGCAAAAGACTGAAGCGGCGGCACCAGATCCTCATGCTCAAATTTATGAAGTCGCCAACCGTGCTGCTCGCAGTACAATTGCAGTGATTGATACCATTACACAACGTGGTGGATTCAAAGGCGAAGAGCTGTCTACTATTGGACAACTTAGAGATCAATCAATCACAGTTATTCAAATTGCTGAAAACTACCAGCAAGAACAAGCGCAGAAGTAATTACTTCTTTAATATATTATGAATCGGAGTGACTATGAAAGAAGAATATCTTTGGGTGGAAAAGTATCGTCCAGCGACTATTGACGATACAATTCTACTCCCTTCCCTCAAAACTGTGTTTCAAAATGTCGTGGGTTCCGGTGAACTTCAGAATATGTTGTTCACTGGAACAGCCGGCACTGGTAAGACAACAGTTGCTAAAGCTCTATGCAATCAACTTGGTTTAGATTATATAGTTATCAATGGTTCTGAAGAAGGCAACATTGATACATTGCGTGGTAAGATCAAGCAATTTGCATCATCTATCTCATTACAAGGTGGATATAAAGTCGTCATATTAGATGAGGCTGATTATTTAAATCCGCAATCTACACAGCCTGCATTACGCGGATTCATAGAAGAATTCTCTAATAACTGTAGGTTCATTCTCACGTGTAATTTTAAAAATAGAATTATTGAGCCTCTTCATTCTCGATGTAGTCCAATCTCTTTTAATACGTCTAAGAAAGAGATGGCAACACTATGTGGCGAGTTCATGGCTCGGTGTAAAGACATCTTAGATAAAGAAGGTGTACAATATGTAGAAGGTACACTTGCACAAATCATATTAAAGCATGCTCCTGATTGGAGGCGCATTCTTAATGAGTTACAAAGACAATCTTCTACCGGAAGTATTACTTCTTCTGAATCTTCATCAACGCAATATGACAGTTTATTTGAACATCTTAAATCTAAAGACTTTAAGAAGATGAGATCTTGGGTTGTCAATAATATCGATACAGATGCATCCTCCATCTTTCGCGGAATCTATGATAAGATGACAGATAAAGTTGCTCCTAATTCAATTCCTCAACTTGTTCTTATTCTTGCTGATTATCAGTATAAGAATGCTTTTGCTGCTGATCATGAATTAAATATTGTAGCATGCATGACAGAGATTATGGCTAATGTGGAGTTTGTCTAATGCGTATTGAAAATGACATTAAGCTCGATTATAGTGATGTTCTATTCAAGCCTAAAAGATCTACTCTCGGTTCGCGTAAGAAAGTAGATCTACATAGAAAATACGAGTTCAGAAATACTGAAGCGTCGTTTCCAGATAATATAAAATGGAATCACTATGATGGCGTGCCAATTATGGCAAGTAATATGGACGGCGTCGGCACGTTTGAAATGGCATCTGCTTTGATGGAACATGATATGTTTACGTGTCTTGTCAAGACTTACACAATGCAAGAATTAGTAGCATACTTTGATGTAAGAGATAAAAGACAAGAACATGTAGCCATGTCAATCGGCGCGTCTGGCGAAGATTACGGCAAGCTTAGGAACGTGATTGAGTTGACAGATGGCGGTGTAAAATATGTATGCGTTGATGTAGCGAATGGATATCAAGAAAGGTTTAGCGAATATATAGAACAGATCCGTGTGAATCATCCTGAATTAGTTATTATTGCTGGTAATGTAGTAACTGCAGACATGACGCAAGAATTAATTTTAAATGGTGCAGATATTGTTAAGATTGGCATTGGACCTGGTTCCGTATGCACTACTAGGCTTCAGACTGGTGTTGGTTATCCTCAACTTAGTGCTGTTATTGAGTGTGCTGATGCTGCTCATGGCCTTGGTGCTCATATTATTGCTGATGGTGGATGCACCATTCCTGGGGACGTTGCTAAAGCATTTGGCGGAGGTGCCGACTTTGTTATGTTGGGAGGAATGCTAGCGGGTCATGACCAAGGTGGATTTGAAGTAGTAGATAATAAAGTCAAGTTCTATGGAATGAGTAGCAAAGCTGCTAATGATAAACACTTTGGTGGAATGAAAGAGTACAGAGCATCTGAAGGCAGAGAAGTAGAACTTCCTTATCGTGGAGATGTTAATAGTACTGTGCAAGAAATCTTAGGTGGATTAAGATCTACTTGTACATATATTGGTGCATTAAAACTTAAGCAACTCAGTAAGTGCACAACCTTTATACGTTGTAATGATACTCATAACAGGACATACGAATGAATCCATTTGAGTTTTTGAATCAAATTAATTATGGTAAGAATGATATCATGGTTGATGACCTTGTAGAAAAAGATTACAATTCTTTTATGGTGAATAGAGGATTGAGCTATTTTAATGATTCTGTCATATTCGCTAATGAAATGAATATAAATCATCACGTCGATAGTCGTTTACAATTTGACTTTCTTATAAATATAATACGGAAAAGAAAGAGGTTTTCTAAATGGTTAAAACCTCAGATTGAAAATGACGTTGAAGTGGTGAAAGAATACTATGGCTATAGCAACGAAAAGGCCCGCCAAGTCCTTCCACTACTTTCAGCTGATCAGATTAATGGATTAAGAGAGAAGGTAAAAAAAGGTGGAAGAAAAAAATGAATTCGTAGAATGGGATCCGAGCAAGATGCTCGAAATTACCTTAAGTGAACCTGACGACTTTCTTAAAGTTAGAGAGACTCTCACAAGAATTGGTGTTGCTTCTAGAAGAGAAAAGAAACTTTACCAGTCTTGTCATATTCTTCATAAACAAGGAAGATATTTCATTGTTCACTTTAAAGAATTATTCTTACTAGACGGAAAGAAAGCGAATCTTGAAGAATCAGATGTCGCTAGAAGAAATACTATTGCTACTCTGATGAGTGATTGGGGACTACTGTCCATCACAAATTCAGCAGTCACAGAAAACAAAGCACCTATGAGACAGATTAAGATCATACCTTTCAAAGAAAAGGAACAATGGGAGCTTTGTCCGAAATATAATATTGGCACAAAAACGTAATTTTTTTCTCTTAGGGGTTTAAATTTACGTGTGAAGTATTATATATAGTCTAGGATGCCGCGAAAGCGGGTCCTACATTTCAACCTTGCTTAACAATAGGAGGTATATATGGTAAGCAATACATCTGCATTTATGTTCCCTCGGAACGCATTTCTTGGTTTCGACCACATCTTTGACGAGCTTGAGCGAGTCGCTACGCACGCTAAAGATTCTTATCCCCCACATAACGTCGTTAAGACATCAGAGACTACGTATCAGGTAGAGCTGGCAATCGCTGGTTTTTCTGAAAGTGATCTAGACATTGAGACTAAAGATCACGTTCTTTACATTAAAGGTAATAGAGACGCGCGTAGAGATCAAAATGAGTATGTTCATAAAGGGATTAGTGGTAGAAAATTTGAAAAGTCATTTCGATTGTCCGAATATACAGAAGTGTCCGGAGCAAATCTAAAGGATGGGATTTTGACTGTCGATCTTGAAGTCGTCCTGCCTGAAGAGAAGCGTCCTCGTAAAATTAAAATTAATACAAACGAGGATACAAATGACAGCAATAGCACTAAGAAGCCTGAACTTCTCAACGAGAGCGCTTGAAAAGTTCTTAACATTCTTAAAAACTTTCTTAGCAAGAACAATGGTCGGGTTCATGTACGCTCGACAACTTCAAGCTAATAGACAAATCGCACGAGATTTGATTCATGAGTACAGGGCAGCCGGTTATACAGAGGAAACTCTGTATCGCGAACTGTGTGCAAAAACCAGTAATGACCCGGTGTACAAACGGAAGTGATTAAGATCTACTAAAAAAAAGAGGGCTTTGTCCCTCTTTTTCCTTTACATTCTCTAAAATTTGTGGTAGAATATAATTATACATAATGGAGCTACATGGCAGTGCAAGCATTCTACACTAACGTTTCTCGTTACGGCAACAGCCTTTTATATCGTGGCTATAGCTATGATGGTAAACGTATTCAAAAGAAAGTACATTTCAAACCTACGCTATTTGTTCAAACAGATGGTAGGCCTACTGTATCAAGAACGCCTTGGTATTCTCTTGATAATAAAAAAGTTGAGCCTATCAAGTTTGATAACATGCGTGAGTCTAAAGAATTCATAGAAAAATATAAAGACGTCTCAAACTTTAAAGTGTATGGCAACACTAATTACATACACCAATATATCACTGAAACGTTTCCTAATGAGATAGTCTTTGATCCTAAACTAATCACTGTATGTAATATTGATATTGAAGTTGCGTCTGATGATGGTTTCCCTTTTCCAGAAGATGCAGCTCATCCGGTAATATCAATTGCATTAAAATATTCTAACTCTCAACATTATCATGTCTGGGGTCTTGGAAGTTATGACCCTGGATCTAATCCTGTTCTTTATCACAAGTGCGATAATGAACATGACTTGCTTGATAGGTTCATGGCATTTTGGTCAAATTATCCTCCTGATGTTATAACCGGGTGGAATACAAGATTGTTTGATATTCCTTACCTTATAAATCGTGTTACTAGAATTCAATCAGCCGAAGCCGTCAAGCAGCTTTCACCTTGGAACATGGTGAATTACAAACAGCTCGCCATCAAGGGCAAAAAGATGGATACTTACGATATAGTAGGTACTCAACAACTTGACTATTATGACTTGTTCCAAAAGTTTGGTTATTCTTACGGGCCTCAAGAATCTTACAAACTTGATCATATAGCTAACGTTGTCCTTGGTGAGCGAAAGCTGTCTTATGAAGAACATGGTAATCTTCATACGCTATATAAGAATGATCATCAAAAGTTTATTGAGTATAATATTAAAGACGTTGAATTGGTCGATCGTATTGATGAAAAGATGGGTCTTATCAATCTAGCCTTGACCATTGCGTATAAGGGTGGTGTCAATTATCAAGATACTTTTGGCACTACTGCAATATGGGATTCTATTATCTACAGAGCTCTAAATGAAAAACAAATTGCCATACCTCAAAATCAAGACAAAGCAAAGGGATCTTATCCAGGAGGTTTTGTCAAAGAGCCTATGTGTGGTAAACATGATTGGGTGGTTAGTTTTGATCTTAACAGCCTTTATCCCAATCTTTTGGTTCAGTACAATATGTCTCCCGAAACTATAAGACAACGTGTCACTGATGTGAATGTCTTTGATGTAGTATTTGAAGGTGGCACTATAGTTTCAACAAACTCAGTTTCTGCTAATGGATCTACATTTACTAATGAATTTCAAGGAATTGTCCCAAAAATCATTGTTGACTATTACAATGAACGTAAAGAAGTAAAGCATATGATGCTTTTAGCCAAGCAGTCCTATGAAGAAAATAAGACTCCTGAGTTGGAGAAAGAAATAAATCAGCTTGAAAACAAACAGATGGCTATTAAGATTCTTCTTAACTCTCTTTATGGCGCGCTCGGTAATCAATACTTCAGATATTTTGATATGCAGATAGCTGAGGCTGTTACATTATCTGGTCAACTTGCTATACGTTGGGCTGAAAAGATCATGAACAAAGCTATGAATGAGGTAATGAATGATGGAAGATCCGAACAAGCACAGACCGATTATGTTATTGCTATTGATACCGATAGCCTTTATATTAATTTCGGTCCTTTAATTAAAAAATTTAAACCTAAGAATCCTGTCAAGTTTCTTGATCAAATATCTGAAGATCACTTTACTCCTAAGTTGACTGAAGCATATGATGATCTTGCTAAAAGTATGAATGCTTATGAAAATCGTATGGTTATGGCTCGTGAAGCAATTGCAGATAAAGGGATATGGACAGCTAAGAAAAGATACATACTGAATGTTCATAACAATGAAGGTGTACAATATGCAGAACCTAAACTTAAGATCATGGGTATTGAGGCTATCAAATCAAGTACACCTGAAGTTGTTCGTGGTAAGTTTAAAGAAGCATTTAAAATATTGATTGATGGAGATGAAAGTACTACACAAAAATTTATTGCAGACTTCAAAGAAGAATTCTTTAATCTACCTCCTGAAGCTGTGTCTTTTCCAAGAAGTGTAAGTAATGTCAGTGAGTTTGTAGATAAGAAGACTGTGTTTAAAAAAGGTACACCTATCCATGTTCGAGGATCAATACTTTATAACAATGCTATCAAAGATCTTGCTCTTGAAAAGAAATATACTAAAATTCAAAACGGTGAAAGAATCAAGTTTTGTTATCTTAAGATGCCAAACTCTCTTCATCAAAACGTGATATCTTTTCCTGATTATCTTCCGCAAGAAATGAAGATACATAAGTACGTAGACTATGAAAAGCAGTTTGAAAAAACTTTCTTAGATCCACTTAACATAATACTAGAATCAATAAACTGGTCAGCAGAAGAACAGGCCACACTAGAGGATTTTTTTGCATGAACATAAGTAGAAAAGAAAGAGCAAGTTGGTATATTCCCGGCAAGACACCTGTTGAACAACAACATTTATCTGAACACGAGCGCTTGCAAACCTTGCAGAAACTTGCTCTTAATGGAAAAACAGAGGAGCTCGTGGCTCTATTGAACACATTTCCGATTGACAAGCAAGCTGACCTCATAAACATGGTCGAGGAAATCAAGGAGGATAAACAAGTATGAGTATATCAGGAAAAGTATGGGGAGAGACAGAATTACTTGAAGCAAACGGTGCTTTAGAATTTCATAGGATTAGATTCAAAGCAGGATACCAATGCTCAGAACATAAACATGAATTCAAATGGAATGGATTCTATGTGGAATCGGGTCAAATGCTAGTAAAAGTTTGGCAAGATGGACAGGGTTTAGTAGATGAAACTATGCTATACGCTGGAGATTATACTAAAGTTAAGCCCGGGTTATATCACCAATTCATTGGAATCGAAGACGGTGTAGCCTTTGAACTATATTGGGCTGAATTCAATCACACTGATATAAAACGTAGAACATCAGGGAGTAAAATATGACAGCAGTGCACTTTATCAACAAGAATGATTGGCCATTAGATATTAATTTTATGCACCAAAAATTTGGTGTGCATGAGTGGATAGAAAAAAACAAAGATAATAAAGAGCTACTTAAGAAGTTCTTAGATTTTCGTATTAAGTTCTTAAAAGAAGAGTTAGACGAAACAAGAATGGCAGCTGAGTCTAAAATGCCAGAAGAAATAGTTGATGGACTCATTGATCTTTGTGTTGTAGCTATTGGAACACTAGATGCTTTTGGTGTAGATGCCCATGCTGCGTGGTCAGAAGTAATGCTAGCCAATATTGCAAAAGAACCTGGGATAAAAGAATCACGTCCTAATCCGCTTGGTCTTCCAGATCTCATTAAGCCTGAAGGTTGGAAAGGCCCAAGCCACAAGGAAAATCATGGATATCTCCGTAACGCATTTTAAAAGTATATTTGACAATAAGACTAATAAAGTTAGCACCTTTAAGAATTTTGATCAGTTCGAGGCTAGCCTGTATAAAATATCAGAACAGCCTCGTGCTGATAAAAAAGATGCAACTCTTATATCTCCTGCAATGTATAAACCGGAAACTACAAGATCAAATGATAACGTAGTTGGGTGGTCTTCATGGTGTGCAGTTGATATTGATGACCACACCTTTAGAGGTAATTTGAAAGATGAGTTGGACGATAATCTTGGTGACACTCGGTATGTTTGTTATTCCACTGCTAGCAGTACGAGTAGTTTCCCAAAGTTCAGACTTGTGTTCCCACTTAAACACAAGATTGGAAAATCTGAAATTAAACCATTCTGGTACGCCCTCAACACGAGCATCGGTAATCTCGCAGATCAACAGACTAAAGACTTATCGCGCATGTATTATATCCCTGGTACGTATGCTGGGGCTAACAACTTTATATTCTCTAATTCTGGTGATTACATTGATCCTACAGAGTTAATGATTCAACATGAATATATTGAACAAAAAACTGGAACGTTTTTAGATAGACTTCCAGAAAATTTTAGACAAGAAGTTATAAACTATCGTAAAGATCAAATGGATAATGTCAATGTGCATTGGTCTACATATCGCGATTGTCCTTTCTTTCCTAAGAATCTAGCAACAGAATATCAAGCTATAAGCAACACGGGTTGGTATCATAAGATGTACCAGATTATGGTTGCTATTGCTGGTAATGCTGTCAAATCAAAATATCCTATCACACCTGAAGAAATCACAACGCTGTGTCGCCAGTTTGACACTGACACTGGTAATTGGTATCAACACCGTCCACTAAATAAAGAGGCTGATCGTGCAATTGAATACGTTTACAAAAACCTTTAATGTACGTAAGGACATTGATCCTCACACATTAAAGACCAGAGCTTTTAATGAAGCTGAGCAGATCTATTCAAAAGAGTCTACACGAAGAGGACGTAACATTGCAGAGATAGCTGAAGCCTGCATGTTTGGTCATGCATCAGAGATATGGATGATGACTAATGGAGGCTATGTAGATGACACAAGAAAGTATAAAGACCTTTTTGCGCCTGATCATCCGGTTGAAGTAGAGGTTAAGACCGTAGGTTATCCTGGCGCTGTTCCTTTTGAGATAGAAAGATGCAATAAGAGAAAGATAGAACACTGGAGAAAGTTTCCTGATTATATCTTTGTATGGATTGGAAACAGAAAAAGT
>MDTA01186485.1_pt1 | contig 10010 bp, 10 predicted proteins | sample 811151 | NCBI WGS metagenome assembly MDTA01 (sample SAMN05326648, study PRJNA326480) | marine metagenome | isolation source: seawater | place: Indian Ocean: South | collected 2010 | reverse complement strand
TCATTTTTTTATTAAATAACAAAATGGCATACGATAAAAACAATATTTTTGCTAAAATTTTAAGAGGTGAGATACCTTGTAAAAAAATTTATGAGAATAATTTTGTCCTTTCATTTCATGATATTAGTCCTCAAAAAAAAATACATGCTCTAGTTATTCCCAAAGGATCATATGTGGATTTGGATGATTTTATTCAAAATGCCAAAGAAAAAGAAATTACAGAATTTTTCAAAGCAATCCCTCATGTTGCTAAGTTACTTAAGGTATCCAATGTAGAAGGAGGATACAGAGTGTTATCTAATATAGGTAAAAATGGTGGACAAGAAGTTCCCCATCTTCATTTTCATATTTTTGGTGGTGAGAATGTTGGAAAAATGGTCTCTAATTAATTAAAGGAATAGAAAATAATTTTTTATCTAAATCTATATTTTTATAAAGATTATTAATTTCGAAATTAGTACGATTTCCATTAAAGTCAGTAATTTCCCATCCAGATAAATTAAATTTTTTTTTATCAAAAGAAAATATTATTTTACCTTTTTTTTCAGAAAAATAATTTATTCTTAAAAACTTATTTCCATAACTCAAAACTCCATTTAAAAGTAAATCTTCAAATTTTTTTTTATCTAAAATATCTGAAAAATAAGATTTTCGTACTGGATAAAAATATATTCTGTTATATTTTTTGTGGTAAATAACAAGGTTTTTTCTGTTAATTATAAGTTCTTTTTGAATTTTATCTTTATATTCACATTTTAAAAAATGAGGTCTTTTTAAAAAACAGATTCCATTTTCTTCTTTATCAAATGAAATCTGAGTAAAACTAAATTTAAGTGTTTCTATATTATTTATATTATCAACAATTTTTAACTTATCATTAGCAACGAGAATTTTGTTATTTAAGAAAAAAATAATTAAGAAAAATAATATAGATTTTTTTTTTAGCAAAAACTACAAAACCTCTCTTTTGCCTGTATGATTGGCCTTACTTACTACTCCATTATTTTCCATTTGATCAATTATTCTTGCAGCTCTGTTATAGCCTATCTGTAATTTTCTTTGTAGAAAACTAGTTGAAGCCTTTTTTTCACTTTGAACAATTTTAAGAGCAGTTTCATATAGATCATCTTTTCCATCACTATTTTCACTATTAATCATCGAATTATCTTGAATAGATGTGATTTCTTCAATGTAATCAGGATTTCCTTGAGATCTTAGAAAACTAGTAATTTTTTCAATTTCACCCTCAGAAATATAAGGTCCGTGAATTCTAAAAATTTTATTTGCTGATGACATAAACAACATGTCCCCTTTACCTAGTAATTGCTCTGCCCCTTGCTCGCCAAGAATTGTTTTGCTATCAATTTTAGAACTTACTTGAAAAGATATTCTTGTTGGAAAATTTGCTTTGATTGTTCCTGTAATTACATCAACACTTGGTCTTTGAGTTGCCATAATAATATGAATCCCAGCTGCTCTAGCCATGGCCGAAAGCTTCTGAACATAATTTTCAATTTCTCTACTTGAAATTAGCATCAAATCTGACATTTCATCTACAACAACAACTATATACGGCATCTTTAGTTTGTGTTTTTGATTGTACCCATCGATATTTCTTACTCCTTTTGAGCTCATCAACTTGTATCTATTTTCCATTTCTCTTACTGTCCAGCTTAAAGCTGATGTAGCTTTTTTTGCATCAGTTATGACAGGAGACAAAAGATGTGGAATACCTTCGTAAGAGGATAGTTCTAACATCTTAGGATCAATTAAAATAAATTTACAATGATCAGGGTGATGTTTATAAAGCAGTGAGGAAATTATGGTATTTATACAAACTGATTTTCCTGATCCAGTTGTCCCAGCAATTAACAAATGGGGCATTGATGTTAAATCTGCAATTATTGGTAATCCAGAAATACTTTTTCCTAGCGCTATAGGAAGTTTAATTTCTTTTTTATAAAAAGACTCAGACTTTATAATTTCTGACAAAACAACACCATCTCTTTTAGTATTCGGTATTTCAATACCAACCGTGTTTTTTCCTGGTATTATAGATACTCTTGTTGAGAGTGAGCTCGTATTTCTTGCAATATCATCAGACAAATTTATTATTTTCGAAACTTTAATACCTGGAGCAGGTTCAAATTCATAAAGACTTACAACAGGACCGTTACTTACTTTATTAATTTTACCTTTGACTCCAAAATCAAGCAGTATTTTTTCTATAAATTCTGGACTAGGATTTTTTGAAGTAGAGCTTTTAGTGTTTTGCTTTCTTTCAAGAAGATTTGCAGAAGGTAAATGATATTCAAGAGATTTATTTGGGTCTAATTTTTTAAATGAAAAAGATTGTTGTTTCTTTTCAATCGTATCTTCTTGTGGAGTGGCAGCCATATCAACACTATCCACCTCCTCTGCTAGTTTATTATTATTTTTTTTGAAAAATATTTTTTGTAAAATTAATTTTATATTTATTCCGGAGCCTAAGAAAAAAAATATTAATGTTAAAAATAAAAGACATACTTTAGAAAAAGTGCTCTCTATTAATGGAGAAAATTTCTCGATAAAACCAAAGCTTTGCTCACCTACAAAACCAGAATTTCCGTTATCAATTAACCAAAAAGAATTGTTGTTAGTTAAATAAATAAAAAGACATCCCAAAGTAATATATAGTATCGTATAGAATATTTTACTTAATAGATTATAAATTTTTTTATTTATTATTAAATTAATTCCCCATGAAAATAGACTTATAGCAATTAAAAAGGATATCAGTCCAAATGATTGAAGAAAAAAATCTGCTATAATATTAGAGTAAAATTCAAATGTATTTACAGTATTTTCTGCATCAATTTTATAAATTAATGTCTGTTTTTCAGGAGAGTAATTAAGCAAAGAATAAGAGAATACAAAAAAAACGCTTATTAATAAGAGTCCGCAAAACTCAACAAATCTCCTTTTAAAAAAGTCTAATGTATTACTATAAATAGTCTTATCTAATTTCATTTATCGAATCACCTGCTTTACTTTGTATCATTTATAAAAAATTGATAAAGTTTTAAAAAAAAATATAAAAAATATGGAAAATAACCACCCAAAAGTAAACTTTGGAAAAACAGGTGTTCTAATTGTTAATTTAGGGACACCCGACTCAACAAGTTGGTTAGACATAAGAAGATATTTGAAAGAATTCTTGTCTGATAAAAGAGTAATAGAAATAAATCCAATAATTTGGAAAATAATTTTAAATATTTTTATTCTGAATTTAAGACCATCTAAAACTGCAGAAGCTTATAAAAAAATTTGGATGAAAAAAGAAAATATGTCTCCCCTCAGATATTTCACTATTATGCAAGCAAAACATTTAGCAAAAAAAATTAACAAGGATTCAATAATTGTGGATTATGCAATGAGATATGGAAACCCAAGCATCAACCAAAAAATGAATCAACTACAAAAATTAGGTTGTGAAAATATTATAATTTTACCTCTCTATCCTCAGTACGCAGCAGCAACGACAGCTACGGTATGTGATGAGGTGTACAGATGTTTAATGAAAATGAGATGGCAACCAAGTTTGCAAATCATACCTCATTATGAATCTGAACCTTTATATATTAAGGCTTTAAAAATAAGTTTAGAAAAAAAAATCTCTCAAATAAATTGGAAACCAGATTTAATAATTGCATCTTACCACGGTATTCCAAAAAAATATTTTGACAAAGGAGATCCTTATCATTGTTACTGTCAAAAAACTACAAGACTTCTAACAGAAAGTTTTAATAAGGATATTAAAATTCAAACTACTTTTCAATCTAGGTTTGGACCTCAAGAGTGGCTTCAACCCTACACAGATAAAACTTTAGAGAAGCTTCCTAAAGAAGGAAAAAAAAATATCCTATTAATATGTCCTGGTTTTTCATCTGATTGCGTAGAGACACTTGAAGAAATTGCGATACAAGGTAAGGAAACTTTTTTTAAAAATGGCGGGAAAAACTTTGACATTGTTCCATGCTTAAATGATAGTGATGATCATATTGAATTGCTGCATTATTTAATAAATAAATATTTGATTAAATAACAATGAATACTTATCTTCTTTTTAAAGCACTACATTTAATTGCTGTAATATCTTGGATGGCTGGACTTTTATACTTACCAAGAATTTTTGTTTATCATGCAGAAACTTCCAACAATGAAGATAAAAGTAATACGTTTAAAATAATGGAAAGAAGGCTTTTCATTTATATTATGAATCCATCGATGATACTTTCATGGATTTTTGGCCTATTATTAATACATTCAATCGGAACAGATTCTTTTTCTGAATTTTGGTTAATTACCAAATTAATTTTAGTTATTTCTTTAACTTTTTATCATTTCTTTCTATTTAAGTGCCTTAAAAGGTTTAGCGAAGATCAAAATAAACAATCACCAAAATTTTTTAGGTTTATTAATGAAGTTCCAACGGTTCTGCTTATAGCAATAATATTTATTGTTGTTTTTAAGCCTATTTAGGCTTGAATATTAATTTTAAATCATTATATTAGAGTTACTTACCTTTATTATAAATAATCAATATGAATTTACGAGAATTAAAGCAAAAATCGCCATCAGACCTGATATCTCAGGCTGAACAGTTAGGAATTGAGAATCCAAGTACTTTGCGTAAACAAGAGATTCTCTTTGCTATTCTAAAAAAATTTGCTGAAAAAAATGAACAAATAACTGGAGGCGGTGTATTAGAAGTTCTGCAGGATGGTTTTGGATTTCTAAGAGCTATTGAATCTAATTACCTTCCAGGACCCGACGATATTTATGTCAGTCCTAGCCAAATAAGAAAATTTGGATTAAGAACAGGGGACTCTGTGGAGGGAGAAATTAGAGCCCCAAAAGATGCTGAAAGATATTTTGCATTATTGAAAGTAAGTCAAATTAATTTTGAGACTCCGGAAAAGGCAAGAAACAAAATAGCTTTTGATAACCTAACACCACTTTATCCAGATAATCAGTTAATAATGGAAGTGGAAAAAAATACAACAGAAAAAAAACCTGATCAAACTGCAAGATTAATCGATCTTGTTAGTCCAATTGGAAAAGGACAAAGATCACTTATCATATCACCACCAAAAGCAGGAAAAACAATTATACTTCAAAATATTGCACACTCTTTGGCAAAAAATCATCCAGAATGTTATTTAATGGTTCTATTAATTGATGAACGTCCAGAAGAAGTTACAGATATGCAAAGAACTGTTCAAGGAGAAGTTATCAGCTCAACTTTTGATGAACCAGCTTCAAGACACGTAGCTGTTGCAGAAATGGTAATAGAAAAAGCAAAAAGATTAGTCGAACACAAAAAAGATGTTGTGATTCTTTTAGATTCCATCACAAGATTAGGAAGAGCTTATAACGCTGTAGTCCCTAGTTCTGGAAAAGTTTTAACCGGAGGTGTTGATGCAAATGCACTTCAACGTCCAAAAAGATTTTTTGGTGCAGCAAGAAATGTAGAGCAAGGAGGATCTTTAACGATTATATCAACAGCATTAATAGATACTGGAAGCAGAATGGATGAAGTAATTTTTGAAGAATTTAAAGGCACAGGAAACTCAGAATTAATTTTAGACAGGAAGATTGCTGATAAAAGAATTTATCCAGCTATTGATATAACCCGTTCTGGAACAAGGAGAGAAGAGTTACTTTTCAAAAAAGAAGATTTAGCAAAAGTAAATGTTTTAAGAAGAATTGTGAGTCCCATGGGTACAATGGACGGAATAGAATTTTTAATGTCCAAACTTAAAAACACTAAGAATAATGCAGATTTTTTTGTTTCAATGAACAAACCGGGATAGCTATTATAAGTTAATTAAAATTATGATCTTAAGTATTATAATTCCCGTTTATAATGAAGAAAAAACAGTACTTAAATCACTTCAGTCAGTAAAAGATTTAAATAAAAACTTATTCCAACACGAAGTAATCGTTATAAATGATGGATCTCAAGACAATACAAGCAAAATTTTAAATGAGAATAAAAACTTGTATGACAAACTTTTAACAAATGAGACAAATCAAGGCAAAGGTTTCTCAATTAAAAGGGGAATAATCGAAGCAAAAGGTACTCATATAATTTGTCATGACGCAGATTTAGAATACAATCCGAAAGATATCTTGAAATTTGAAAAAATATTTGCGGATTTTGATGCTGATGGAATTTTAGGTTCTAGATTTAATTATTCTGACTACACAAGGTCTCATAATATATTAAATAAATTTGCTAATCATTTAATTACCTTAACTTTTAATCTATTGTACAACACAACTTTTACAGATATTTACTCATGCTATTTTGCATTTAAAAAGGAACTTTTAGACCCAAACTTACTGCAGACATCTGGATTTGAACAACATGCTGAAATAATGTGTAAAGTTGTGAAAAGTGGGAAAAAATTTTATGAGGTGCCAATAAATTATAGTGGTAGATCATATTCTGAGGGGAAGAAAATCAGACCTCACCATTTCTTTTTTGTTATATACCAAATTATTTTAAGACGTTTTATTTAAAACTTTTAAATTCAAATTATATAGAGAAAAAAAACCTAGAAGAAGGGTGAGAGATTCAACAACTCTATTAGCACTTGTTTCTAAATGATAATTTATATCATACGGTGTTGAGAAATAAACTATGAGCAACAAACCCAAATATGAAATAAATAATACCATTACAAAATAAAATAGTTTCTTGTTAAAACTTAAATAAAATGAAAAAGCAAAAAATAACAAGGAAATTAGCACTTTTTCATTTGATATTATAAGATATTGAAAAAAGAGTAAAAAATTTTCTAGAACTAATAATCTTTCAAATAAATTTTCATTTAATAAAGCAAAAGTAAAATCCGTATTAGAAATACCATTTTTGTAACAGAATATTTTCCAAATAACGAAAGGGACAAACGAAAAGCAAAGTATTAAGAGTCTACTTAAATTAAAAAGTATTTTTTTCTCAAAAAAACTAATAAATATAGTTGTAAGGAAAATTAGCATTAATAATGCAAATCCTTCATTTTTTAACAATGAAAGACATATGCTAAATAAAAATGTTGAAAAAATAAAAATTGGATTATTATTTTCTTTATTTTTAGAAAAAAATATTTCATATATACAATATCCTGTAGTTACAAAATAAATAGCTACTAACCCATCTATTCCACCATCAAACAAATGAGTCCCTAAAAAAAATATTATTAATGACAATAATATTAAGTATTTATTTTTACTAATATGGCTAGATAAAAAAATTAACGGTGCTAGATAAAAAAAAGAATAAGCACTTTTAGGAAATACTTCGTGCCAATAGCCACTTAAAAAAGCAAAAGAAGCTGAAAAAGCATGAGGTAATAATGGATAATCGTTATGGCTAAAAGCAGCATAATTATCTGCTACGGAATAAATCGACTGGTCAAAAAAAATTCTTTTTGCATGAAACAAGTACAAACTTCTTAGATCCCAACCCTCTGCAGGCGTACCCAAACATATAATTAATATTAATAAAAAATAAATTTTAAGTGATAAATTATTTTTAAAGTTTCTTGCGTAAAAATATATTATTATTAAAAAAAATAAAATTGTATTAATTTTTAAAATTAAATTAAAAACACCTAAGCTCATAAAGAAATAATTACTAAGAATTAGTAACAGAAGAATTATTGAGATTTTATTATTAAAAGTTTTTAACTCTATTGGCATTTTTGTAGTTCTATGTATTGTCCTTTCAATATACTCTCACAATTTTGATTTTCTTCTAAAGAAACAAATATATATTTGGATTTCGGGTCAAATCTGTTGGGATAATTAAATTCAATTACTCTCTGAAAAAAATACATATCATTTTTTAATTTTTTACTTAAGTTAAATTTGTTTATATCTTTTGAAATAAGTATTTTTTTTGTTTCAATTATTCTTTCAGGTAAAATATAAGACAAATAAGAATTTTTTTTAAAGGGATTACTAAGTATTTGAAGCTTAAAATTGCTTCTTTCACTCCAATAATAAAGAATTTGGAGAATTCCTACTATAAAAAAAAAAATTATAAATTTGTTTTTTTTTAAATAAGTCATTTAAAAATTTATATATTATATGATATCAATAATATAAAACCTAGCTAATATGAATGTTTCAAAGTTTAAATTTGCACTTTCAAGAGATGGAATAATTGGATTTTTAAATGTTTTAATAGGAAAACTTGGTTTTAAATTTAGATTTCATACAGCCCTGGATAAAAGAAAAATTTGGTTAGTAGATTATCTTTTTTTAGCATCTTCAGGAAAAGTAATTTCAGGCCTTTTCAAAGGAATGAAATTATTAAAAAAATCTAATTGGGATAAAAAAATTTATAAATTTAATACAGACTTAGCCTCTAAAATTATTGGATGTTATGAAAAAGAGGTACAAGATAAAATAGATGAATTTCAAAGAAAAAATAAAAAAAAATATTTTGTGAATTTTGGAGCTGGAGAGGGTTATTTTGCATTAGGCGCCTTATATAGCGGTCTTTTTGAAAAATCATTAGCTTTCGAAATTTCTGATTCGTCAAGAAATATAATGATGGCAAACTCCAAATTGAATAATCTTGAAAAAAATCTTTTAATCAAAAAATCTGCAAACAAAAATTTTATAAAAGATCTTGATGAGACGTTTAAAGAAATTAGTGATATTTTTTTATTAGTAGATATAGAGGGGGATGAATTCAATATATTTAATGATGAAAATTTACAATCTATTAAAAATTGTAATTTAATTATAGAATTTCACGAGCTTAACGATCTTTCAAAAAATCAAGAATTTATTTCAAAAATAAAAAAATATTTTGACGTTGAAATTTTAAAGACGTCTAATAGAAATTTTTCAAATATCTCTGTTTTAAGAAATTTAAACGATGATGATAGATGGCTCATTGCATCAGAAAATAGGCCTTACCCAATGAGTTGGTTAGCTTGTTCTCCTAAATAGCAATACCTTCAAATTTTAGTAATTTTTTTTTAAGTTTTTTTCCTCTTGGTGCAGAAAAACCTCCCAGGGTTTTATCTGTTCTAATAACTCTATGACAAGGAATGATTAAAACATGTCTATTTTCACCACAAACTCTACCTATATATCTTGGCGAAACTTTAAATTTTTTGGCAATTTCTCCATAGGTTTTTATTTCCCCCTTTTTGATTTGTTTTAACTCTTGCCAAATTCTTTTTTGAATTAAATTTCCTTTTGAAAAAATTTTAATGTCTAGTTTATCTATTTTTCCTTTAAAAAATGAAAGAATTTTTTTTTCTAAATTTCTCAAGTTTTTAGTTTTTATTCCGCTATTTTTTTTCCTTCCAAATTGAACTTTTGTTATCTTGTTGTTGGTCTCACTAGCAGAAATCCAGCCAAACTTGGTATTAAAAGAAATGGTATTTTCCATGGATTCTATGCTATGAAAAAAAGGGAAAAATACAAATGAATATATTTGCTCTATCAACAGGAAAAGGTCCTTCAGGGATTGCTATATTGAGATTGTCTGGCAAAGATAGTCTTCGAATTTCTCAGCTCATTACTAAAAAAAATGATCTTAAATCTAAGGAGGTAAATTTATGTAAATTTTATGATCCTTCAAATGGCAAGATAATCGATGAAGGATTAGTGCTATGGTCACCAGGTCCAAATACTTATACAGGAGAGGATTTGGCGGAGTTCCATACTCACGGAAGTAATGCTGTTGTTAGTTGTTTTTTAAAGGTACTTGGTGAACAAGAAAATTGTAGATTAGCAGAACCAGGAGAATTTACCAAGATCGCATTTCAGAACAATAAAATGGATTTGCTGGAAGCTGAAAGTATAGGAGATCTTATACATGCTGAAACAGAGCTTCAAAGACAACAGGCTATAAAATTGATCCAAGGGAATGCATCAAATCACTATAATTCTTTAAGAGAAAAGCTAGTTAAATCTTTGTCCTATATTGAAGCAAAAAT
>MDTA01055151.1_pt1 | contig 10010 bp, 10 predicted proteins | sample 811151 | NCBI WGS metagenome assembly MDTA01 (sample SAMN05326648, study PRJNA326480) | marine metagenome | isolation source: seawater | place: Indian Ocean: South | collected 2010 | reverse complement strand
TTATCTAATAATATTTTTTGTGCTTGTTTATAAAGTCTATCTCTAATTTTTAAATCTAATTCGCTTGACGCTTTTCTTACAATATTATCAAAATTTTCATTACACCATCCTGTCTCATTATTACCACTATTACATGTAAAAAGGTTCATAAAATTATGAGGATCTGCATAATCTGCTGACCATCCAGCTCTAAACATATGAGGTCTATCAGTATCTAACTTGCTTAGATAAACTTTCCACTCAAGTCCTTCAACCTCGATATTAACACCAATATTAGTTTTCCACATGTCCTGAAGTACTTCAGCAATTAATCTATTATTTGCTGATTCAGGGAATAAAAACTTGATTTTTTTATCTTTTATTTTTTGATAAAATTTTTTATCTTTTAATATTTTTTTTGCTTTTTCTGAATTAAATTCATTTATATAAACTCTATTTCCTAACATACCTTCAGGTATCCAGGAGCTAGTTTTTTTAACGGTTTTTTGTAAAATTTTCTCTATCACGCTTTTATCAATCGAATATAAAAAAGCTCTCCTTATATCAGGGTCATTAAATGGGAATTTATTAACATTAAAACCAATATAATTATTTCTAAATTGACTAACTGTTTTTAATATTTTTTTTTCTTTTAAATATGGTATCTCAAGTAATGGTATCCCTCCTCCATCTAGTATATCAATCTGTCCGCTTTCAAACATTGCTAAAGAAGATGAACTATTTTCATTTATAATTATTTTTACAATCTTATTTTTTTTATTTTTAAAAAGTAAATAGCTGTTATTTTTTCTATCAATTAATCTGAATTCACCTAATGTTACTAAGTTTTCTTTTCTGACCCATGATTCTTTATATATAGAAATTAAGTCTTTTCTAATTGGGAAAGTTGACATAAAACTCATCAAACTGGGAAAGTATGTTTTTTTTTCAATGAGATCAATTTCTATTATATAATCATTGATTATCTTAATTCCTACTTCTTCAAAATTTTTTATTTTTCCAGAATTATATTCTTTTGCATTTTTTATATCGAACAAGAAGTATGCATAGTCTGCCGCAGTTTTAGGATTTAAAAGTCTTTCCCATGAGTCTTTAAAATGATGAGCTTTTAGCTCTTTATTGTCAGACCATAAAATACCTTTCTTTAGTTTAAAAATAATTTTTGATTCATCAGTAAAATACCATTCATCAGCTAAATTATTTTCAACTTTTAAATCTTTATTTAGTTTGGTTAGCCCTTTCATTATATTATTTATAATTAAAAAAGAAGAGCTATCTGTGGCCAAGTTCCAATCAAGCGTACCAGGCTCACTGGACATATTAATAGTAACTTCATTGTCTGCTATCGATAATTTTGTAAATAATAATGATATAAGAAAAAAAAAGGTAATTATGAGAAAGTTAGGAATCTTCTTTTTCATCGTTTTCAACTGTTATTAAGTGTGCTCCTAAGTCAACTGTATCTCCATCTTTAACACTTATCTCACTGACTTTCCCATCAATTGAAGATTTAAGTTCACTTTCCATTTTCATAGCCTCAACAACAATTAATCCATCACCTTCTTTAATAATATCTCCAACCTTTTTTAAAACTTTTACTACTCTTCCAGGCATAGGAGCAGAAATTTTATCAACACCTGAAGCATTCTCTAATGAGCTTTTATCTCTAGCTGAAGGAATTTCAAAACTAAAGAGGTCCCCTTTGTAAAAAATCTCAATTGACTTCCCTTCTTTTTTGATTGCAACTGTACATGTTTGACCATCTAAAATCATTGAATAAAGATTTGAATCGATTTTTATTAATTCGGCATTATATTTTTTTTCATTAAATTCAATATTAAAAATCTCTCCACTTTCTGCGAGATTAAAATTCAAAATTTCTTTACCTATTTTTAAACTATATTTCATTTTTTTTCCTATAAATTAAAACATTGAATTTCTTGATATACTTACTCTTCTAGCTATATATTTCCAAGGTGTGAACCTAGGATCTCTAGAAATATTTTCAACATCTATACCAGAATGTAATGTAATAACACCAGCTATTGCGGATATACTTAAATTTTCTTTTGGTGTGTTTAGTAATTTTTTATGCTTATCGATAAAACCAGTATCAAGTTTGGCATCAATAAAGTCTTTTTCATCCATTAGTCTATTCAAAAAACCAAGATTGGTTTTTAAGCCAAGGACAATATATTCATCTAATGCTCTTGCCATTCTTTTTATGGCATCATTACGATCTTTACCCCAAACAATAAGTTTAGATAGCATAGGATCATAAAAAGTTGTAACTTCATAGCCATTAAATAAAGAAGAGTCATCTCTCACACCAGGCCCTTGGGGAGATTTAGTATAGCTAGCTATACCTGGTGTTGGAATAAAATTATTACCTGGGTCTTCAGCACAAATTCTACATTCAATCGCATGACCCGTTATTGTTATATCTTTCTGTTTAATACTTAATTTTTCACCATATGAGACTTTAATCATTTCTTTAACAATATCTATTCCTGTTATCATTTCTGTTATTGGATGTTCTACTTGTACACGAGTATTCATTTCAAGAAAATAAAAATTTTCTTTTTGGTCCATAATAAATTCAACTGTACCTGCTCCATGATATGAAACTTTTTTTGCAAGTTTTACAGCAATATTTCCCATCAATTCTCTAGTTTTTTTACTAACACCTGGTGAGGGAGCTTCCTCTACAACTTTTTGATGTCTTCTTTGAATGGAGCATTCTCTTTCAAAAAGATGCACAACATTTCCATGTTTATCACCAAGAATTTGTATTTCAATGTGCCTAGGCTCTTGAACAAATCTTTCAATAAAGACCGCGTCATTATTGAATGCAGATTTAGCTTCACTTTTTGCCATATTTAAAGAATTTTCAAAGTCAGACATTTTATGAACAAGCCTCATACCTTTACCACCACCACCTGCAGAAGCTTTAATCATGAGTGGAAAGCCGATGTCTTTAGCTGCCTGAACCGCTTCTTCATTACTAACTTCACCCTCAGTTCCAGGAACTAATGGAACTTTAGCAGATTTAGCTATATCTCTGGAGGTAATTTTATCACCCATTAGTCTTATAGCTTCAGCACTTGGTCCAATAAAATCAATTTTATTTTTTATACAATCTTCGGCAAATTCGGCATTTTCTGACAAAAAACCATATCCAGGATGAATCCCATCACACTTTGCTTTCTTAGCAACTTTAATAATATTTTTTCCTATTAGATAACTTTGGCTAGGTAATGGCCCTCCAATATTATAGGCTTCGTCAGCCATATTAACATGCAAAGATCCTTTATCTGCATCTGAATAAACAGCTACAGTTTTAATATTAAGCTCCTTACAAGCCCTTATGATTCTTATTGCTATTTCGCCCCTATTTGCAATTAATATTTTTTTATACATAAATACCTCTTAAATTTTATAGGGGAATAAGCCCATGTTTTTTAGGTGGATTATTTTGTCTTTTACCTTCTAACATTTCAAAGGAATTTGCAACTCTTATTCTGGTATCCTCAGGCTTAATAACCTCATCAATATATCCTAAGTTTGCAGCTCTGTAAGGGTTAGCAAAAAGCTCTTTATATTCTTCAACCAATTTTGCTTTTTCGGCAACCGGATCTTCAGCATTTTGAATTTCTCTTCTATTAACAATATTTACCGCTCCATCAGGACCCATTACAGCAATCTCAGCAGTAGGGAAGGCAAGGTTGATATCACCTCTTAAATGTTTTGATGACATAACATCGTATGCACCACCATATGCTTTCCTAGTAATAACTGTAACTCTCGGAACTGTAGCTTCACAATATGCATATAATAATTTAGCACCATGCAATATTATTCCATTAAGTTCTTGATCTACCCCTGGTAAAAAGCCAGGAACATCTACTAAAGTAAGAAGAGGTATATTGAAGCAATCACAAAATCTTACAAATCTTGCACCTTTAATTGATGATTTAATATCTAGAACTCCAGCTAATACATTTGGTTGGTTACCTACAACTCCAATTGTTTTACCATTTATCCGAGCAAATCCTACAACAATATTCTGAGCATAATTTTCAGCTACTTCAAAAAAATATTCATTATCCACAATTGATGAAATAACCTCTTTCATATCATATGGCTTGTTAGGGTTGGTTGGAACAATATCACGAAGCTTATCTACTTTTCTATCAATTGGATCATCACATGCAATAGATGGAGGATCTTCCATATTATTTAGTGGTAAAAAAGTAAATAATTCTCTTAATAAAGCAAGACAATCTTCATCATTTTCTGCGGCAAATTGAGCGACTCCACTTTCGGAGGTGTGTACAACCGCACCACCTAATTCTTCAGAGGTAACTTCTTCATTGGTAACGGTTTTAACAACATCTGGACCAGTGATAAACATGTAGCTGGTATTTTTCACCATAGCAATAAAATCTGTCATTGCTGGTGAATAAACTGCACCTCCAGCACTAGGACCCATTATTGCTGAAATTTGAGGAATAACACCTGAGGATTGAACATTTCTCAAAAATATCTCTGCATAACCCGCAAGACCTCTAACTCCTTCTTGAATTCTTGCTCCTCCAGAATCACTTAAACCTATTACAGGACATCCTACTTGCATTGCCATATCCATAATTTTTGTTATTTTTCTTGCATGAGCTAAACCTAAAGCCCCTCCAAAAATAGTAAAATCTTGCGCATATACAAATACTTGTCTACCATCAATTTTTCCATATCCTGTAACAACTCCATCACCAAGGAATTTAGTTTTCTCCATTCCAAAATTATAGTTTTGGTGTTCAACAAATTTATCCAGTTCAACAAAACTTCCATTATCCAAAAGCAGGTTGATTCTTTCTCGTGCTGTTAGCTTTCCTTGATTATGTTGCTTATCTACTCTGGCATCACCACCAGCTTCTTCTGCTTTGGCTAGTTTTTCCTCTAGAAATTTAATCTTTTGTTCCATTGTAATTTCTTCACTCATATGAAACCTCTATATATTTAAATTAATTCGCGTGCTAATTATTAATAATTCGTTAAAAAATAATTATAAAAATATAATCTAATGAGATATTTTTTCTAGTATTGAATTCAATTTAGTTCTAAAAACATCTATTTTTTCATTATTAGTAACTACAAAATCATACATATCCTTTTTTTTTGTGGATTTCGTTTTGTATATTAAATATTGTATTAATCTCATTAAAATGCACATGATCCCTATCTTTTACACGTTTAATTATATTTTTTTTTGTACATTTTATTAGTATTATATAATCTAAAAAGTCTCCTATTTTTGTTTTTTTGTTAATTAGAGCTCCTTCAAAGAAAATTAACCTTTTTTTCTTAGAATTCATTATTTTTGAAAATTCTTTAACTTTTTTTAATAATTCAGGATGAACTATTGAGTTAAGCTTTAGTCTTTTATTATCATCGTTAAATATTATTTTTCTGAATTCTTCTCTGTTTATTTTTTTATTTTTATCTAATATTTCATCCCCAAAAGTTTTAATTATTTTTTTATAGCAACTTTCCCCAGGTTGCATAATCTTTTTTGAAATTTCATCCAAATCATATGATGGAAACCTTTTCCACTTGAAGAATTTAATTGCTTCACTTTTACCACTTCCAATTATTCCAGATATACCAATTTTTAATATTTTATTTTTCAATTCTATAAAAACCTTTTAATCCTATAAGAAATTAATTCTTTACTAAGAATTTTTAATATTTGATAAATTCCCGGGGAATTTTTAGAACCAGTTAATATTAATCTAAGTGGAAATGCTAAGTTTTTCATTTTTAAATTATTATTTAATAAAAAATTTTTAAAAAAATCTTCAATTTCATCCATGTTTTTAAAATTATAATCCATAAAGCTATTTAAAAACTTTTCTAATATTTTTTTATCACAATCATTTATTGATTCAATTGATTTATCATCTATGTTTAATTCTTTGGTTTCACAAAAACTTAGAACTTCTTTAAGTTGTATTAAATCTTTTGATTTTTCTTTGGCTGACAAAATGGCTAAGTCTATATCAATTCCTTCAATAAATTTAAAATTTATCAATTCTTTTAAATAATTAGTATCTGCTTTTTTAATTTGATTTGAATTTACCCATGTAAATTTTTCTAGGTCAAAAATAGCGGGTGATTTATTTAAATTATCTAAACTAAAGTTTGCTTCCATTTCATTTAAAGAGAAAATTTCTTGATCACCAAACGACCAGCCTAGTCTTGCTAGATAATTAATTATTGAAACTGGCAAAAATCCCATAGACTTAAAGTTATCAATTGATTCAGCACCATGTCGCTTGCTTAACTTAGTTTTGTCTTTGCCTAATATCATTGAAACATGAGTAAAATCAGGAATTTTTGCATTCAAGGAATTATAAATCAATATCTGTTTGGGCGTATTTGATAAATGATCTTCACCTCTAATAACATTCGTAATTTTCATTTCTATATCATCAATTGCTGAGGCAAAGTTATATGTTGGAAATCCGTCGCTTTTTATTATTATAAAATCGTCTAAATTATTACTTTCAATTTCTATTTTTCCTCTCAAAGTATCTTTAAAATCAATGATTTTATTATCTGGGGTTTTAAATCTAATTACAAAATCTTTATTTTGTGGATGATCTTTTCTATCTCTCCAAATCCTTGGATATTTATAAATTTTTTTTTCTTTTTTTGCTTGTTCTTTAATTCTATTTATTTCTTCTTGGGATGAAAAGCATTTATAAGCCTTACCTTCAGATAAAAGAATATTTGCATAATTTTGATAAATCTCTATTCTTTCTGATTGCAAATATGGACCCTCATTCCATTGAATTCCTAACCACTTTAGAGAGGACAAAATTTCCTCTTGAGAATGACTTGTAGATCTTCCCTTATCAGTATCTTCAATTCTTAATATGAGTGAACCATTGGTTTGTTTTGAAAAGAGATAATTAAAAATTGCCGTTCTGACACTTCCCAGATGTAAAGAACCAGTTGGGCTTGGAGCAAATCTTACTCTTGTATTCATAAGAATATAATTATACTTTAATCCTTGAATATTTTTGATTAAATAGTTTCACTTTTGTAAAAATTAATATAATCATAATAGTTGATAAAATAAAAGAAATAATTATTGGAAAATCTTTAAATGATCCCAAATATCCCAAATCATAAAAACTTACAACGAATAAAGAAGATATTCCATTTAATAAGATAAATAAAATTATATATTTATTTAATAAAAAAGATTTTTTTAAATTTATATACAAAGACAAAAAGACAAAAGTGATACTCACTATAGAAATTATTTTACTAGATATATTAAAATCAATAATGTTAATAATAAAATGATCCATATATGAAAATGGAAGAATGTAACTGTATTTAAAATTAAGATATTCAGAATGTAAATATGTCAGAGGGCAAAAACCAATACCAAAGAATAAGCCCATTATGCTCCAGCAAAAAATGGTCAATATTAGAAATAACAAACTAACACGTCTTGTTTTCTCTGATACCCAACCTAGTGTATTTAATAAGATAACAAAAACATGTAATAAATTAAAAATGGAATCAACATAATCATAAAACATTTTAATAATATATAATATATAAAAATTAAGATGAGTATATTAGCAATTGATTATGGTATAAAAAGGATTGGGATTGCATCTACTGACGAGCTTAAAATGTTTAGTCATCCCATTAAACAGATAGAAAATATTTCCGATGATCATAGTATTAAGGAAATATTAAATATTTTAGAAACCAGGAAGATAGATTTAATTTTGGTTGGTATTCCTTTTAAATCTGATGGAAGATTGAAAATTCAAGATTATATAGAAGATTTCGCAAAAAAATTAAAAAAAGTAATTAAAATAGATATAAAGTTTTGGGATGAAAATTTTACGACAGATGAAGCTGAATCTTTTTTAATTTCACAAGACATTTCAAGAAAAAAAAGAAAAAAAGTAAAAGATATGTTATCTGCTTGTAAAATAATTGATAGTTATTTAAGGAGTATAAAATAAAATATTTAGATACTAAACATGGAAAAATTTTTTATAAATTAATTAAAAATAAAAATAAAAAATTTATTACTTTAATTGGAGGACTTGGTAGTACAATATCGAGTTGGGATAAACAAATTGAAAAATATAAGAAGAATTTTTCTATTTTAGCGTTTGATAATCTTGGATCTGGTAAAAGCGATTTTCCAAAACAAAAAATTTCAATGGAGCTTTTTTCTTCAAATACTTTCGAAATTCTTAAAACACTTAAAATAAAAAGAACTCACATAATAGGGAAGTCTATGGGAGGAATGATAGCCCAGGTTTTTGCGGCTAAATATCAAAGAATGACAGATAAACTAATTCTAGCATGTACATCAGCTTCTCGAGATGAAATAGGAAATGAAATAATTAATATTGCAAAAAAAACAGCAAAAAAAGTAGGTTTAAAAGAACTATGGTTCAATGCATTGTTACTAGGGTATTCAAGAAAATATGTAATAAGAAATTTTAAAGATTATAAAAAGACAAAAGTTAGTAATAATGAAGATGATGTTGAGGGATATCTAAAGCAGTGCTCAGCTATTGAAAAGTTAAGTAATATAAAATATTTATCGAACATAAAAGCCAAAACTTTAATCGTTTATGGAAAAAATGATTTAATAGTTGATCCATCTAAATCAATTGAACTAGCTAAAAAGATATACCATTCACAGGTAATAGGTTTCCCAGGCGGCCATGGTTTCTGGAAAGAAAATAGTCATTTAGTCGATAATGAAGTTCTAGATTTTTTAATTAATTAAATTTGATTTATCATCAGGGAGTTCCAGTTTGCCCATTAAATAATCAATTCTTGATTCAAGAACTTCAATGAGCCTAACACCTCTTTTACCTTCATCTAATTCTTCTAAAAGATATTGTCTCTCAAGAGAACTTGATACTACTATAGATGATAAAGAATCTATGAGTTTACAAAAGTTTGCATTAGGATCTATTTTTATTTTATAACTATCATTATAATCTTGAATAAGCAGGTTCCATTCACCAACTAAATCAACAATTCTTTTATATAAGGCGCTATTATCTTTAGCTTCAATTGACTTTATGAGATTAATTTTAGCTTGTCTATAGGGTTTTGAATATATTATTTCATCAATTTTAATTCTGCCAATACCATACAAAATTATGTTTTTCTTACCTTCTTCAATTTCTTCATTACTAATTATTCTGCCCACGCATCCTATTTTTGAAATTGTTTCATTGTCATCATTACTCTTTTCGTTCTCATTCATAAGTGTCATACAGATTAAGTTATGACTTGAAGCAGAATCATCAACCATTTGCTTATATCTTTCTTCAAATATATGCAAAGGTATGACAGTATTTGGAAAAAAAACCATATTGCCGAGTGGAAATAGAGGCACAACATCTTCCATATTAGATATTATTTTATCTTCATCAAAATCTACATAAAGTGTTTTCATAAATTAATTATACCAAGATTGTAAAAATTAATTATACTTTTAATATGGACTCTGAAGAAGCCGAATCGAAACTAAATCAAAAAATATTACTCGGACCTGGTCCATCAAATGTTCCCTGCAGAATTCTTAATGCACTATCTCAGAGCTGTATGAGTCATTTAGACCCTGATTTTTTTAAAACTTTAGATGAAATAAGGGAAAATTTAAAGATATTATTTAAAACTAACAATGAAAACACATTTGCTATCTCTGGGACAGGTAGTGCGGGAATGGAAGCATCATTTGCAAATTTAGTTGAAAACAAAGATAGAGTTATTATTTTTGTTTCTGGACTATTTGGAGAACGGATGGCTGATGTTGCCGGTCGTTATGACGCAGAGGTTGTAGTAGTCAAAAAAGACTGGGGAGAATCATTTACTTTTGAAGAAATGAAAGAAGTTATTGATAATGTGGAAAACATTAAAATTGTATCAATAGTTCATGCTGAAACATCCAC
>MDTA01111210.1_pt1 | contig 10011 bp, 10 predicted proteins | sample 811151 | NCBI WGS metagenome assembly MDTA01 (sample SAMN05326648, study PRJNA326480) | marine metagenome | isolation source: seawater | place: Indian Ocean: South | collected 2010 | reverse complement strand
TGAATTGGCTTCTGGCTCCAGTATGTGATATCAATAATAATTTTAATAATCCTGTTATAAATTTAAGAGCTTGGGGAGAGGATCCTGAAACAGTCAAAAATTTAACTTGCGCATATCAAAGAGGGGCCTCTAGATCAAATATTCTTACTTGTGCTAAACATTTTCCTGGACATGGGAATACAAAGATTGATTCTCATTTTGATTTACCAAAAATATACAATAATTTTTCAAAAATCAATAAATTTGAATTAATTCCTTTTAAAACTTTAATTAATCAAGGAGTAAACAGTGTCATGATTGGACATTTATTTTTTCCAGATATTGATCCTGTATACCCTGCGACATTGTCAGAAAAAATTATTAATGGCTTATTACGTAATCAATTAAAATTTGATGGTTTAATAGTGAGTGATGCTTTAGTTATGAAAGCAATATCAAATAAATATAGTAGTGGAGAAGCTGCTTTTAAGGCATTCAATGCAGGTATAGATTTAATTCTTATGCCAGAGGATGTGGATGAGGCAATTGATTATCTCACTGAAGCTTTTTATACTGGAAAAATATCTTTAGAAAGGTTAATTAGATCAAAGGAAAGAAGACAACGACAAATTCATTTGCTTGATGAAAAACAGAAGATTAATAGCGAATTATCGAAACCTGATGTTGTAAATAACAAATTTCTGTTCCAAGCATCAGAATTTAATAAATCTTTAATTAAAAAATCAATTTTTATTAGAAAAAGACGAATTATAAAGGTCGATATTAATGATATAAATCTAGTTCAGATTGAAAATTTTGAGCAGGTCACCAATAAATTGATCCCTGCTCTATCTTTACCAGAGGATGAAGGTTTTAAGAATTTAATTATTCATCCACTTGGAGTAAAACCATGGCATAAAGACAAGAACAAATTTCTAGAGTTGGAACAAATTGGTAATGGTAGAATACTTATTCAATTATTTGTCAGAGGAAAACCTTTCGTCGGTGTGAATTTTTATAATTATCATTGGGTTGATATTTTAAAAGATTTGGAGATAAAACAAAGATTATCAGGCGTTGTTATTTATGGATGTCCATATTTATTTGATAAAATAAAAAAATCTATCAATAAATCTATTCCCCTTGGATATAGTCCCTCTCAAACAGATGAGGCTCAAATTCAAGTTTTGAGTCGAATTTTGAAATCTAAAATAAACCATAATTAAATATATAAAAGTTTGAGTAAAGAATTAATTAACTACAGATTTTTTACTTGACTTGTTATTAATAAAAACTCTTATTATTGTTAAATAGATTGAGAGCTTCTCTTTCATTTTTGGGTATGTTTAATACAAAATGACTTTAATAGAAAAAAAAATAATTATCACGCGAGCTCAAGAACAGATTTCTGAGGCTCATGAAATCTTCAGAAGAAATGGAGCTGAAGTTTTTGATCTACCCTCTTTAATTATTGGTCCTCCTCATGACTGGCGACCTTTGGATAATGCTTTGAGGGAAATTTATACGTTCGACTGGATAATCTTTTCAAGTGCTAATGGTGTTAGAAATGTTGAAGAGAGAATGACGAAAATTGATTTATCTTTGTCTCAAGTATCTAAAAGTGTAAAAATTGCAGTCGTTGGAAGAAAAACTGCTTCTTTATTATCAGATCAGGATGTAAAGATTAGCTTTGTACCTCCAACTTTTGTAGCGGATAGTTTAGTTGAACATTTCCCAGAGAATCCAAAAGGGTTAAAATTTTTTATACCTAGAGTTCAAACTGGTGGAAGATCTATATTGTCTAATTCTTTTAAATTAAAAGGAGCACAAATTACTGAAGTAGCAGCTTATGAATCGTCTTGTCCTAAAATAATACCTTTGCAGACAATTGATGCTTTACATAATCGAAAAATAGATTTTATAGCTTTTACAAGTAGTAAAACTGTAATTAATACAGTCATTTTATTGAAAAAATATTTTGGTAAAGATTGGATTAATTTAATTGAAGACATTAAAATTGTCTCAATAGGACCTCAAACAAGTATTAGTTGCGAAAAGCTAATTAGAAAACCAGAAAAAGAGGCTAATCCTCACGATCTAGATGGATTATTACAAGCTTGTTTAGAAATTGTTGATAAATAGATTTATATTGATTTTTCTACAAGTTTTTTAAATCCATCAAGATTTGTTTGAAGTTCTTTGGTAACCATCCCACCAAGAATATTTGCTTTCATGAGGTTTGCCAAAATCTTTGGAAGTTCATAGGAGATTTTTAACTGAACCTTTGTTTTAGATTTATCTTCATCAAAAAAACGAACTGAGCCTTTTGTGGGTAAACCACCAACTGATTTCCATTCTAATTTTTGGGCTTCTACTCTCTCTGTGATTTGAGCTTGCCATTTAAAGCGAAAACCATTAGCTGCGAGTGTCCATTCCGTTAAATCAGGAAGTGTAGAGGTTTGTTCATCGACAGTTTTAACAGACTCAATCCATGTCATCCATAATGGCATCGAATCCAAATCACTCCAAAACTTCCAGACCACTTCAACTGGAGCATGGATTTCACTAATTACGGTGTGATCAAGCCACTTTCCCATTTATCAAGCAACCGAAGAATTTTTAGCTAGTGAAACAGACTTTGAGAGCATTGCTGAGGCAGCAAGATGTCCGCTCATTGTTGCGCCTTCCATAGAGTCAATGTAATCCTGTTTTGTGTAACTGCCTGCCAGGAAAAAGTTATTGAAAGAGGTTTTTTGATTTGGTCTATATGGTTCCATTCCTGGTGCCTCTCGATATAAAGAGTGGGAAACTTTTACTACATTGCTCCATACAAGTCTCAAACCTCTTGAAGAGGGGAAAAGATTCCTTACTTGTAAATCTGTATGTCTGACTATCTCATCTGAAGGTTTTGTAATCCATGGATCACCAGGGGTTAACACACATTGAAGTAGCGATCCAAGACCATCTTTTTTATAGTCCACTGGACTTGAGAAAGCTAAATCTGCAAAACAACTGAAATCAGCATCAGCTGTGTACAACAAATTGTCTAAGCCAGATGCATTTCTTAAATCTAATTGTGATTGTTGATTATTCATTTCGGTAACCCAGCCATCATATCTCAGTTGAACTGTTGCGACTGGAACAGCATCAAGCTTAAAAAGTTGGTCAAACTCTTTAAAACGTCTCCAAGATCTAGGAATTATTCTTTTGATACCAGAGACGTCACAAGCTGCTAAATATTTATCTGCTTGAATTGTTTTTTCTCCCTCTGGCGTTTTCAGAGTTAATCCCGTAACGGAAGGGTTATCTAAATCATTGTAATGAATCTCTTTGACAACATTTTCTAAATGGAGTCTTCCACCTTTTTTTTCTATGTAATCGAGTATTGGCTTTGTTAACCATTTGTGGGGTGAGCCCTTCAGCAGATTTAGCTTGGATGCTTCTGTTTTTGAGGCAAACATCATAAAAATTGTAAGCATGCATCTAGCAGAGATCGCTTCGCAATCAATGAATCCGAGAGCATAAGCAATAGGATTCCACATTCTTTCAATACTATTTAAACTACCTCCATGGTTAAGAAACCATTTTTGGAAGCTTATTGAATCTAAAGATCTTATTGTTTTCATAGCGCCTTCATAGTCAATGAGTCCTCTAACTATTGGGCTTGTTCCAAGTGCAATAGCATTTCTGAGTTTGTCAATCCAATTAAGTTGAGGAGTAGTGAAGAAGGCTTTTAAGCCGTTGAAAGGCGCACCCGCAATAAAACGGAAATCAAGTGATTTGATGTCCCCTCCTTTATTGACGAAAAGATGAGTATGCTCTTTTGGTAACAAATTATCAATAGCTCCAACTTTTCTCATCAATGCAAAAAGGTTGGCATAGTTGAAAAAGAAAACATGTAAACCCATTTCTATGTGATTGCCATCGGTATCTTCCCAACTCCCTACTTTCCCTCCCATAAATGGTTTGGCCTCAAACAAATCGACCTCGTGCCCATCATCGACAAGATCGACAGCTGCAGTCAATCCTGCCAGTCCTGCACCTACTATCGCAATTTTCACTCGTTTAGAGATATATATACATTAACTCTATGAACAAAAACTCTTTTTTGGCACTTTTAAAATCGAATATCATTAATAGAGTGTTGTTAATGTTTTGAAAAAACAATGTCTGATTCAAATTCACCGCCCAAAACGCATAAAGCTCAAGATGGGAAAGGAATACAAATAACTACTCCTGCACTTGATCAGTTGGCCAGACTTTGTAAAGATCAAGGATCCGGAAAGTTACTTAGAGTGGGAGTCCGATCAGGAGGTTGTAGTGGTATGAGTTACACAATGGATTTTGTTTCATCTGACGATATTCAAAAAGATGATGAAGTTTATGAATATTTAGTAGGTGATAGTTCGTTTAAGGTTATCTGTGATCCAAAGAGCCTTTTGTACATTTATGGAATGCAATTGGATTTCAGTACAGACTTAATTGGTGGAGGCTTTAACTTTACTAATCCAAATGCGACACAAACTTGTGGCTGCGGAAGTTCTTTTGCAGTTTGAGTTTTACAAAAAATATTAATCATCACAATGGATAAATCAGAGGAGAGTTTTTTTGAGGAGGCACTTAATCGGTATAAAACCGGAGCACCTCCAGAGGAGTTGCTTTCAGATTTTCAAAAGATTACATCCTCGACAACAAATAATGCTGCAGCTTGGACTTGCTTATCTTGGTTGCAATTATTGTGTGACATGCCTCAAGAAGCACTGCGATCTGCCCGGTATGCTGTGAAGCTTAATGGTCAAGATCCACAATCAAGGATAAACCTAAGTCTTGCACTACTTGAAACAAACTCTAAAGGTGTTAGAGATCATATTGATTATGTTAAGCGTGCTATGTTAGTAATACCTGAAATAGAAAAAGAGTTAAAGGAATCAATTGAGGACGGACTTTCACGGAAACCTAATTGGAAGTCATTGCTTAAAATTAAAAGTTGGTTAGATCTCTGAATTTTAATTGATTTTAAGTTAAGAATTAAGTTAATATTGATTTAAAAGCGTCATTGAGTTCAGGAAAAATAAATTCAAATTTAAGTTTTTTAAATCTTTGAGTCCTTACATTTTGTCCCTCAAGTACCACGCGAGCTCCATCGCCTAAAATTAATTTTAATATTGGTCCTGGCACTGCCAAAAGACTTGGTCTCCCAAGAGCTTTACCCAGAGAATATGCAAATTCTCTCATTCTCACCGGATTGGGAGAAACCCCATTGATCACTCCTGACCAAGAAGTATTTTTCAAACTTTCGCAAATCAGATTGCAAAGGTCAGTTCTGTGTATCCAACTCATCCATTGTTTTCCATCTCCAATTGGACCACCGAGACCTGCTTTGAAAATGGGGAGCATTTTTCCAAGTGCCCCTCCATCTTTTGCCAAAACTATTCCTATCCTTACAATTAACAGCCGAGTTGCTTTTGGTTTTTTTGCTGCGATGGTTTCCCATTCATTACATAAGTTAGCTAAGAAATCATCGCCAGGCTTATTGTCCTCAGTAAACTCGGTTTGAGAATGCGAGCCATAAAATCCTATTGCTGATGCATTTATTAGGACTTTTGGAGATTTTTTAAGATTACTAAGAGTACTAATTAAATTTTTTGTTGTTTCAATTCGACTGTTTTGAATTTCTTTGCAGTGAGCTTCAGTCCATCTTTTTTCAGCAATTGGTTCGCCTGCAAGATTGATAATACCGTCACAGTTTTTAAGAGAGTTTTGGATTTCTTCATTATTCCAAGAAGCTGAATCAACCGGATTCATTTGTATGATGCTTAGCTCTGATTCAGAGGCCACGAGCTTTAATTTCTCTCTGGGTTGTCTGGATATCGCTGTGAGGCTGTGGCCTTCTTTAATAAGTAATGGAATTAACTCTTTCCCAATAAAGCCTGTACACCCTGTAAGCAAAAGTTTCATGAATTCTTCGATTTGATCTACTAAGCTTAAAGGGATTTTGATTAACTCATGGTATTTATCAACCAAAAATATTTTGCAAAAATAATTTTTCAATTTATAAGTGAGAAACTTTTCACTAGTTTGCATTAACTGTTAATCTTCACTTGAATCTTCAAATAAAGTAATTACCTTTTTATTTTTCTGCGAAATGTCTGAACAAAATGCAAAAGTTGATGACTCACAATCACCTCCAAAGACAATTAAAAAATTTAGAAAAGGAGATCTTGTAAAAGTCGATCGTGAAGAATTTTCAAATAGTTTAGAATCCAAATCAAGCGATGAAAATTTACCGGAATATATTTTTCAAGGTCCTGGAGAGGTACTGCTAATTAAAGGTGAATATTGTCAACTAAGGTGGAGGAGGCCAGTACCTGATGTTTGGATGAAATCTGAATACTTGGTTAAATATTAGTTGATTTATATTTTTAATTAAATCATTCCTTTTTTATTTGATTGTAATATTTTTCTCTTTCTTTTCGCTTCTTTAATCATGGACTTTCCATCGTGAAGATAAGAGTCTACATAGCCCATTGTATATCGATCTAATTCATTTAGACCGTCTTCAACTTGTGAAAAACAATGATATAAATCCAAACTAAATTCTTTAATAAATGATGGACTAGAAATAGAGGTGTAAATTGTCTTAACCTTTTTTATTTTATTTTTACTTTTTTCAAGATAAATACAGAAGGTATCCATTAAAAATTGATCATAAGGATCAGCTGATAAGTCTTTAATATTTGAAGCTAATGGATTAATTATTTGCCCAAGCAACTTATCAATAGGAGTGTAAATATTTAGAAACCAGTTTTGTATATCATCGGACTGATATAAATTTGTATGCTCTTTTTTGAGAGTATTTTTTCCATAAATTTTAGAATTACTTAGCTCATTTGTATTTTGATATTTATGTTTTTTCTTTAATATTTCCCATGCTTCGTTTATCTCAAGCATTACTTGTGGATCACCTCCTTTATCCGGATGATGTATTTTGACAAGTTCTCTATATGATTTTTTAATATCTTCTAATTTTTCACTTTGATGAACTTTTAATATTTGATACGGGTCTTTGCTCATTTTTTAGAGATACTCATTCCCTCTTACAGGATTAGCGGCTATTGAAGTAAACATAGTTGTTGAAAGATACCTCTCACCAAAGCTAGGCAAAATAACCACTAATCGCTTGTTCTCAAACTCAGATTTCTTTCCGATTTTTAGAGCCGCTGCAACTGCAGCGCCACTGCTTACCCCACTAAGTAAGCCCTCTTCTTTTGCGAGTCTCCTTCCTATTTCCATCGCTTCATTATCTCCGATCCTTATTATTTCATCAATTTGACTAATGTCTAATACATTAGGAATGAAGCCTGCACCTATCCCTTGGATTGCGTGGGTGCCTGGTTTCCCTCCTGAAAGAACGGGGCTTGATGAGGGCTCAACGGCAAAAATTTTGATTTGTGGATTTTTTCGTTTTAAAAATTTTGCACAACCTGTGATGGTTCCACCGGTTCCAACACCAGCAATCAAACCATCAATCTTGCCCTCGCAATCTTCCCAAATTTCTTCAGCGGTGGTTTTTTCATGAATTTCAGGATTTGACAAGTTGTCAAATTGCTGAAGTAAGTATGCATTAGGGATTGATGCAACTAATTCTCTAGCAAGTTGAATAGAACCTTGGATTCCCTCTGCCCCTGGAGTAAGTTGTAGTTCTGCTCCAAATGCTCTCAACATTGAGCGCCTTTCAGTGCTCATTGTGTCTGGCATCGTAAGTATCAGTCTGTATCCTTTTGCCGCAGCAACCATTGCTAAAGCAATGCCCGTGTTGCCACTTGTAGGCTCAATAAGGACAGTTATTCCAGGTTTAATAGTTCCCTCTTTCTCTGCTGAATTAACCATTGCACCAGCAATTCGGTCTTTGACTGACGCCGTTGGATTGAAACTTTCTAATTTAGCGATGATCTCTCCTCTGCAATTAAATTCATTAGGTAATCGATTTAGTTTTACTAGCGGTGTTTGGCCAACTAGGGAGGTTATGTCACTGGCAATTGGCATGATCTGATTAAAAAGCTGGAATAACCTTCGAGGAATAGATTTATTAAAAAGTTCTTCTTTTACAAATAAAGCTAAGATATTTTTTTTTATTCAAAAGCTTTATTCACCTTTTAGAGATATAAATAGATGGAATAAATTTTTGGTATTGACTCAAAGCGTTCCCAAAAACTGCAAACCTCCAGTTCTGTGGATGTTTCTTTTTTGGACGATAGCTTGTGGAATTGCATTTATTTCTCTTGGGAATTTGCCTTTGAGAGATTTTGATGAAGCAACGGTTGCTCGAGTTGCGTTGGAATTGAATCAAAAAAGTGGATTAGATCGATTGCTCCCATCTCTATGGGATAAACCATATTTGAATAAGCCCCCTGGTTTACATTGGTTAATATCTTTGGCCATTGATTATAGTCAAAAATTTCAAAATAATATTAATTTATTACCTTCTGAGTTTAGTATTAGATTTTTTCCGGCACTTTTTTCTACTTTTGTTATTCCATTGGGTGGATTAATTCAATGGAATTTGCGCCCAAAAGATCGATTATCTTCCATTATTACAGCAGCAATTTTGTTAACTTTATTGCCAATAGTAAGGTATGGGAGAATGGCAATGTTGGATGGAACACAGCTAAGTGTTATTGCTTTTTTATGGCTTTGTTTATCATCAATAAAAAATAATAAATCTACTAAATTAAATTTTTTGGGAGCGGGATTTGCTTGTAGTTTTATGCTTCTCCTTAAGGCTCCAGTTGTTATACCTGCACTATTAGCCCCACTAGTCCCTTTGATTTGGGAATACAAATCAAAAAAATATAATAATAATCTTTCTTGGTTGTGGTTCTTGTATGGATTCATACCTGGTTTCGCTTGGCATTTGTGGAACATAATTTCATATGGTTCAGGCGCTTTTTGGATGTGGTGGGGGGATGGAGCTGGCAGAGTTTTGTTTGAAAAAGGTTCTGGTAGTGAGCTTGGGGTTCTTGTCCCAATAATTGAAATATTTGAAGGAGGATGGCCTTGGATTCTGGTTTGGCCAATTGCTCTTTTATGGGCATGCTTTAATCTTGATTCTCGCTGGGGACTATGGGCATTTAGTACACAGATCATAATTGCTGGAAGTATTTTTCCTTTGAAAATGCAACTTCCATGGTATGTACACCCTTTTTGGTTGCCTTTCGCTTTATTATGTGCACCCCCTCTATCTTGGTTGATTAATAGGAAAGGGTACCATAATCTATTGACCAAGAATACTTTGAGTTTGATTCCTTATATATTATCTTTTATTGGATTGTGTTTATTTTGTTTTTCTTTAATCGTAAAGTTTAATTCTTTTAAATGGGCTTTAGATTACTTCAATATAATATTTTCGATAGGTATTGGTTGGCTATTAGGGGGGTGGTTATTATTAAATCAAAAAATTAATATTAGGAAAATAGGTTTTGTTGGAATAGTTTTTGGAAGTCTAATTGGGTTGTTATTCTTTGTTAGTTCAGACTTTTGGTTATGGGAAATTAACGAGAATTGGGATGTTCGTCCTGTCGCTAAAATTATTTCTAATTTCCCAAATGATAAAATTTATATTGGGAATAGTTTCGAGCGCCCAAGTTTAAATTGGTATGCACAAAAACAAATAAAAAGTTTTAACGAAAAGAATAAATCTAAATGTATATCAATTCAGAGTAGCAATGATTGGGATCTTTACAGATGTAATGATTAAATTAATTTAAATATTATTATTAGGATAATTATCACTTATTCTGATTTTCTTTGTAAGAATTAAACAGTTATTTGATTTTTTAAAAGTGTATTGTATTGAGCTTAGTATTAAGTTAACCCCTTTACCTTTGATAGTACAAAGGAAAGATCATGCTGATGCTTCAAGGCTTTATTGTGAAATCGTAGACTCAATTCAAAAAGGCAATCAAAGACTAATAGAGTTGAGTTGCGAAAAAGTCGAAGATAAAAAAATTAGTGTTCTTGTTAGTGAAATTG
>MDTA01174327.1_pt1 | contig 10013 bp, 11 predicted proteins | sample 811151 | NCBI WGS metagenome assembly MDTA01 (sample SAMN05326648, study PRJNA326480) | marine metagenome | isolation source: seawater | place: Indian Ocean: South | collected 2010 | reverse complement strand
GCAAGAAAAATTTCTGCAACTTTTTCAAGTGTAGGTATCCCAAGTTTTTTTTGCCATCCTTCTGAAGCTTTACATGGTGACATGGGGCAAATTGAAAAAAAAGATTTATTAATAATCTTTTCTTACTCAGGAAATACTGCTGAGTTAAGTAACATGTTAAAGTATGCAAATAGGTATGGAATTAAGATTATTGGAGTAGCTTCTAAAGCAGATAGCACATTACTTAAGGCTAGTGACACAAAATTGGTTTTACCCAAAGTAAAAGAGTCTGATATTACGGGAATGGTTCCCACAACAAGTACATCTATAACTTTATTATTAGGAGATTGTTTAGCAACTAGTGTGATGCATCAAAAAAAATTTTCTAAGGAAAAGTTTAAGATATTTCATCCAGGGGGAAACATTGGAAGCTCACTTCTGTTAGCAAAAGATATAATGGTAACAGGTAATAAAATTCCTGTTATAAATTATAAAAGAACGTTTAACGAAGCATTAAAGATAATGAATAAAAAAAAACTTGGTATTATTGTAATTACAAAAAATAAATTTATCGCTGGATTAATGACTGATGGTGATTTGAGAAGAGAGCTTAATAAAAATTCTGTAAGTAAAAATTTGAATAATTTTATAAATAAATATCCACTAACTGTAAGTGAAAATATGCCTGCAGCAAAAGCGCTGGCGATAATGAATGAAAAAAAAATAACAAGTTTACTTATAGTTTCTGAGAAGGACTCTAGTAAAAAGAATAAAATCTTAAAAGGAATCATTCATATACATTTTCTTTTACAAAACGGAATAAAATGACAGAAAGAAAGAAAAAAATACGAATTTTACAAATATTTTTGCTAATTATGGGTTTTATAATTATTTTTTATACCTATTTCAATCAACAAAAATTTTCAAAAGAAAAAATTATTCCAGAAGAGGTTGAAAAGAAGGTCAAAAGTCAAAATTTAAAAAATTCTGAAATTGGGGATGTTTTTTATAATATTGAATACTCTGGTTTCGATCTATCTGGAAATAGATATGTATTAAAATCTAAGGAGGCTATTAGTAACGAAACTAACAAAGAAATCATAAATATGAGTTTCGTTAATGCAACTTTTTACTTTAAAGATGATACTGTATTATATGTTCAATCTGATAAGGGTGTTTATAATAATAGAACTTTAGATATGGATTTTTATAATAATGTGAGAGCCGATTATGAAAATAGTAAGCTTTTTTCTGAGTCTGCACAATATTCTAATTCAGAAAGCATGCTTATCGTGAGTAAAAATGTTAAGATTATAGATACAAGAGGAACTATGGTTGCAGATAAACTTTTATTAGATTTAAAAAATCAAACACTAGATATTACATCATTTAATAATGATAAGGTAAGCACAAATTTATTTTTGAAATGAAAAAAGGATTTAGAATTTTAAAATTTAAAAAAGATAAACCTCTTTTTGAAGTAAGAGATGTAAGTAAGTCATTTGATGGAAGACCGATTCTAAAAACGCTCTCTCTTAAAGTATATCCAGGTGAATGTGTTGGAATCTTAGGTCCTAATGGTTCTGGTAAAACAACTTTATTTTCTATGTGCATTGGTGAGCAACAAGTCGATAAAGGTAAAATTTACCTCAATCAAAAATCAATTGAACAAATACCTATTCATTTGAGATCAAAAGAAGGCTTAGGTTATTTACCACAACAAAGAAGTGTATTTGACATGTCAGTCTATGACAATATTTTAGGTATAGCGCAAATATCTATTAAGGGCTCAGAAAATCAGAAAAATATAACTGAAAAAATTTTAGATGAATTTAATTTACAGCACCTGAGAACTTTAAGCGCATCAGTTTTATCTTGCGGAGAAGTTAAGCGTCTAATGATGGCTAGAATAATGATTAACAGACCAAAGTTAGTCTTGCTTGATGAGCCCCTTGCAGCATTAGATCCACTTGTTATTCAAGATGTACAAAAATACATTTTAAAGATTCAGTCAACCGGCACAGCTATACTTGTTACAGATCATAATGTAAAAAATTTATTTGATATTACAGATCGAAGTTATGTGCTAGGTGAACAAACGGTGATTGCAGAGGGAACTTCGAGGGAATTGCTTAGATCAGATAAAGCTATCAAACACTATTTTGGTTCAGAATTTTCATCTTAATCAATGAGTTCTAAAAAGTTCAATTTATTACTAAAATCTAAAATTGCTCCATTTAAAAAAACTATAAGTGTAGACTCAGATAAATCTCTTTCTATAAGAAGTTTTTTAATCGGTTCTATTTCTGAAAATGTGTCTATTGCAAAGAATGTTTTAGAATCTCAGGATGTAAGGAGCACTATCTCTGCATGTAAAAAACTTGGAATAAAAATTGAAAAATTTGGACCAAAAAAATACAAAATTTACGGTAAGGGACTAGGCTCCTTTTTTGTAAAGAAAAACACTACATTAAATTTAGGAAATTCAGGAACTTTAGCTCGATTATTAATTGGAATTCTCTCAACCACGCCCAATATTGAAGTAAAAGTATTAGGTGATAAGTCTTTAAATAAAAGAAATATGAAAAAGTTAATTGACCTGATGAATATGTTCGGTGCTTCTTTTTTTCCAAAAAAAAAATATAATTTTCCTCTTAAGCTAATTTCATCTAAAATGCCTATAGGTATAGAATATGTAGCGGGGGTTAGTGCCCAGTTAAAATCTGCGGTTATGTTAGCAGGCCTAAATAGTTACGGCAACACGACTATTAAAGAAATTATTAGTTCACGTGATCATACAGAAAATCTTTTAAAAAAGAATAAAAGAGTAATTAAAATTACGAATAAGAAAAAAAAAATAATTAATATTTTTGGTAAAAAGAAATTAGACAGTATAAATATTAACATAAGTGGAGATCCCTCAAGTGCTGCATTTTTTACAACTTTAACATTACTTAATTCTAAATCCTCTATTAAAATTAAAAATGTTGGCTTAAATCCGTCTAGAATAGGATTTTATAAAATTTTAAAAAAACAAAATGCTAATTTGAAATTTATAAATTTGAAAAAAGAAAATAATGAAATCAGCGGAGATATTTTAGTACAAAGTTGTAAGCTTAAACCAATTAAGGCTTCGGCAAAATTCTATCCTAGTACAACAGACGAGTATTTGCTGTTATTCTTAATCGCTAGTTTACAGAATGGGGTATCAATATTCAGAGGGATTTCTGATTTAGCAAATAAAGAAAGTTCTAGAGCACATGAAATGAAAAAGATTTTAAGTCAAATTGGAGTTAAGTGCGTGCTAAAAAAAGACGAAATGAAAATTTACGGAAAAGGAATGATTGACGCTAGTAACAAAAAAATTGTAGTTGGTAATCTTCAGGACCACCGAATTGCAATGTGTGCTTTTATATTGGCAATCTTAACAAATGCTAAAACATCTATAAAAAATTTTGAAACAGTTTACACTTCATCACCTTCATTCTTGAAAATTATGAAAACTTTAGGAGCAAAATTTGAAATACAAAAATAAAGGTTTGCAAATTGCTTGCGATGGTGGTGCTGCTACAGGAAAATCTACAGGAGCGATGATGATTTCAAAAAAGTATAAATTAAGATTTTTATCTTCTGGATTGTTGTACCGTTATGCTAGTTTTCTTCTTATAAAGGACAATCCTCGAAATAAAATGAATTTTTTAAAAAAGAAATTTAAAAATCTTAATTATAACAAATTAAAAAAAATAAAGTTACATACCCCAGAAATATCAGAAAACTCGGCTAAAATCGCAAAGGTAAATAAGATAAGAAAAATTTTAAAAAAATATCAAATAGCTTTTGCCAAAAAAAACAAGAATTGTTGTATTGAAGGAAGAGATATCTCTACAAAAATATTGCCGTTATCAGATTTAAAATTTTTTTTTATTTGTAATTTAAATATCGCCTCAAAAAGAAGATTTAAAGAATTGAAAAAAAATAATAAAAATTTAAAACTTAAAGATGTTAAAAAAGCCTTAAGAATAAGGAATATATCAGATACAAAAAGGAAAAACTCCCCTTTACTTAAACATAGAGATTCGGTAGTAATCGACACCGGAAAATTAAACAAGCGAGATATGCTAGCAAAAATGTCCACGTTTGTTGAAAAAGAATTAAAAAAAAGAAATGGCAATTGAACAAGAAACTGCAAAAACAAACCCTCTATTAGAAGAGTTTTCAAAGCTACTAGACGATGACTTCAAAGATAGAAAATTAGTAGAAAACAAAATTATTAAAGCTAAAGTCATTGAGATTTTAAAATCATTTGTAGTAGTTGATGCAAGAGCTAAATCAGAGGCGATGATACCAATATCGGAATTTAGTCAAGAAGAGCTTTCTAAGCTTAAAGTTGGGACTACAATTAACTGTTTTCTTGAAAGAATTGAAAATATGAAAACAGGAGAAATAGTATTGAGCTATGACAAAGCAAAAAGAATGGACGCATGGAACAAAGTTGTAAAAGCTTATGATAATAAAGAAGAGATAGATGGAATGATAACATCAAAAATTAAAGGTGGATTTATTTTTCAAGCTTTCTCAGGTGCCCTGCCTTGTTTTTTACCTTCTTCTCAATTAGACACGCGCCCATTAAAAAAAATTGATCATTTAATGAATACACCATTAAAAGTTCTCCCTGTTCGTCTTGATCGTAATAGAGGAAATTGTTCGGTATCAAGAAGGGCTATATTAGAAAAAAATAAAAATGCTGAGACAGCAGAGGATTTAAAAACTATTAAAGAAGGAGATATAGTTGAAGCACAAGTAAGAGCAACAACTTCCTGGGGTGTCTTTCTTGCTTACAAAAGTCTCGATATGTTGCTTCATGTAAGTGATCTTGATCATGGGAGAGTTAAGCAGCCTTCAGATCTTGTAACAATTGGACAAAACCTAAAGGTTAAAATCACAAAAATTGACCCTGAAACAAATAGAATATCTGCCAGTATAAAAGCGTTATCAAGTGATCCTTTCGAGGATATAGAAAAAGTTTTTAAAATTGGTGAAATTTACGAGGGTGAGATAGTAAAAATAATGGACTACGGAGCTTTTTGCAGATTAAAATCTTCAGTCGAAGGTTTAATTCATACTAGCGAAATTGACTATACGAATAGAAATATAAATCCAAATAAAGTTTTCTCGGTAGGTCAAAAATTAAAAGTCAAAATTGTGAACATAGAAAAAGAGACAAAACGAATATCGCTATCTTATAAAGCAACTTTGGAGAATCCTTGGGATAAAGTAAGCAAAAAAGTAGGTGAAAAAGTAAAATTTAAAATTAATAATATAACTGAGAAAGCATTATTTGGAGAGCTTACAGAATTAAAGCTCAATTCAATGTGCCATTACAAGGAATTAAGTTTTATAGAAAACGTAAATGAACTTCAGAAATTCAAAAAAGGTCAAGTAATAGAAGTAAAAATTATTGAAGTAAAAGACGAAAAAATAAGAGTTAGTAAACGTGCTTTAGAAAAAGATCCTTGGGATTATTTCAAAGATACTAACAAAAAAGTTGGTGATGTAATAACTACTAAAGTTTACGAAACATTAAAATCAGGAGTAAAGGTCTCTATAGATCCTGAAAAGAAGATAATTGCAACTATACGTAGATCTGATTTGGCAAAAGAAGCTTCGGACTCGAGACCAGAAATCTTTAGCCCCGGAAATAGCCTAGATGCAAAAATTTTAGAACTAGATCAAAAACTAAGAAAAATAAAACTTTCACCTAAAGCTGCACAAGAAGACGAAGAAGCTTCGTTAATGAAGAAGTTTGGCAAAAATGCATCTAAATCAGGTGCTAAACTGGCAAGTATTTTTCAAAAGGCTATGGGGAAAAACAAAACTGAAAAAAAATAAATAATTGTCAAGAAAGCAGCTCATAAAACAGCTTCGAAAACAAAACCCTCAATTAAATCAATCTGAATTAGAAACTGTATTGGATGTTTTCTCTAGGAGCATCTCTGAGGGATTGAAAAAAGGAAACAACATAGAAATTAGAGGTCTTGGCAGGTGGTTTTGTAGGAAATTAAAAGAGAATTTTAATGCAAGAAATCCCTCTACTAACAATTTAATATATAAACCAGAACGTGTTAAAGTGAGATTTAGACCAGCTAAAAAATTAAAAAAAATAGTTAACGAATGAAAAAACCAAAAATATTTATAGCATGCGATACTTCTGATCTTACTAAAGTTAAAAAGATTATAAAACAGACACAATCATCTAAAATAAAAATTGGATATAAATTTGGATTAGAATTTATGAATTCTATAAATGGTCGAAAGTTTTTATCAAAATTAAAAAAAAAAAATAATTTTTGTTGATTTAAAATTAAACGATACTGTGAATACTATGTTGTCGGCTGTGAAGACATTAAAAGATTTGAAAATAAATTATCTTACAGTTCATATTTCATCAGGTTTATCAGCTTTAAAAGCTGTAAAAAAAGTTTCTGGATCAACAAAAATTATAGGTGTAACAATTTTAACATCTTTAAATAACAATGATTTAAAATTAATTGGATATAATAAATCTGTCAGAAAAATAGTAATTCAACAAGCTAAGCTCGCTAAAAAAGCTAATTTGGATGGTTTGGTCTGCAGCCCGTACGAGGTAAATGATGTGAAAAAAATTTTTAAAAAAGAAATCATTACACCGGGTGTGCAAATAGGAAAAAGAAATTATGATCAAAAACGTTCTATGGAGGCTAAGAAAGTTAAATCTGATTGGTTGGTTATAGGCAGAGCAGTTACTCGCGGTAATATAAAAAAAAATATTCAAAATCTTCTAAAAGAATTAAGATAATGAAAATAAAAATTTGTGGTTTAAATCCAATCAGGGATGTTCAATTATGTATTGATCTTAAAGTTAATTATTTAGGATTTGTTTTTTATGAAAAATCGCCTCGTAATATAGCTCTTTCAAATATTGAGAGGCTATCTACTTACGATAAACAAAATTCGGAATTTGTTGCCGTAACAGTGGATCCAAGTAATAAATTTATTGAAAAAAACTTGATTGGAAATTTTGATTTTATTCAACTTCATGGATCAGAGTCAAAGGAGAGAGTAACAGAGATCAAAAGTATGGGTTTTAAAATTATCAAGGCTATTAAAGTAAGTGAAGAAAGAAATATTTCCAAGTATAAAGAATTTGATAATGCAGATATAATTTTATTTGATACTCCAGGCATGGAAAAATCTTTAGAGTTTCCTAAAAATTTAATTTCTAGACTCCCTTTGGGTGAAAAATATGCATTAGCTGGATCTATATCAGAAGATAATGTGGCAAATATTAGTAAATTAGGGGTTAACTTTTTTGATTTATCATCTAATTTAGAGAGTCGATTAGGTTACAAAGATCATCTTAAAATTAAAAGTTTTGTAAAAAAAATTAATGAAATTAAAAATTAAAAAAAACAAACCTCTGATTGACCAACACGATAAAAACTTTATGTATGGTGGAAAGTTTGGTGGAAATTTTATTCCGGAAACGCTAAAAAAACCCGTAGATGATTTAACAAAATTATTTGACAAGTTGAGAAAAGATAAAAAATTTCTAAAAGAGAGAGATCATTACTTTAAAACTTACATAGGTTCACCTACGCCTTTTATAAAACTAGAGAACTTAACAAAATATCTTGGTGGAGCTCAAATTTATGCAAAAGTGGTGTCGGAAGCGAATGGCGGAGCTCACAAAATTTACAATGCTACCGTGCATTGCTTAATAGCTAAAAAATCTGGAAAAAAATATGTCGTTGGCGATACAGGCGCGGGTTATGCTGGAAAAATGCTTTCTATGGCAGCAAAGAAATTTGGGCTTAAATGTAAAATTTTCATGGGAGCCAAAGATATTAAAAGACAAAGACCTAATGTAGAGGCTATGAAAAAAAATGGAGCAGAAATAGTTCCGGTCACTTCAGGAAGTCAAACACTTGTGGATGCTGTTAGTGAGTGTATGAGATACTGGGTTTCAAATTGCGATACAACGCACATGTGTGTAGGTTCAACAGTTGGCCCTAATATTTTCATAAAAATTTGTGCTTGGAGCACTGCGCAAATTTCTAGGGAACTAATTATACAGTTAGAAGAAGAATTTGGAAAAATACCTGAAAAATTAAAATTAATTAATTGTGTTGGTGGTGGTAGTTCTGCAGCAGGATTTTGGAACGAATTTATGGATACTCATGCACAATTCATTGGGGTTGAAGCTGGTGGTCCAAGGAATAGCAAGTTGCATGCTGCGCCATTAACTAATGGATCCAAAATTGGTATTCTTCATGGAGCTGCACAATATGTTATTCAAGATAAAGAAGGTCAGATAGGTTCTACAGACTCAATATCTGCGGGACTTGATTACCCTGGTATTTCTCCTCTACATTGTTTTCTCAAAGACGCAAAAAGAGCTCGATACACATCTGCAAGTGATGAGGAGTCTCTCAAAGCTTTTCAACTTGTCTCAAAACTTGAAAATATTTCTCCGTCACTTGAACCTTCACATGCTTTTGCAGAAGCTATAAAATTGGCACCTAAGTTAAAATCATCCGAAGTAATAGTTGTGAACTCCTGTGGTGACAGTCTTAAAGATAAAGATATTATTAAACAAAAATTAGGGTCTTACATAAGATGAAATCAAAAATTTCTTATGCTTTTGATAATTGTAGAAAAGAAAATAGAGCAGCTCTGATCACATATACTGTTGCCGGAGACAACACTAAGGAAAACTCTCTTAAAATTCTTAATAAGATATCAAAACATGCAGATATTTTAGAACTTGGATTTCCTCATAATACACCCATTGCTGATGGTGGACAAATACAGGGTAGCTCACATAGGGCTCTTAAAAATGGAATTAAATTAAAAGACGTCTTTCAAATTGTAAAAAAGTTTAAAATAAACAATCCAAATAAACCAATTATTTTAATGGGTTATTTTAACCTAATTTATCAGGCCGGTGAAAATAACTTTTTAAAAAAATGTAAGTTATCGGGAGTAGATGGCTTAATCATAGTTGACCTTCCATACCCCGAAAATAAAAACTTTGCAAATAAGTGTAAAAAAAAATCAATTAATTTTATTCAGCTTATATCTCCTACGACGTCTAAAGATAGAATGAGAAAAATTATAAAGGACTCACATGATATGGTTTACTATATATCAATGTTATCAACTACAGGGGCTAAATTGAAAGTTTCTCCTAGGAGAATTCTGCACAATTATAATTCGATAAAGAGAATCAATCCAAAGAAAAATATAGTGATAGGTTTTGGAATCACAGATAAGACCATTTCTGCACTCAAAACAGCAAATGGACTGGTTGTGGGGAGCATGTTGTGTAAAACTTTGACAAATTCACTCAAAATGAGACAAAATCCTGTCACAAAGTTAGCTAAAGTTGTGTACAATCTAAAACAAAAAATATTATGAACTGGATTACGAAATTTATAAAACCAAAAATAAAATCACTCTTCGAAAAAAGATCATCAAAGACTGATGAGAATCTTTGGACTACATGTGGTTGTAAAAATTTAATTTACAAAGAAGATATGGACGCAAACTTAAAAGTTTGTCCTAAGTGCGGAGCACATCATAAGTTAACTTGTAGAGAAAGATTTGAAACTTTTTTTGATAACAAAGAATTTGAATTAATAGAAACGCCATTGCCTAAAGATGATCCTTTAAATTTTGAAGATAAAAAAAAATATACTGATCGATTGACAGCAGCTCGTAAACTTACTGGTCAAGACGATGCAATTTTGATTGCAAAAGGAAAAGTTCAAAATATAAACATGGTAGTAGGCTCACAAGATTTTAGGTTTATTGGTGGATCATTTGGTGCAGCATCGGGTGAGGCTTTTATTGCTGGCGCTCAGCACGCAATAGAAAATAATATACCTTATATATTCTTTAGCTGTTCTGGGGGGCAAAGAATGATGGAGTCTTCTATAGCTCTAATGCAAATGTCGAGAACAGCTTTGGCTGTAAATGAACTTAAGAGAAAAAAT